>Ga0302320_10022747_pt1 | contig 12348 bp, 10 predicted proteins | sample Bog_T0_3_FD_202130 | JGI IMG/M metagenome (GOLD analysis project Ga0302320, IMG submission 202130) | Peat permafrost microbial communities from Stordalen Mire near Abisko, Sweden - Bog_T0_3 | ecosystem: Environmental > Terrestrial > Soil > Wetlands > Peat | place: Sweden: Abisko, Stordalen Mire...
AACGGCTGGTGGATACGCCATGTCACCAGGCGGAGGCCAGCTTGCCGTTCTCACTCGCGACCGAATTGCACTCTACGCGTTTTCGCTTGATGTGAAATGATTAGCTACAGAACTTTCCGCTCACCAAGTGGGTGGAGATATCCGATTTGGTAGAAGGTTCTTTGGGTGTTGCATTCCGTTTGCGGCAAATGTTTCGGATGCAGACCGCAACAGGCTTGATCCGCTGAAGACGATTTGCTCAGGCTCAGTTGAAGCTTAACCGACTCACATTGCGGAGAAGTCAAACCAGATGCTCGACAGAAGACGGTGCGGAAAGCAACTGAGTTATTGGGTTGGGCTCGTTCTTTTGCTCGCAACCACTTTCCCTGTTGCCAGCGGCCAAAGCGCAGCCAGCGGATCTCCAAGGGCAACTGCGCCATCGGATTCGGCGCTTGTACCAGGGCGCTTCGTAGATATCACCGAGAAGTCGGGCATCAAGTTTCTGCACCAGGCTCCCCACACTACGCGGAAATATCTGATTGAGACGATGGGCTCGGGGGCGGCGCTGTTTGATTGCGACAATGACGGGCGTCTGGACATTTTCCTCGCGAACGGAGCACCGTACACAGATCCAACGCCCAAGGGCTTTATCCCGCAAAAGACGGGGCCCGAATATTGGGATCGCTTGTTCCATCAAAAACCCGACGGCACATTTGAGGATGTCACCGAAAAATCCGGGCTTCAAGGTGTTGGCTACAGCATGGGCGTTGCCGCAGGCGATTATGACAACGATGGGAATGAGGACCTTTTCGTCACGGGCTACGGCGGAAATCATTTGTACCACAACAACGGCAACTGCACATTTACCGATGTGACGGAGAAGGCCGGCGTGGGTGGCAGCGGCTGGTCGAGCTCAGCCGCTTGGGTGGACCTTGACAAGGATGGGCGGCTTGACCTGGTGGTGGATCGGTACGTTCAGTGGGATTGGAACGATTTGTGGTGCGGTGAGCATCGCGAAGGTTATCGCGGCTATTGTCATCCGGATGTATTTCAGGCTATCAGTATGCTCGTGTATCACAATGATGGGAACGGCCATTTTACTGAGGTCGCGCACAAGCTTGGACTTGATAAGCCTGCCAAGGCGCTTGGAATTGCGATTGGTGATTACGACCAAGACGGCCGCATCGATCTGTTCGTCGCCAACGATTCAATGCCGGAGTTCCTGTTTCATCAAAAGGCGGACGGCACGTTTGAAGAGGTTGGCCTCGAAAGCGAAGTGGCCGTGAATGCTGAAGGCCAAACCTATGCTGGGATGGGTGTAGACTTTGCAGACTATAACAACGATGGGTGGCCGGACCTGGTAATCACAGACCTGGCTAACCAGCGCTATGCGCTCTATCGCAATGCAGGAGATGGCACCTTCAATTACGAAAGCTTTTCGTCAGGGTTCGGCGCGATGACGATGCTTCATTCCGGTTGGAGTTTGCGGTTTCTGGATTATGACAACGACGGCAAGAAAGACCTGCTGATTGCGCAGGGTCATGACCTGGATACGATCGAGAAGAGCTTTCCACAGCTCCACTACAAGGAGCCGATGATGCTGGTGCGGAACACCGGCAAAAAGTTCGTAGATGTATCGGGGATTTCCTCCGAGATATTTCACGAAGCCTGGGTGGGCCGGGGTATGGCTATCGGCGACCTGAATAACGATGGCCGCATCGATGCCGTTGTTTCCACGAATGGGGGCAACCCGCATGTACTTCTCAATCAGACGGAAACAAAAAACCATTGGCTGACCCTGCGACTCATCGGTCACAAGAGCAATCGGGATGGCATTGGCACCCAGGTGAAAATATCGACTTTGCTCGGCGATCAGTGGGCCACGGTGACCACCTCGAGCGGGTATCTTTCATCGAGTGATCCGCGCGTGCACTTTGGCCTCGGGACGGAAGAGATAGTGAAGCGGGCGGAAATTCGTTGGCCGAGCGGCATCCAACAGATACTGACAAACCTGAAGTGCGATCGCCAGATCACGATTGACGAGCCAGCCCAATCGGATTCGAAACAGCCGGTGGCGGCTGCGGATGTGCCTAAATAATAGAAATCCGCGCCTCCAAAACTCTTGCTGGTTCTGAATTTTCGGGCGGCGGTCGCTACTCGGAACTGTGTTCGCTATACAGTTTCTGGCTCAGGCTGAACTCTGCCCGCGCACGTTCAGCTTGGCCTGCTTGCCGCAGTGCTCGACCAAGTTCGTAATGAGTCTTCGGATTCTTGGGATCGAGTTCTGTTGCGCTTTGAAGTTCCGCCACGCCTCCCGCGGAGTTGCCAATTGCGAGTAGCGCACGCCCCAGTTTTTCATGGCATGCGGCGCACTGAGGCTGAATACGCGTTGATGTGCGCAGTGGATCGACAGCATCCTTGGGGCGGTCCTGATCAAGAAGAAAGCTTCCCAGGTCCAGGAAAGGCCATTCGTCTTTCCCATTTTCATTCGCCCAACTAGCAGCCTTGCGGAAAGCCTGCTCGGCCATTTCAGGACGATTAGCGGCGTCGTAAACCAATCCAAGATTCTCCTCGGCCTTCAAATGAGCCGGCTGAATCGTGAGCACTTTTTCAAACATCCGGCCGGCATCCGCGAAGCGGTCCTTTGAGTAATAGCACCGGCCCAAGCTATAGAGAACCTCCGCATTCGACGGCTCCATCTGCGCGGCTAGCTCGAGCCATCGAACCGCATCTTCATAGTCGTTAAGCATCACGTAGTCGAGCGCAACGGATTGCAGGTCCATCGCAGTCGGCTTCCGGTGACTGGCTGCCTGGGTATACATATCAAGCGATTCGTGCGCCTTGCCCTCTTCCCGGAGCAGCCGCGCCAACGAATAAAGCAGCCCGGAAGAGTCCGGTTGCATTACAAGCTCCGAGCGCAGTGCCGCCTCTCTTGCGGCAAGTTGCGGCGTTACGGCTCCGGATTCTTCGTTGGCGTAAGTCGCACCTGGCGGCTTCGAGGCTTCCTTGGAGGCGCCCTGGGCGCGACAGAAGAGAGCGCAGTTCGTGGTTGCGAACATGCACATAAGAACTACGAGTTTGTTATTGATTGTCAACGTCATGCTCTCTCCAGAGCATAAACATTTGCGAACAACAGGTTATCCTTGCAGACTTCTGGGAAATCCCAACATTGAATCAGTGAGTATTCTTGGAAGCCTTTGTGGTGCACGGCACACCGGCGCAGAGAGCAGCCGTGATGCCCCGGGCTTCCGTGATGGTATAGATCCGATCAACCGCGTGCAGCTTGATTGTTTCTTTGTAGCCAGAAGGCCAGTGAATTTCCAAGGTTCCCGCGTCTGTAGCATCGCCGAGTCCGAAGTGTGGGCGCTGATCGTTCGACGAGATAAAGCTACCGCTCGAAAGCACGTCCTGGCGCTGCCTCATGCCGTTGGCCGTAAGAAAAACAGTGGCGCACATCGCGTCGCGCGGACTCTTGGGGCCGCCTATCAACTTCATCTCCACCCAGTGATGGTCATCGGGATTCACATTTCTCAAAAGGGTTGGCGGACCATCTATCGGGCTGATGATGACGTCGATTTTTCCATCGTTGAAAAGATCGCCGAAAGCTGTGCCGCGTCCGGAGGTGACCACTGCGAGCCCCGACCCCTTCACAGGAGGCACATACTCAAAGCGCCTGCCGCTGTCGCCTCTTACATTATGAAAAAGTAACGGGCGCTCAGCAAAGGTTGTGCCCCAATCCTGCTGGTCAACTTGGGGGTAGACATGTCCGTTCACCATGAAAAGGTCCAACCATCCGTCATTATCAAAATCGATGAAACCATCTCCCCAGCCGACAAACGGAATTGACGTTCGCGCGATTCCGGCTTTGTAACTAACATCGGTAAAGCTAGCGTCGCCGTCATTATGAAAAAGAACTTTGTAATCATCTGAGAAATCCGTAATGGCAAAATCAAGTTCACCATCATTGTCATAATCGCCGACGGCGATGCCCATCGACGCAATTTCGCGGCCATCCTTGTTCAGGGCAAACCCTGACACATAACTCTGATCATCAAAAGTCCCGTTTCCATTATTGATGTATAGATAGTTAGGTTCCGAATCGTTGCCCACCACGAGGTCGGGCTTTCCATCTCCGTTGATATCGACAAAGATCGACTCAAATCCGTAAAACGCATTCTTGTCGCCCACGCCGGCCTTTGTGCTCACGTCAGTAAATGTCCCGTCGCCGTTGTTATGGAAAAGGTGGTCTGGCTCGCCCTGCAAACCGCGCGGGCCGCACATAACAGGCACCCCTCGAAATTGGCAGTACGAGAAATTTACGGCTTTGGTCCCTCCAACGGGAAGGTTGTTTCGGTCAAAGTGGGCATAACCTGCTACGAATAAGTCGAGTCGGCCGTCACCATCAAAGTCTCCCCATGTGGCGCCAGAGGACCAGTTACCCAAGGTAACTCCTGCTTTCTCCGCCATGTCTGTGAACGTTCCATCGCGGTTATTGTGATAAAGCCGATTGTTTCCGTAGTTAGTGACGAATATATCCGGCCATCCGTCATTGTCGTAGTCGCCGATTGTAACTCCAAAGCCCCATCGATCATTTGTAACTCCCGCCTTCGCGGCCACGTCAGTAAAGGTCCCGTCGTGATTGTTATGGAACAGCGCGGCATGCGGCGGATCTTCTTTTCCATCCAGCGCTGCGAAAGTAGAACCATTCACCATGTAAATATCCAGCCAGCCATCGTTGTCGTAATCGATAAGGCCCACTCCGGACCCGTCGGTATCAATGATGAATGGCTTACCGGGCGATCCCATGGTATGGCGCCATCCCGAAACGCCAGAGGTTCGGGTGATGTCCTTAAATACGACGGTGCCAGAGTTCACAAAGCCGCCGGCGGTGATGGGCCGGTGCTCGGTGTCATATTCCGCAGCGAAGGTCCCGGCGGTGGAGTTGCCGCCGTTCATGCCTCCCGCTTGAGATTTTGGAGATTCCTGTTGCGCCAGAATATCGCGCGGAAGGAAGAGACTGGCGATCAAAACTCCGCAAAGCAGACCGCAACACTTGAACAACGGCTTCCTCCACATACCACAGATCAAGTATCGCAGACAGCAAATCGACCCATTTTGATTTTGGCGATTCAAGATCACCAATGCATGTCGTCGTTTTGAAGCCCTGGCCCAGGAACTCCGCCGGCCTTCCGGTTAGCCGATTAGCGACAGTTAGAGACTTCGGAAGGATAATGAGAAGAACATGCCGATCGATTTGACCAGCGGGAGCCTCAGGGAAGGCGCCAAGTGTTACCGGAACCAGGAGTTCTTCCTCGCTCACGAGCACTGGGAGTGTGTCTGGTTGAAGTCCGACGAACCAGATAAAACCTTTCTGCAAGCACTCATCCAAATTACCGCGGCATTCCATCATTTGCAGCGACAGAACGTTCGGGGGACTGTTTCGCTGTTACGAGCAGCTCAGAGACGTCTCGAGCCCTTCCCGCCAGATTTTGGCGGCCTGGCGGTTTCTGATATTCGAGAGAGCATTTCTGACTGGTTGCAGGCCCTGGACAAGCCTGGCACGCCGCAACTCCGTTTCCCGCAAATTTAGGGGTGAACTGAAAAATCCCTCACCCTACCGCATGGCTTGTTTCCCAATGTCATAGGTCAACGGTGTGGAAATTCAGCGCGATCGTGGCCGACTATTGAACTCAAATCAGGCAAGCCACCATAACTCTCGCTGTGGGTGTCTTCCGGAGACAGGATGCCGCTCATCATGGATGCCCGAGCCTGCGCAGTGTATCGGCCGCGCAGTGAGCCCCAGTTGGCTGCTCCTCGTGTTTAAAATAGGCGAAGACTTCGTCAACGGCAGAACGCTTTCGCAAAAGTTTCTCAACCATGTCAAGTTGCTCTGCAGAGTATCCGCTCTTGCGAAATCGGTAGTACCTGAACGGAGCGGTCACAACATCGGGAGTCTCCAGATCCTCGCTCTCGGCAACGCAGAGCGCTGCGCAACGATGCTGCAGCACGGCATACGTTTCCTCGGAAAGCCACGTGCTGTTCCGGAATTCAAAGGCCATCCGCAACCCAGACGTCTTCGCATCCGCAAGGAAGGAGTCAAGACGAGGCACGTCGGCTTTGAAGTTGGGTGGAAACTGAAAGAGCACCACCCCCATCCGTCCAGCCTCCACAACCGGAGCAAGTGCGCGGGTCAAGGCAGCGACTGCGTCCGAACAGTCCCTGAGTCGAAGGACATGGGTGATCCGCTGTGGCGCTTTAAACGAAAAGCGAAAGCCGCTGTTGGTCGCGGCCAGCCACGCTGCGAGCATGCTCTCGGTCGGTAACTGGCGGAAGGAGTAGTTCACTTCCACTGAGTTCAATTGAGTTGCATAGAATTCCAGGAACTTCTTTTGAGGAATTGCGCCGGGATAGAATCCCGGCTTCCAACTCGAATATGCCCATCCGGAGGTGCCAACGAATGCTCCCTCCTGCATGCCTCGATCCGCTTCTGAAAGCTTTGGAACTGGCGAAGTCTCGTCAGATGAAGTCTTGCCGGCGTGTGTTCGCATGTTTCTGGCCACAGTACAGCACTCTCCCGTGTGTGAAAAAGAGTCGACACAATGGATGCCTCAGCTCAATTGTGCACCCAAGGGATCTGACCGTTATGATCTCGTCAGCACTCCATGATTCACGGAAAACAGGCTACCATAAACGTCACAGATGCCCCTGAACTTGATCGAAGATAGAGACGATAGCCCGGCGTCCGGCTACGTAATTCAATGTCGTCAAACTGGCGATTCGGTTGTTCACATCCAACACCTTCCCTGTTGCGCCAGTCACCAGAATGCGTTTTGTATCACCCATGCAGTCCTCGCATCTCTAAATGTTTGTTGAGCATCAAGGCAGATCATGCCCCCAGGCCTCAACCTCAATGAAAGCGCACCACCGCGCCGGATCCTCCGGAACCAGATCGTGAATGCGGAACCAGGAGACCTGCCGCTTCGGAAAGCCGAACTCCTGAAACTCAGCAGACTTTACAATCTGAATCGGAACCAGGCTCCCATCCGAGAACTCCACTACCGCGCTCTTCCAGTAGCTGTCATGCGGAAAATCCGCGCGCACCATTAACCGTATCTTGTCCAGATCGACAGGCCTGCCAAAATCGAGCTTCCACCACAGGTCCAACCGCAGCCCCGGTCCCCACGACTGATACGGCCATATGCCATGATGCCCGTTCTGCGATACGCCATCGATCGCATTCCTTGCCGCAAAGTCATACAGATTTCTCGAATAGCTATTGGTGCTGCTGTGCGGATAAGCCTGCGCCCGACCCTCCTCCGGCTTCAGTACATCGCATGGATTCATCGCAAGATTCCGATAGCCCATCTTCTCCTGTCCATTCAGTGGGCGCACAGTCACCGTGTGCGAGCTTCCGGCAAAGCTCTCCGTTGCATAAGCGCTCCCCGTCTGCTGTTCGGCGCGCCCGTATGGTACCTCGTAGCTGAACTTTCCCTGCGCCGAATCCGCAAGATAGAGCAGGCACTCCGGCATCTTCTCGTCCAGGCGCACGGCCATCCGCTGCGTACCTGTCACTTCAATGCGATCCCCTGGTTTGTACTCCCGGTTGATCGAATGCGCACCCGCCGCGTATCCGCTGTCTCTAGCCACAGACGTTCCATTCGCATCCAGCACAGCCACATGGAACTGAGCAGCGCCGCGGTGCGATTTGCCCGCCGGTCCTCGCGCGGCAGACGTTCCGCAAGAACCGATAACCAACAGAGAGAGCAAAGCCATGGTTGCAGACGACTTTGAGTCTTGCATCGTTCATCCTTCCTGAAACAGAGGACTGCGGTTGCCAATGCTCGTTGCGCAATACAGAACGCAGGCTGCGGTACCAAGTTTGCCGATCTCAACAAGCTTTTAGAAGAAGACTCTCCATTCCACGTCTTACGACCAACCTCTAACTTCGAGGATGCGGGCAGACATTGCACGCCACGGCTGGCGTATCTGGCGCACCTCTTGGTCGTAGAGCGGGAGCTTGCGAAGGCGGATTACTCCAGTATGATTTCGGATTGCCGCATTCAGCGATCTTCAGCCTATTCAGGCTTGCCCACTGAATGCTCTTTGTAGACTTCCTGGACAAGCTCGAAGGACTGCTTCTTCTTCCCGTCTTCTGAGATGAGCCCCTTCCGGTTGTAGCCGTCCTGCAGCTTTGGGATGTTGCGGCCGGGGGAACGGAAGTCCATCAATATCCACGGCGTGACGCCGCGCAGTTGCGGAATTTTGTTGAGCATGACGAACTGGTGCTGGAGGACGTAAGCCTGCTGCTCTTCAGTCCAGCGCTGGTTGGTTGCTCCATGGTTGCCCTGTTTGGCTTCGGCGCCAAACTCGCTCATGATGATTGGCTTCTGCGGAAGGGTCCACAGCATCTTGTCGGCGTCTTCCGGGGCGCCGCTGTACCAGCCGATGTATTCGTTGACGCCCACCACATCAAGGACGTCCGCAAAGGGATCGTTCAGCACGGCTGTGGCGCCTTCGACGTGGGCTGAGTTCAGCGCAGAGGTGATGAGGCGCGTGGCATCGAGCTTGCGTGCTTCATCGACAAGGCCGGTGAGGAATTTCGTGCGAACCGGGTTGTTGGATGTTTCGTTGGAAACGGACCAAAGAATGATCGAGGCTTTGTTGCGGTCGCGGCGGATCATCTCTCTCAGCATGGCGATATCTTTGGCGTAGACCTCGGGTTTATCAAAGGAGATGCGTTGCCAGTTGGGTATCTCCGACCAGACCATGATGCCGTCCTTGTCTGCTGCGCGCTCCATACGCTCGTCGTGTGGATAGTGAGCGAGCCGGACAAAGTTGGCGTTCAGGTCTTTGAGGTAGCCGAAGATAGTTGCCACGTCTTGGTCGGTGTTGGCACGGCCTCCGCGAACCGGCGCTTCGGCGTGCATGTTGGCGCCCTGCAGGAAGACTGCTTTGCCGTTGAGGAGGATACGTGTGCCATCGACGCGGATGTCGCGGAAGCCGATGTCGTCGGTGAGTTTGTCGTCCCCGGAAGCCAGAGTTACCTTGTAGAGCTTGGGCGATTCGGGCGACCAGAGGGTCAGCGTACTGGCCTTTACGCTGAAAGGTGCATTGCCGTCGGCACCGGTCATTACTGTGGTTTTGGCGCCTGCCTCCGGGATGTCCACGGTGACGGAGGTTCCGGCGGGAGCGTCGAGAACGTGGACGTACCCGGAGATCTCAGTGTTGCCCGGCTGCCAGGTAGGACCGTGGGCAAGATGGACGTCGTAATCGTCGATGAAGGCTGTGGGCACGGTGACCAGCGAGACGTCGCGGGTAAGGCCGCCGTAGTTGAACCAGTCGATGCCGACAGAAGGTATGCCATCAACAAGGCGAGTGGCATCCACGGCGATGACGACGAAGTTCGAGCCAGGATGAAGCACTGCGGTAACTTCGCAATCAAACGGCGTGTAGCCGCCCTCGTGGTCGCAGACGCGCTTCTGGTTGACCCAGACATGCGAACGGTAGTTGGCCGCGCCAACGTGGAGGAAGGTGCGGGTCCCGGGTTTGGGCTGGGTATCGAAGTCCCGCTCGTACCAGAGAACACCTTCGTAGTTGAAGAGCTGGGGGACCTGCGTGTTCCAGTCGCCAGGCACTTTGAGGGTCGGGGCGGTTGAAAAGTCATACTCCTCATTGTGCTTGCCCACGATGTTGGGGTGGGTGTTCATGGCATAAGACTTGTCGTTGATATCGCCGCTTCCCGTGTAGAGAGCTCGTCCGGGGGCTTGGTCGACTAGATAGTGCCAGTCGCCGTCGAGACTGATGACAGTGCGGCGATCCACTCCGACCAGGAGGGTCTGGAGGGGTTGTTGGCCGAATGCTGGAATCATCGACGCCATGCATCCAAGCATGAAGAAGGACCTAAGGGCAATCTCGCACAAACCAGTTGCGCGAACCGACGACAAGATCATCAGGAGCATCACCTCGATGTCGAGGTTACAGCCTTTCTGGCATGACAGGCGAGTAATAAATTAGCCTAGGATTGGGTGGTGAATGCCAAGCCGTATTACGCACAGTTGAGAATGCTTGCGGAGCAAGAGTTAAGGCATCCTGCCTGCAATGTAGGCCAGTATCAATCGGCTGAAGATCGGAGAAATGCAAATGGCCCTCACGTGCCTCAGAAAAGGGCGCGCAGCCGTTCAACTTGGCATGTGTGTCGTCGCAGCGGTCAGTGCCAGCGCCCAGGTGGATGTGCTGACGCAGCATAACGACAATTCGCGGACAGGCGTGAATCTAAGCGAGACCGTGCTTACGCCGCAAAATGTGACCAAAGCTCGGTTCGGGATGTTGTTCAAGCGTGTGGTCGACGATCAGCTCTACACACAGCCCCTCATTGTGACCGGCGTGGAAGTGGGCGGCGGAACCCACGACATCGTGTATGTGACGACGGTGAATAACAGCGTTTATGCGTTCGACGCGAATGATGCCGCGGCCGAAGAACCTATTTGGCATGTGAACTTTGGATTGCCGGCAAATGTGCACAGCGCGAACTTCGGCTGCCTGGACATCAACGGGCAGATGGGGATCATTGGGACTCCGGTGATTGATAAGGTGCGGGGGGTGTTGTATGTAGTGGCCCTGACCCGGGCAGGAGCGGTGACAGGGCCCCATACAGGGTATACGCAAAGACTCCATGCGCTCGATCTGGCGACAGGCGCAGACCTGCCGGAGAGCCCGGTGGCGATTCAGGCTCCTGACTTTAACGCGCTGATGCAGAATCAGCGGCCGGCGCTGATGCTGGCCAATGGGATGGTGTACGTTGGCTACGCGTCTCATTGCGACAAAGAACCATACCACGGCTTTCTGATGGCTTACGACGCAAAGACGCTGGCGCAGATGGCGGTATTCAACTCGTCTCCCACCGGGTCGGAGGCGAGTTTCTGGCAATCCGGTCAAGGGCCGGCGGCAGATACTGAGGGAAACGTGTATGCGGTGACTGGCAATGGAAGCTGGGACGGCGTCCGAAACTTCAGCGAAAGCTTTCTGAAGTTCACTCCCCAACTGAAGTTGCTGGATTGGTTCACGCCGACAAACCATTTTGCGCTGGACAAGGCGGACAACGATCTGAACTCGTCGGGGGCAACGCTGATTCCCGGAACGCACCTGGTAGTGGGCGGAGGCAAAGAAGGCGTGCTGTACACGCTCGATACACGGAAGCTCGGCCACCTGGGAGACGAACAAGCGTTGCAGCATTTCAAGGCCACTGCCTCCCATCTGCATAGCCTCGTGTATTGGGAGAGCGCTAAGTCCGGTAACCTGCTCTATGTGTGGGGGCAGCGGGATAGAGCAAAGGCCTACAAGCTGACGGGTGATAAGTTCAGCGAAACGCCCGAAGTAATGCGGGATGTGCCAAACGAAGGACATCCGGGAGCCATGCTCTCGCTTTCCGCGAACGGGAACAAGGACGGTATTCTTTGGGCAGCAATCCATGCGACGGGAGACTCATGGCACGAGTCGCGGCCAGGAGTCTTGCATGCTTACGATGCCGACGATATCCGGCGCGAGCTGTGGGACTCGCTTGAGATGCCTGCGCGGGATGACTGCGGGGAATACTCGAAGATGGCTCCTCCGACAATAGCGAATGGAAGAGTATACCTAGCGAGTTTTGGATTTGAGAACACAGGCACAGGGCAGTTTTGTGTGTACGGGTTGCTGCCCGTACCGGGTGCGGAGAAACTGGCTGCGCCGGCAGGTGGCAAGGCAGAGTTGCGAGACGGAAATGTGATGGTGACGTGGAACGCGGTTCCGGGCGCGAAGTTTTATAGGGTGCAGCGGACGAGTTCCCTCGAACCCAGGCCCAAGGTGCGAGCCATGGGTTTGACGACCACGAGATATGTCGAACCAGCGCCGGAGCGTGGGGAGTCTCTAAGCTACACGATCTTCGCAGTGGGGAACGATGGTATGAGCGGAAGCTCAGCGCCGGTGACGGTTGCGCCTCAAAAGGCCGTGCCGGTTGAGAATTGAAAACATGGAGACAAATTCTTCTATCGTTCCTGGCCCACAACGTCTGGATCGCCCGGCTGGTCCAGCAGTTGAACGCTGGTTGCAGGACCAGGATCGGGATCTTTCCAGGACGATAATGCCCAGACAATTTTCTTTTTCGGAGTGCCCTCGACAAGATGCTTGCCGGTTCTAGTCGCTCGGTATCGTCTCACTTCAAAGAACAGCGGAAACTCGGATAATCCCGTGCCGTTTTGCTGAAATCTGATGCTCACTGGCCTGAACTCAACCTCGGTCCTACTTGAGGTTACGCAATCTGGTGATACGGCGCACATTCTTTGCCTCCCGAATCCTGTTCAATGGCGAGTTAGAGAGTCTCAAAGTGACCTA
>Ga0302320_10022748_pt1 | contig 12348 bp, 11 predicted proteins | sample Bog_T0_3_FD_202130 | JGI IMG/M metagenome (GOLD analysis project Ga0302320, IMG submission 202130) | Peat permafrost microbial communities from Stordalen Mire near Abisko, Sweden - Bog_T0_3 | ecosystem: Environmental > Terrestrial > Soil > Wetlands > Peat | place: Sweden: Abisko, Stordalen Mire...
CTTTGCCACCAATGCCGGCATCATCTCCCTCACCGGCGGCACCTTTGACACCAACGGCCAGTTTCTCAACAACACCGGCCAGATCACCGGCTACGGCACCCTCGCCACTGGCGGCACCGGCCTCTCCAATGCCGGTACATTCACCCTCACCGGCGGCGTCTCCACCGTCAACGGCAACGTCACCAACCTCTCCGCCCACACCATCAACGTCAAGTACAACCCCGCCATCTTCACCGGCGCGGTCACCAACAACGCCGGAGCCACCATCAAAACCACCTCCACCACCGCCACCTTCGCCAGCACCTTCTCCAACGCCGGCACTTTCACCTCCGACCCCGCCACCAACATTTTCCAATCCAACACGTTCAACGGGGCGACGGGTTCCATGACCGGCGGCGCCGGCGATGTGTTCGATCTCACAAGCGGGTCGTTCAACAACGCCGGGGCCTTCATCAACGGCGGCACCCTCCAGTCCGCCATCTCCATTTCCAACTCCGGCACATTCACCCAAACCGGCCCCCAAATCTGGAACAACGGCACCACCTTCTCCAACACCGCAGGCACCGCCACCTTCGCCACGGACCCCGGCACCACCGCCACCCGCAACCTCTCCATCGCCATCACCGGCGGAACCGTCAACCTCTCCGGTCCCCAGCATCTGCAGGGCCTGTCGCTGACGGGCGGAAAGCTCGATATCAACGGTGACACATTCCTGGCTGCGGGGAATTACTCCGCGCTCGCCGCCGCCATTGGGTCCAACGCCATCTTCACCGACTCGACGGTTCCGGGCGCGACGGTTGCCCTGCTCACCGGCGAGAATTTCCTGCTGGTCAACCCCGCCGGCCTGCGCCACGGACAGACCATCCTCCCGACCGACCTGGTGCTGACCGTCGCCTACGGCGGCGACACCAATCTCGACGGCGTGGTGAACGAGGACGACTATCTTGCCATCGACCGGGCGTATGCCGAACACCTGACCAATACCACATGGATCAACGGCGACAGCTTCCTCAACGGCACGATCAACGCCGCCGATTACGCCGCCATCGATACGTCGTACCGCCTCCAGTCCGGCACCCTGGCCGATGGCGAAATCGCCCTCCATGCCTCGGAGTTTGGCCAGGCCTACACCGACGCGTTCGCGGCGCTCAATCGCACGCCCGTGCCCGAACCCGCCTCGCTGCTGCTGCTGGCCTCCGCGGTGCCGCTGCTGATGGTGCGCCGGCACCGCCGCCGCACCGCCCGCGCGCAGCGATGAAATGCCCGCCGCTTACAACTCGTATATCTCTCCATACTTCCCCTTCAAATACGCCAGATACGGCTCCACGCGCAGCGGCGAGCCCGTCGCCCGCTGGATCAGTTCCCCCGGCGGATACTTCGACCCATGCACATGCACATTTTCCTCCAGCCACTTCCGCAACCCCGCAAAATTCGCCCCCGCAATGTCCCCCTCCAGCCCCGGCATTGCCCGACCCGCCGCCTCAAACAACTGCGTCGCCAGAATGTTCCCCAGCGTGTAGGTCGGAAAATACCCGATCCCGCCCCCCGGCCAATGGATGTCCTGCAAAATCCCCTCCCGATCCGTCGGCGGCGTCAGCCCCAGATATTTTTGCATCTTCTCATTCCAACGCCCCGGCGCATCGGCAATCGACAGCTTCCGCTCCAGAATCTCCTGCTCCATCTCGTAGCGCAGAATAATGTGCAGGTTGTACGTCACCTCGTCCGCCTCCACCCGGATCAGCGACGGCGCCGCCGCGTTGATCGCCTTGTAAAAACCCTCCAGCGTCACATCGTTGAACGTCGGGGCAAACGCCTTCTGCAGCTTCGGGAAATAGTGCCGCCAGAATCCCTTGCTCCGCCCCACCAGGTTCTCCCACAGCCGCGACTGCGATTCGTGCACCCCCAGCGAGACGCCCCCCGCCAGCGGCGTCCCCTCGTACGCCTCGCTGATCCCCATCTCATACAGCGCGTGCCCCATCTCGTGCAGGCAGCCAAACAAGCTCCCCGGCATCCACTCCAGATCGTACCGCGTCGTGATGCGCACATCGTTGCACGAAAAATTCGTGCAAAACGGATGCGTGCTCCGGTCCAACCGCCCGCGGTTGAAGTCGTACCCGCAGTCCTTCAGCACCGCCACGCCGAACGCCTCCTGCTGCGCCTCGGACACCGGCCGCTTCAGGATGTCGTCGGAGACCTTGTTCTGGTTGGCCGCGATCTCCGCCACCAGCGGCACCGTGGCGGCCTTCAATTGCTCAAACAGCGGGTCGAGCACATCCGCCGTCATCCCTAGCTCAAAATCATCCAGCAGCGCATCATAAATCCGCGCCTTGTATCCAATCGCCTGCGCATACTCGCGCTTCAAATCAAACACCTTTCCCAGCCACGGCGCCAGCCCGGCAAAATCGTTCTCCTTCCGCGTCACCACCCACTTCTCCTCCGTCAGCGTCGTCGTCTCGGTGATCGCCACAATCAGCGCCGTGGGCACCTTCGTCTGCTTGGTCATTTGGCGCCGCGCATTGACCAGCAGCCGCGCGTCGTCCGCATCCTTCGCCAGCCCCTTCGCTCCCGCCTCCGCCGCCGCCAGCAGGTCCTGCGTCTCGGCGGACACAAACAAATCATGCCCTATCTTCGCCAGCGTCCCCAACTGGCTGGCCCGCGCCCCCGCCCCCGCCGGCGGCATATACGTCCGTTGATCCCACCCCAGCACGCTGGCCGCATGGTTGATGTTGGCGATATCCGCCAGTCGAATTTTCAATTTATCCAGGGACATACTGACTCCGGAAAAAATCATGTTCAAGCAGTACGCCCGCGATTCTATCTCTCATCCCCATCCAACTCCACCGGTCACAAAAACTGCGTCCGCTCTGCGGACTCTATCTCCGCGCCCCGCACCTCTTCCGTCACGCCCCCTCCCTCAACAACCCCTCCAAATCCAGCTCCCGCGTATGCATCGCCAGTTCCCCCTCCTTGGTCGCCGGCAACTCCTCCTTGGGCCTGTCCACATACAACTCCACCCCGTTCCCCTCCGGGTCATGCAAGTACAACGCCTCGCTCACCCCGTGGTCCGCCGCCCCATCCAGTGGAATCCCCGCCTTCATCAGCCGCCGCAGCGCATCGGCCAGCTCCCGCCGCGACGGATACAATATCGCCACATGATAAAGCCCCGTCGTCCCCTTCCCCGGTGGAGACCCGCCGAGCGACTCCCACGTATTGAGTCCCAAATGATGGTGATACCCCCCCGCTGACAAAAACGCCGCCGACTTCCCAAAACGCTGCGTCACCTCAAACACCAGCACCCCCGAATAAAACGCCACCGCCCGCTCCAAAACCGCAACCTTCAAATGCGTATGCCCAATCCTCACCTCCGGATGTATCGTCGCCATGCAACCTCCAAAACGCGGCCGTCCCGCCCCCGGATACTGAAACCCGCCAACCCGGATGAGACAATCCAGCGCGGCATAACCCTTATTGTAGGCACGCACACAACCGGCCGGTATACTCCCGCCATGAATTTCATCGCCATCAAAATGCTTGTCGGGGACCGCGCCAAATATCTGGGCATCGTCATCGGCCTGATGTTCGCCAGCTTCCTCATCACCCAGCAGCTTTCCATCTTTGTCGGGCTGATGTCCCGCACGTTCAGCGTCGTCACAGATATCACCCAGCCCGATATCTGGGTCATGGACCCCGGCGTGAAGAACATCGACGACAGCCGGCCGATGAACGCCCAGCAGCTCTTCCGCGTGCGCGCCGCCCCCGGCGTCGCCTGGGCCGTGCCCCTCTTCAAAGGCAGCATCCGCGCCAAACTCCCCAATGGCGACGGATACAACTGCACGCTGCTGGGGCTCGATGATGAATCCCTCACCGGCGGACCTCCGGAGCTCATCCCCAACGACGGCAAAACGCCGCTGACCATGGATGCCCTCCGCCAATCCGACGCCATCTTCGTCGACGCCCCCAACGCCCATGAAAAACTCGGCGACCTCAAGGCCGGCGACACGCTCGAACTCAACGACAACCGCGCCAAGGTCGCCGGCCTGTGCGAAATCACCCAGGGCTTCCAGGGCCAGCCGGTGATCTACACCACCTACAGCCGGGCGACCAAGTGGGTGCCGGGGGAGCGCAACCAGTTGAGCTTCATCCTGGTGAAGTCCAAGCCGGGCGAGGATGTGGCGGCTGTCTGCAAGTCGATCACGGCCCAAACCGGCCTGGCCGCAATCACCGAGGCGGACTGGAAATGGAAATCGCTGATGTACGTGGTCCGCAACACCGGCATACCGATCAATTTTGGAACCACCGTGCTGCTTGGGTTTGTGGTGGGCGTGGTGATTGCCGGGCTGCTTTTCTACCAGTTTACGATGGACAACATCCGGCATTTTGGCACGCTCAAGGCGATGGGCGCGACGAATTTGACGCTGGTGCGGATGATTTTGTTGCAGACCTTTTTGGCCGGGGTCTTGGGGTACTGCCTGGGCATCGGCGCGACGACGGGGTTCAAGTATCTGATTGCGGCGTTTACGCCCAAGAGCCAGCAGATCATGTTCATTTTGTGGCAGACGCTGGCGCTGACGGGCGGGGCGATCTTTTTCATCATTATACTGGCGAGCCTGTTTGCGATGATCCGCGTGATCCGGCTGGAGCCGGCGATTGTATTCAAGTAAAGGAAACCGAGCGTTGACTGTTGAAGACCAAAAGCCCCAGCACCCCATCGCCGTGCGCTGCACCAATGTCGACAAATACTACGGCAAGGGCGAAACCCGCATTCAAGCCCTCCACGGATGCGACCTGGAAGCCTACGCCGGCGAAATCCTGATGCTCGTCGGCCCCTCCGGCTGCGGCAAAACCACGCTCCTTTCCGTTATCGTCGGAATCCTCGACATCGACGGCGGCGAAATCGAGGTCTTTGGCTACAACATCAACCGCATGTCCGGCAATCAAAAGGCCAAGTTCCGCGGGGCCAATGTGGGCTTTGCCTTCCAGCAGTTCAATCTGCTGCCGACGCTGACGGCGGCAGAGAACGCGGCGATCCCGCTGCTGATTGCCGGGCGGCCGCGGAAGGCGGCGCTGAAGGCGGCGTCCGACACGCTGGCGTCGATGGGGATCGGCGACCGCGTCAACGCCTTCCCCAAGGCCCTCTCCGGCGGACAGCAGCAACGCGTCGCCTTCTCCCGCGCACTGGTCCATAGCCCGCGGCTGATCGTGTGCGACGAGCCCACCAGCGCCCTGGACAGCAAGACCGGCGAAACCGTGATGGCCCAACTGCGTGCCGTCGCCGTAAAAACCGACCGCGCCGTCATCGTGGTCACACACGACAACCGCATCTTTCACCACGCCGACCGCATCGCCCAAATGGAGGACGGCCACGTCGTTAAAGTGACCAAGCGCGGCGACGCGGACCACCCGCGGGATGCACATGTATTATGACGACGAGGGGGCCCGGGGATACAATTTCATCCGGCAGCCAAGCCGATAGTTGATTCATGGTCTGAAAGCGCCTGCTAAAAAAGGATGTTTATGGTCCGAAAATACCTTCTTCCCCTGCTCGCCATCGTCGGCGTCGCCGCCGCCGTCCATGCCGTGCAGGAGGCCTCCACCCCCGTCACCTCCCAACCCGCCGTGATGACCCCGGCACCCAATCCGTTCCACGCCGGTGTGGCCGGGGCCGGCATTGTCGAGGCCGAAAGCCAAAATATCGCCGTTGCCCCCGCCATCGGAGGCATCGTCAAGGAAGTCTACGTGAAGTGGGGCCAGCAGGTGGCGGCGGGGGACAAGCTGTTTCAAATCGACCCCCAACCAATGCAGGCCCAAATTGCCGCGCAGGAGGGCGAAGTCGCCAGTCGCCGCGCGGCGGTCGCCCAGGCGCAGGCGAATCTCTCGCGCCTTCAGGCGGCACCGCGGGCGGAGGATGTGCCGGTGCTGCAGGCGCGGCTGGCCCAGGCGCAGGCGGCGATGGACAACGCGAAGAGCCAGTGGGACAATGCGCAGAAATTGGCCGGGTCGCACGTGATGGGGGAGGAGGAATTCAACCAGCGGCATTTTGCGTTTGAGCAATCTGCGGGGGTGCGGGACGAGGCGAAGGCGAACCTCGACCGGCTGCTGGCGGGGAGCTGGAAGGAGGACATTACGGTGGCCAAGGCCGATTTGCAGGCGGCGCAGTCGCAATTGGAGGCGGCCCAGGCGCGGCTGGAGCCGCTGAAGGTGGATTTGGCGCGGCTGACAGTCAATGCCCCGGTGGCCGGGACGGTGCTGCGGATCAACGCCCGGCAGGGGGAGTTTCAGGCGTCGGCGGGTGTGGCGGCGGCATCGGATGCGGCGATTGTGATCGGGAATATTGATTCTTTGCATGTACGAGTGGATATTGATGAGAATGATGTGGTGCGGTTTGACAAGGCGGCCAAGGCGACGGGCACGCTGCGCGGCCGGCCGGAGCAGCCGATCGACCTGGATTTTGTGCGCGTGGAGCCGTTTGTGATCCCCAAGCGGAACCTGACGGGGAACAATACGGAGCGCGTGGACACGCGGGTTTTGCAGGTGATTTATGCGATCCACAAGACGGATATCCCGGTGTATGTGGGGCAGCAGATTGATGTGTTTGTGAACAGCAAGTGACGGGGTTTGATTTTTTGAGGCGTAGGGCGCGAGCGATATGAAACATGCTTTGCGAAGGTTTTTGCCGCTGGTGGTTTTGCTGATCGCCGGTGGGGCGCTGGCGACGCCGTTTTTGAAGGACGTCATCTGGCCGCCGGCGACGGATGGGATTGCGTGGCGGACGGATTATCAGGCGGCGCTGGCGGAGGCGAAGGCGACGGGCAAGCCGCTGCTGCTGGATTTTTCGGCATCGTGGTGTCCGCCGTGCAAGCAGATGAAGCAGAATGCGTGGCCGACGCCGGCGGTGCGGGATTTGGCGAATGGGGGGTTCATCCCGGTGCAACTGGATGTGGACCGGGATGACGTGCGGGGGGTGGCGCAGAATTTTCGGGTGGATTCGATACCGCGCATTGTCGTGCTGAGCGCGGATGGGGCGACGATACTGGCGAATGCGCAGTACCTGACGCCGGAGGGGCTGGCGGCGTTTTTGAAAAAGCAGAGCCGGTGACCGTGGGGCGTGGGGACATTGATGCGGCTTGGGGCCGATTTCCGGCCATAGGCATCCGCCGCCGGTTCAGATAAGATGCCGGACAACAAAGGACCGACACCCATTGGAGGATTTGCCATTACCACGATGCCGACCATGCCGTTGCCCGAGGCTGTACAGAACGCCAATCTTCGCTTTGCGCTGGCCGCGGCGGAGATGGCGGCCAACACGCGTTGCACCAATGTGGTGCTGCTGGACCTGCGCGGCAAGTCGCCGGTGGCGGAGTTTTTTGTGATCGCGACGGGGTCATCGGCGGTGCAGATGCGGGCGGTGGCGGAGGAGCTGCGGCTGCTGGGAAAGCGCATGGATTTTGCGCCGTTCCGCACCAGCGGGATGGAGCAGGCGCGGTGGATTCTGGTGGATTTTGTGCATGTGGTGTTCCACGCCTTTGACCAGGAAAGCCGCGATTTTTACGATCTGGAGCTGCTGTGGGGGGATTCGCCGCGGGTGGATTGGCGGGCGCTGATGGGGCTGCCGGCGGTGGTGGAGGAGACATCGGCGCAGAATGCGGCGCGGCGGAAGGCCGAGGCACCGGCGGATATTTTGGATGACGATTTGGGGAATGATTCGCCGCTGATTCCGTCGGCGTTGGATGCGATTGAGCCCAGTGAGATTGGTGCGGTGCCGAGCCGGCGGCGGGCGGCGGCGGTTTATCCGACGCCGGTGGAAGATGAGGCAATGGCAAGCCCGCGTCCCAAGGCCGCGGCAAAAACGAAGAAGGCCAAGGCGGCGGCGAAGACGAAGGGCAAGCCGGTGGCGAAGAAGAAGGTTGGGAGAGCGGCGGCGAAAAAGCCGGCAGCGAAAAAGGCCGTTAAGAACGCCGCCAAAGCCGCCAAGCCCGCCGCGAAGAAGAACCCCGCGAAGGTAGTCGCCAAGAGGGCGATTGTGAAGACCAAGAGCAAACCCGCCGCCAAGAAGCCGGCCAAAAAGAAGACGAAGTGACATGAAGCCGATTGAAGATGTTCTGCGAGATAAGTTTTCATATGCGATTGGCCTGGCGTTTGGCGCGGAAAACGCCATCGATCCGCTGATCAAGGCCGCCGACCCGAAGTTCGCCGACTACCAATCCAACGTGACGATGCCGCTTTCCAAGCGGGTGGGCCTGCCGCCGCGCGAGGTGGCCGGGGCGATCATCAAGCACTTGGAACTGGCGGACATGTGCGACCCGCCGACAATTGCCGGGCCGGGGTTCATCAATCTGAAGCTGAAGAAGGAGTGGCTGGGGGCGCAGTTGCAAACGCTGGCCGCGGAGCCTCGCGGTGCGTATCGCGCGGGCGTCAGCAAAGTGGAATCGCCGCAGACCGTTGCCATCGACTATTCCGCCCCCAACGTGGCCAAGCAGATGCACATCGGGCATTTGCGCTCTACGGTGATCGGCGATACGCTGGCGCGGACGCTGGAATTTCTGGGCCACACCGTGGTGCGGCAAAACCACATCGGCGATTTTGGCACCCAATTCGGCATGTTGATCCACCACCTGCGAGACAAGCACGTGACCGATGCCGACTTCACCATCGCCGACCTCGACCGCTGGTACAAGGAGGCGACCGCGCGATTCAAGGCCGAAAAGGAATTCGCCACCATTGCGCGGAAAACCGTCGTCGATCTGCAATCCGGCGAGCCCGCCGCGGTGGCCCTCTGGAACCGCATGCGCGCCGCCACACACGCCCACTACACCGAAATTTACAAGTTGCTGGGCGTCACGCTGACCGACGAGCACGAGCGCGGCGAATCGTTCTTCGGCCCGCGCCTGGCGGCGGTGGTGGCGCAAATTCAGCAGACCCTTGAGGTGGGCGGCGAAGGGCCATACGTTAGCGACCGCAACGGCGCGGTGGCCAAGGCGTGGGAATTTGATGCCGATGACCTGCCTGCCATGGATGCCGCGGAGGCCAAGGCGGCAATCGAGCAGCCCGACGCCGCCAACCGCGTGACCGATGCGGCCGCGCCGGAAAAAATCGAGCGGCCCTTTGCGTCGGTCTCCAACGGAGCCGTCTGCGTGTTTTTGCCGGGGTATGTGACCAAGGATGGTTCGCCGCTGCCGTTCATGCTGCAGAAGTCCGATGGCGGGTATCCGTATGCGGCGACGGATTTGGCGGCGCTGCACTTTCGTGTGCAGGCGGACAAGACGACGCCGGCGGAGCAAAGGCCGCTGGCGCGGGACTGGCATGCGTCGCGTGTGATTTATCTGGTGGACTCGCGGCAGAGCCAGCATTTTTCGATGTTGTTTGATACGTTTCGCGCGGCGCGGTGGGATCATCTGCCCGATGGGACTGTCGCGTCGCTGGAACATGCCCCGTTTGGCACGATTTTGGGGAAGGATGGGAAGCCGTTCAAAACGCGCACGGGGGAATCGGTGGAGCTTAAGGGGTTCCTGAATGAGGCCATCGAGGCGGCGGCGAAGGCCGTGAAGGAGAAGAACCCGGATTTGCCGGCGGACAAGCAGGCGGCCATTGCGCGGGCCGTGGGGATCGCGGCGGTGAAGTACGCCGACCAGCGCAGCGACCGGCTGACGGATTACATTTTCAATGCCGAGCAGATGGTGGCGTTTGAGGGGAACACGGGGCCGTACCTGATGTACGCCTTTACGCGCGTGCAGGCGATTTTCCGCAAGGCGGGTGTTGCGCCGGAGAGCGTTGCGTCGTCCACGATCCATATCGCGGCACCGGAAGAGGCGGCGCTGGCGAAACTGCTGCTGCGCTTCCCCGGCGTCGTCGAATCCGTCGGGCGCGATCTGAAGCCGCACCACCTTTGCGGTTATCTGTACGATCTGGCCACCGCGTATTCCAGCTTTTACGAAGCCTGTCCGGTCATTCAGGCGCCGACGCCGGAGATTAAGGCATCGCGGCTGCTGCTGTGCGATCTGGTGGCGCGCACGCTGCACATTGGGCTGCATGATTTGCTGGGGATTCAGACGCTGGATGAGATGTAAGAGCGAAATATTGCGGTCAGCCTTTCCGACCTTCCAGAGCGACGAAATTCGGCCAGATTATTTCTTTGTTATCGGCCCAACCTGCGAAGGGATATGTTCCCATTTCGCCGTGCAGTTGCAGCAGATTTCCTATGGCGATCATCCGGTCATCCTCGAGGACGTAGCCGTCTACCGTCTTCGGCAATCCGTTCTCGCCTAATTTTCCGGCATCAAACGCCTTCCACCAGCCCCGATCAAGTACATTCTTGAGGTCTGCGATGGATACACCCTTGGGGAGCAAGGGGGCAAAGGGCCTTACTGAATGCTGCTGTTGTTTGATTTTTGCCGGAGGCAACGGAGCTTTCTCAAAATATTGCGGACAACTGTTGTATCCGTCCAAGGCCCCGCCCGATGAATATAGATTATAGAATGTGAGATCGCTGTCATGAACCATCATCGCCAGCGTAAACGTCTGAAGGTCGAGGCTCAATTGTCGCGCAAGGTCTGACAAGTGTGGACTCTCTGCCCTCGATCCATGGGTCTGGATGACTGTTGACCATTCACCTTCTTGCTTGCCCACGAGATAAAGCAGTTGCACGTCGCCTTTGGTCCAACACGGCCCCGTTGGAACTTTCAGGCTCCATTCCCACTTATCGACCACGTTACGAATGGACGAAACCACCGCGCTTTGGTCCCGCTTGTAGACATGAATGACCGAAGAAAATAGCCCCATCGCACAAACCTCACCAGAAAATTCCGATCACCCCTCACCCCATCGCCGACTTTGCCTCTTCCGGGTCCGCCTCGTTGAATTTCGTCAGCGTCACCTTGTTGCCCGAGGGGCTGAAGACCACGTTGTTCATGTAGGCCCGCATGAGCAGAATGCCGCGGCCGTGGGTGGCCTCCAGGTTTTCCTCGGCCGTGGGGTCGGGCAGGTTGGCCGGGTTGAAACCGGGGCCCTCGTCCTCCACCGCGACATCGGCCCGCTGCTTGGTGATGCGGTACAGCACTTTTACGTGTTTGCAGGGGTCGAGCTTGTTGCCGTGCTTGACGGCGTTGACCAGCGCCTCTTCGAGGGCGAGTTTGATGGCAAAAACGTCATGTTCGGGGAAGTGGCACTCTTCGCAGCGTTTGAGGATTTCATCCTCCACGTGCCGGGCGCGGTCCAGGCAACTGCCAAATTCAATGGCCGTCCAGGGGAGCTCATTGACGGGCTGAAGATTGGATTTGGTTCTTACTCGCTTCATCCTTCGCCGTGTGTAAAGGACCGCAAATTCCGTCGCGCCGCCAGGCATCTGGCAGCCGCCAAACACGTTCCGCCGTGAACTCTATCGGTCCGCAAGGAACCGCGTCTAAACTTTACCCCGGATTTCTCCAAAGGAAAGTAAAATGTGGCGGAGGCCGGGGCAACCGAACTTGCTTGCGACCACGGGCGGGACGCCCGTGCCACGGTCGCCGCCGGGGCCTTTCAAAGGGGACTTTTAGTGGACGCGGCATCTTGCCGCAGGGCCATCAGGCCGCGGGCTGGAGGCTATCCTGCGCCTCTTTCATGGTCGGATAAATTTTGAAGAGCTTGTTGAGCTTGGTGATGAGGAAGACTTCGTAGATTTGGGGGTTGATGTCGCTGAGGCGGAGCTGGCCGCTTTTTTGCTTCACTTTGTTGCTGATGGTGATGAGGGTGCCGAGGGCGGCGGAGGAGAGATGATCGACGGCGGCGAAGGAGATGATGATTTTCGGACGTTCCTCGCGGTCGACGATGGCGGAAAGCTGCTCGCCGATTTCGGCGATGTTCGCCTCATCCAGAATTTTTCTGGTGGTAAACTCCACTTGCACCGTGTCGCCGGTCCTGGTTACTTTCAGCCGCGCGGGATCTTGAAGCATCGTAGGTTCTCCGCCGGGGCGGCCATCACAGCCGCACCCCGCCTATTAACTGACCGTCTCAATCATAATCCGCCGCGAACACATGTCAAGACGGGAAAATCATCGGCGAGGTGGAAACATCGGGCCGAATCGCGGGCAACTCCAGTCGGCTTCAGTTGCGGTGCAGTCACATTCTCGGGGAGGTGGCAAGTGGCGGCGGCATCTGTGCCCATGAAGATTGATTTCCGCAGTGCGGCCCCATCGCCGAACATGCCCATGAGGCGATTTTTGCAGGGGAATATCCAGAGTTGGATTGAAAGGGGTACTGAAAGGAGAGGTTTCTCACCGCCTCATGAGCCACCTGGCAACCGGTAACTCTACCATTGAACCGCCCCCCCGCCGCGTCTATACTCTTCGCAGAGGTGTCAACATGCCCCAGGTTTCA
>Ga0302320_10022749_pt1 | contig 12347 bp, 11 predicted proteins | sample Bog_T0_3_FD_202130 | JGI IMG/M metagenome (GOLD analysis project Ga0302320, IMG submission 202130) | Peat permafrost microbial communities from Stordalen Mire near Abisko, Sweden - Bog_T0_3 | ecosystem: Environmental > Terrestrial > Soil > Wetlands > Peat | place: Sweden: Abisko, Stordalen Mire...
GTCATTGATTTCCTGCCCCCCCCCAACCAGCGCGACGACCACTGCCCAGTCCTCGTGTCGTTCCATAATGCGAAGCAACATCTCAGGATCGGAGTAGTCTCGGTTAAACTTCTTCACATGCTGCGCGCGGTTCCACGCGCGCTGTGCTTCATCAAAGATGATCGCGTGATTCGACGGAGGTCCATGATTATCATCTGTGTGGTAACGAGCGAAAACGTGAACGTTCTCAATCAGAGTCTTCGCTTCCGCGCGCGCCTGTGCCGCTCCCGCTCCTTTCCGCATGCTTTCGCGCGCAAACAGGTGCTGCAGCACCTTTACGAGCGGTCCGTTCCCGCTCATAAAGTGAATTGCATCCGACCTGTTTTCGCCTGAGTGCGCAAGGCTGAGACCAACGAGAGTCTTGCCAGAACCCGGAACGCCCGTTAAGAAGCAGATCGCATGACGTTCTTCAACACGCGCCATGTTGACGTATCCCTGTATTGCCTCCCTCACATTTCCAATCTCGTGCTCCGAAGCTTCGGAATGCGCGATCTCTCGAATGGAGAGACCGCTCCTCAAGGCCAGTGCTGCTTCAAAGATATTCGGTACCGGGAAATAGGGGCTGTCATCCCACCGCTGAATATCAACTTGTCCAGCGGAGGACCTTTCAACCTCGACAAGAAAGTCCGAAAGGCGTTGCCAGGAGACTCGCGAAACCGGCGCAACAAGGTATCCGGGCATTTGCGGGAATAGTTCACGCTGGTTGATTGCGTCGAAGCTTGACTCTCTTGCTTCGGGAGAAACAATGACCGGCACGATCCGGAGTTCCGCGGATGCTTTGTGAAAGTAATGAAGGAGAAGCGCATATTCTTCAACCTGCTTTCTCGCTTGCGACGCGGCTAGGGTGGTCTTCACCTCCAAGACCACAATAACGTCGCGAATCAAAAGCACTACATCGATCCGCATTTCCTTTCGTGGAATCGAAAACTCGAGCAAAAGCCCCCACAAACTGGAGGCCTCCGATCGCGCCTTACATCGCTCCAGTGACTCGCGCAAAAGACGAAGGTCTCGCTCCCAAGTCAGAGTTTGATCCGAAAAGAGCGTGGTGTATCCTCGCCGCGCATAAGACGTTTCCAAGCGCGCGATGATGTGCTCATCCGATTGCTTTAAGAACTCCTCGATATTCGATTTATAGAATGAAGTCATACAGGCGAGTCAGGGCACCTGCAGGCCAGGTTATCACCTCACTCACATGGGACGTGGTGGGAGCCCCAGGTCCGCCCGTATTCAACTCACCACAAATCCCGCACGCCCCAGATCCAGATTCTCCGATCTGCGAGGGCAATTGCCAATATTCCGCAAAACAGCACGAGCCGCTCCCCACCGGAAGCGGCTCGCAAACTCCTCGTGAAGGCCTCTACACTCCCGGCGGCCCGCCGCCTCCGGGAGGCCCCCCGCCGCCCGGCGCGCCACCCCCTCCATCCGGAGGCGGCCCATCCCCTCCGTCCGGCGGCGGTGGAGGCATATCGTCCCCTTCCTGCTGTGCCATCGCCCTTTCCCGCTTCGTCCTCCAGGCCGCGAACTTGGCCTTCTGATCGTCGGTCAATGTCGCGGCAATCTTTGCATTCGAGTCCTCGCGAATGGCCTTGATCGAGGCCCGCATCGCCTCCATCGCCTCCGGGCTTGGCGGTTGGCCCGCGCCAGAGGCCGCATCGGAAGAGCTCTTGCCATCCGTCGCCGCTTGTCTGGAGGGATGGAACAGCGCATCCATCTGCTGGCGCTGATCCGTAAGAATGGCCTTCACCTGCGTCTGTTGCGTCGCGGTCAGCGTCAGCAATTGCGTCAACTGTTTCAGTTCCCGCTCCACGCTCATGCCGGGGCCTTGCTGCTGCATCCCGCCCGGAGGCGGCCCGTCGGGAGGCGGCCCGCCCGGCCCATCCGGCTGCGCGCAAAGCACACAGCAACTGGCCGCCACTGCACCGGCCATCAGCAACGTTCGCCCAGTACGAAAAAAACCATAGAAATCTTCCGTCATCGCTACTTGCTCCTTCCCTTCCGGGGCACTACCTCGCCAAGCCGGTCTACCGCCTTCCGGCAATAAAACCAGCAAAACTCCCCACTTAACTAGACGCAAAATTGCTGGTCGCGCCGACGTTGCCAGGTACCCGAATGGCTGCATTGCCAGGCCCGGGAGACCACGAGCCTCAATGATCCGGATCGCAGGCAAGCGATCGCCTCCCGGTTTCGCCGCCCAAACGCAAGAAATATGCACTTGACGCCATTATGTATTCAAGTCCATAATGACGCAATGGCATGGGAGGTCGAGTTTACCGACGAGTTCTTTGCTTGGTGGAGCGGCCTCAATGCAGACGAGCAGGACAGCGTCAATCTCGGCGTGCGGCTCTTGCAGGAGAAGGGCCCCAGCCTCAAGCGCCCCCACGCAGATACGCTGGAAGAGTCGGACTTCCCCAACATGCGCGAACTGCGCATACAGCATGAAGGCCGTCCCTATCGTGTGCTCTATGCCTTCGATCCTCGCAGGGTTGGCATCCTGCTTCTGGGTGGCGACAAGACCGGCAATGCCCGCTGGTACAGGGAACACATTCCCAAAGCGGATGCAATCTATCGACAGCACCTCCGTGAATTGGAAGACGATAGGCGGTGACGGACGACATACCACAAGCAAACCTGAAGCGGAAGGAGATGGAGATGGCGAAAAACTTCAAAGAGCTACAGGCGCAAATTCCACCCGAGCGGCGCGCCCGGACTGAAGAGCGGGTTCAGAAGGCCATTGCGGAGATGGCGCTGGACGAGCTTCGCCACGCCCGTCAACTCACGCAGGCAGGTTTGGCCAGCACCTTGGGGGTTGACCAGGGGTCTATCTCCAAGCTGGAACGCAGAACCGATATGTACATCAGCACCTTGCGAAGCTACGTTGAGGCAATGGGCGGCAACCTCCACATCACGGCTTCGTTTCCCGACGGCGAAGTCAGGATCAATCAATTCCACTTGGTAGATTAGGACGGTTGCCACCAGCTAACGCGCGTCCCGCCGAAGCCCTGAGGAGAATCGCACCATGACCACCAAAGTCGCCACTTTTCCCCTCCGCCTTCCAGTCTCTCTCAAGGCCGCGCTCGAAACCATCAGCGATCGCGAGGGAACCAGCATGAATCAATTCCTCGTTGTCGCCGCCGCCGAGAAAATCGCCGCCATGCAAACCGAAGAGTTCTTTCTCGCCCGCCGCAATCGCGTAGACCGCGAAGCCTTCCGCCGTATCCTCGATCGCCCAGGCGGAGAAACCCCATCCCCTGAAGACGCCAGGGACGATTCCGTCTCCCAGTAGCCCCCGCCGCCAGTCCGCGCCCCTCGGCGCCTACTGCACCGTCACCGTCACCTGCGCGGTCGACCGTCCGTACTGATTCGTCGCGTTCAGCGTATAAGTCGCCGCCTTGGCCGGCGCAAAGGTGACGCTTCCCCCGCTCACCCCGCCCAGCACGTCGATAAAGTCGTACGAGTCGTTCGTCGTATCCCACTTCAGCGTGACCGCGGTCCCCGCCGCCACCGTTGCCGCCGACGCCGTGAAGCTGTTGATCGCAGGCGCCGTCCCCGTTGGAGCCGTGGCTGTGTCCCATCCAGGGAATGCCGGCGTCATCTGTACCACCTCGAAGTTGGACGACTGGATCGAGTCCAGTTGCACCAGGTCGTTGTCGTCCCAGCGCGGGTCTGGAACTCCCTGAAAGCCGCTATTCCGAAAGCGAAAACCGTACCGGATCTGCGCATCGTCTGGACTCGCTCTTGCTACCTGCCGTTGCCGCCGGGGAGATCCTCCCTCAGCCACGTCCATTTCCACCGCATGTCCAGGGCATCAATTCGAAAAACCAGAAAGCAGTTGCCGGCAGCGGCCGGAAGAACCATCCCGGCCTGCGCGTTTGATGCCTCATTCTCTCACGCCCAGTTGAACCCGCTCTTCTGCAGCGGCAGTGTGCGAATCCGCTTGCCGGTTGCCGCGAAGATGGCGTTCGTCACCGCCGGCAGAATCGGTGGCAGCGTTGGCTCCCCGAGACCGGTGGGCGCATAGTCCGTCCTTTTCCAGTACACCTCAATGGGCGGAACCTGCCGCATGCGCAGCAGCGGGTGGTTGTGGAAGTTCGACTGTTCTACGCGACCCTCGCTGATGGTGATCTCCTGCGCCAGTGCGCTCATGCCGTCGATCACCCCGCCAAAGCCCATGCTCTCTGCCGCCTGCGGGTTGATGATCTGGCTGCCGACATCGCCTGCCGCCCACACGCGATGAACGGTGACTTTGTTGTTCGCATCCACGCTCACCTCTGCCACTTCGGCAAAGTAGCCCAGGTGGCAAAACCAGGCAGCCATCCCCATCCCGCGTCCCGGTGTTTTTGACCTCTTCGCCCAGCCGGACTTCTCTGCCACCAGTTCAAGCACTCCCTTGAACCGCTCCGGGATCAGAACCGATTGCCCCGTAGGCTCGTGGTCTCCAACGGCGTCGCCCTGGCTGGACGCCCAGGGGGATTGCTTGTTGCTCAGCAGTTCGAGCTGGAACTCGAGCGGGTCGCGGCCTGCCGCATGCGCCATCTCGTCCAGAAACGACTGCGCCACCCAGCAGTAAGCGTTGTCGCCCGGCGCGCGCAAGGCCCCCGTGCGCTGTGTCAGCGGTTGCATCGAAGTGTAAAGCGCGTAAGACGGGGGAAAGCCTGCCGGATAGCTGTCCGCCCCAATGCCGCCCCCGGAGGTCGCATGCTTCCCGTCGCCGAAGGTCACAAAGTGATGCCGCCAGGCCGTCAGCTTGCCCTGCGCGTCCACGCCGCCCTTCAACCCGATCGTTGCGCCCGGCCGGAACGGGTCATGCCCAATATCGTCCTCGCGAGACCAGAGCAGCTTGACCGGCGCCCCAATCTGTTTTGAAATCCAGGCGGCCTCAACCGCATAGTCGTTTTGCAGCCGCCTGCCAAAGCTGCCGCCGCCGCGCACCATGTGCGTGGTAATGTCGCTTTCTTTGATCCCGAGCGTCCTCGCTACCAGCCCACGGCCGTCGATGGGCAGCGTGCTGGTGGTCCACATCTCCAGCTTGCCGTCCTTCCAGTGGGCGGTACAACCCTGCGGCTCCATGGTCGCGTGCGCAATGAACGGAAAGTGATACGTCGCTTCAACCGTCTTGGCCGAGGACTTCAGCGCGCCCTCCACATCGCCGTATTTGCGTACCGTGGTTGCCGGCTCCGCATTGAGCAGCTCCTCGGCGCGCTTCACAAAGCCTTCACTGCTTTGCGACACCGCCGGTCCCAACTCCCAATCCACCTTGAGTTGCTTCCTCGCCTGCTGCGCCTGCCACCAGGTATCCGCCACAATCGCGATCCCGGCCTCCATGCCAGGCTCCCAGGGCGTAAGAGCGGCCGGTGTAATTCCGCCGTCGATCACCATTGCGTGCCGAACACCCGGAAGCGTCTTGATCGCATCCAGGTTGGCCGTCTTCACCTTTCCCGCGAACACAGGGGACTTTTGAATGCATGCGTACAGCATCCCAGGCACCTGCACATCGATACCAAACAATGGCTTCCCGGTAACAATGCCGTGCGTATCCACGCCCGCCTGCGAGTGCCCGATGATCCTGTAATCCTTGGGATCCTTCAGCTTCATGCTGCTCAGTGCGGGCGCGGGCAGCGCCGCCGCTTTGGCGGCCAGTTCCCCGTATCCCGCCGAGCGGCCTGAAGCCGCATGCAATACCCGGCCGGAGTTGGTTGTGCATTCGGCTGCCGGCACGCCCCATGTCTGCGCGGCCGCGGTCAGCAGCAGCAAGCGGCCTGCCGCGCCCACCCGGCGCATCGGTTCCCACCCCATCGGGGTATTCGCCGAGCCGCCGGAGAACTGGATGCCGTAGATCTTCTCGTTCAGATCGGCCTGCTGCACGCGAACGTCTTTCCAATCGACATCCAGTTCCTCGGCAATCAGCATCGGCAGCATGTTGCGCATGCCCTGGCCCGTCTCCGAAGCGCGCGCCATGATGGTGACAATGCCGTCCGGAGCAATCTTGATGAAGGCCTGCGGAGTCAGGTCCGGCGGGGCCCCCGGCCCCTGGGCCACGGCCAGCGACGAGCTGTACAGATTCAGAGCGAGGCCGCCACCGGCAAGGGCGCCCAACTGGAGAAACGATCTGCGATCGATGCGCATGGTTCGAGCCTCCCTTCTACTTGGTGCTGGCAGCCGCCTCGGCCGCTTCGTGAATGGCCTGGCGAATCCGCGGATAGGTCCCGCAGCGGCACAGGTTGCCGCTCATGGCCGCATCGATCTCCGCGTCCGTGGGGTGCGGCGTGTGCGCCAGCAGCGCAACGGCAGACATGATCTGCCCGGCCTGGCAGTATCCGCATTGCGGCACATCCAGCGCCTCCCACGCCACCTGCACCGGGTGCTGCCCATCCGGCGACAGCCCCTCGATGGTCGTGATCGCTTCGTCGGTCACCGCGCCCACGCGCGTCATGCAGGAGCGCACAGCCCGTCCGCCCACCAGCACGGTACATGCACCGCACAAGCCCATCCCGCACCCGAACTTGGTTCCCTTGTAATCCAGCACATCCCGCAACACCCACAGCAGCGGAGTATCCGGCGCCACGTCCACCGTCTTCACCACATTGTTGATCGTCAGTTTCAGCGGCATCTCTGCACCTCACCGTTGGCTCCGAGAGTGACTTGCATTGGAATTGGACGAACTGCGAACGAAATCCGCGAGCTTCGGGCGTTGGGGAAAGGGGATCTGGCCCGGTCGAGCAGGACTGAAAATCAAGAGAGACGAAAACCTTGGAACTTCGGAACCCGTCCCCCGGACCGATCAACAGCGGCCGGAGAACGGGTTGCGAACTGGAACTCTAGCGGCTGAAAACCACATACCGGCGTCCGGCATAGAGCCGGAAGCCGCCTGCCGGATCGGCGGTAACCTGCAGCGGCGTTGGCCGCTTCAGTCCCGCATCTTCGCCCGTATTCACGGTCAGCAGGTCGTGCGCGCCCACATCGGTGACCACCAGCTTGTTATCCGCCACAAATCCAACACCGTACACGCCGGCGGGAAGGCTCTCGCCGCCGATCTTCAGCGGTACCTCGGTGACAAAGTACGCCTGGTACTTCGCCGCAACGCTGGTCGAGTAGCCGCTCGTATCCACTAGAGTCGTTAGAACATAAGACCCGTCGGCAAACTTCACGCCGCCCGAGTTCCGCAGCTGCGTGGTGGCCGATTGCCCCTTGTAGTAAACGGCTGCTGGCAGCAGCTTTTGCAGATCTGCGGGCTTCAAAACCGTGTCGCCGCCCTGCGCAATGGCCGCCAGGGGCGACGCCAGCATGGCCACGGCCATCGTCCCCGCCGCCGCAAACTTCAAAATTGCCGAAAAACGCATCGTAAAACCTCCTTCTCTTGCTTTCGCTTGGAGTATATCGCACCCTCCGCCGCGCCCGCGCGAATCTAATTCTCCCCGGAAAGAACGTCGTAGTAGTAGTCGATGAGCGCCCGCTTGGGAGCCGCCGGTAGCTTCGGCAATGGCACGGTCCGATCCTTTGTCTCCGGACCCACCATCGGCATCGAGCCCAAATGGACGATCTTCCCGTCGCCCAACTCCAGGTAGAGCTGCACCGGCATCTTGAAGCTGGCCGGAACTCCCGACTGGGTCAGTTTGAAGTGCAGGGTGGATTTGTCGCCGTCCTGCGCTATCTCGCTCTCAAAGTGATAGCTGGGCAGATCGGTCCCGTAGACAAACTCATTGAAGAACCAGTCCATGCGGTGGTTCCCATCCATGTCCATGGCCTCGCTCATGTGCTTCTCCACGATGGCCTTGAAATCCTCCGTGGTTGCCGCCCGCAGGCGGTAGGTGGATAGAAAGTCGTGCATCGTCTCGCGAAAGCGCTGCTCTCCCGTCTCCCGCGACATCATCATCATCCGGATCATGTGCAGGACGTAGGCCCCTTTCGGGTAAACCAGGTCCTGGTAGATGTCCCATCCGGTCTTCTGCGTGCTGAGCCGGAAACCCATCGTCACCGGTCCCACGTCGATGGGCCGGAATCCCTGCGCATTCTTTTCGGTAATGAGTTTGCGCTGCTGCTTCCAGAACTCGCGAAACTCGTCCGGCTTGGGCCGTGTGAGCTGGAGAAAGATGGATGCAGAAGTGTTGGCAAACCCCTCGCTCATCCACTGGTCGCGATAGCTGCGGAAGCCGACCGTCTGGCCCCACCACTGGTGCGCCACTTCGTGCGGGGTGACCACCTTCCAGTACATGTCTTCCGGATGCAGGCCCATGAAGTGCTGCTGGGTTGTGTCGAGAAATCCGCAGATGGGCAGGTAAACCAGCATGGGCCAGCTTTGCCCGTAGTTGCACGCGTACTGCTGCGTGAGCGCCACGCGCGCAAACGGCAGCGCGCCGAAGTAATTCGAGTAGATCGCCGCCGCGGCCTGCCCCTGACTCAGTTGGGAGGGCAGCATCGACTTGGTATTCAGCGTTCCCAATACTCCTTCATCTTGACCCTTCAGATCGTCGGGAAGGTTGTTGTTGGCATAGGCGTCGATTGTCAGGCCGTCGCCCAGCTTGTCGTCGACCTTTGCCTCTTTCATGGTGAAGGCGCCCAGGTTGAAACCCACAACAGCCAGCGGCACCTCCGAATTCCATTCCGAGGTCGTGATCCTTCCATCGGTGCTCTCGTTGAGCTTGGTCCCGGTCGCAAGCAACTGCAGCCCCTTGGGCACATGAAAAGTCATCTGATATGTGGCATAGTTGCCCAGCCCGCTCGATGCGTTTGGATACCAGCTCTCGCGAGCAATCGGATAGTAGTTCGCGCCGCCCTCGTTCTTCACCACATCCTTCCCGCTGTAGGTGACGCGTATCCTGGCGATCTCGCCCTTCTTCAGCGGCCTTGCCAGCACCACGCCAAAGTCGGGGTCGTCCTCCTTCTTCTCCTGCACAAAATCGAGTGCGTCGCCCGTCTCCGTCTCCGTACGGCTCACCCGCAGCGTGGCGTACAGATCGAGCGGAACCACGGCCACGCCCTCCTGCTCCGCTCGCAACTCCACCGTCGCAATGCCGCTCAGCAAGCCACCCTTCTCGATCGAGAGGTCCAGCTTCTCGCTCAGGATGCGATACGGCGCGTTCAGCTCGTTGCCATTCGGAACACCGCCTGCATACTCGCTTGAACGGTGGAATGCCAGCGGAATGCTTCTGCCCCACTCGCTCCAGTTCTGCAGTTCCACCTCCTCGGGCGCCACGCTCTCCGCTCCATTTGGATCGAACATGAAGAGCAGATGCGGATCCTTTCGCCCGTGGATTGCGGCCATCCAATAGCCGCCGGGAGCGGGACTCAAAACATCCTGAAACAGGCGGAGATCGTAGTTCTGGTGTAGCTTCTGCCGTGCAAAGCTCTGGAACTCCATCGCCGCTTGCGCGTAGACCTTGTCCGGCAGGCCCTTGCCTGTTGAGCCTTTGTGTAACTCCGCCGCTGTCGCATCGGTAAAGCGCAGTACAACCTGGTCGAAGTCCTCGTCAAACTCCGCCGTATGGTTCGCAACGGAGAGGTTGTGGCGCTCCTCGGCGCTTGGCGGCGCAATGTGCAGATGGCCGTCGCCTTTGAAGACCGCTCCCGTCACCTTCCCGTTCACTTCGCCAAAGAAGGCGATGTCGCCCCTGCGGAAAGTAAAGGTAGCCGCATCGCGGCGCAGCTCCAGGTTCTGCACCGAGATCACCTCGCCGCCCGGCAGGAGAGACCGTAACTGCTTGTAAATGGGATTACTGTTCCCCGGATGCTGGGCGCGAAGCGCGAAGCTGCACGATAAAACAAAGAGCGCAGTCAAAAGAAGCCACGCTCGAGCGCGAATGGACAAAGAGCTACTCCCCAATGGATCGATTCCGTGCAACCATTATGCACCAGGGGAGTTATAGCATTTTCGGAATTGCTGTAGACCGAAATCGGGCACTCAAGTGGCTTTTTCCTCAAGAAAAAGCCACCTTGCACGTCCCTCAAAAAGTCTACGTGTATTCCAAAAATGCTCTAGATCACATATAAGTCCACATACTCATGCACCGGCATCGCTTCCAGCCGCGCCCGGTCGCGCGAGGCGTCCAGTATCCTCTCCTGCCGCTCCTCGCTGAAGCAGCGCCGCAGGTTCGTCTTGAACTTTTCCACCAGCAGCGGCAGCCCCTCTTCCCGCCGCCGCCTGTGCCCGATGGGATACTCCACCACCTCTTCCAGCACTGTTCCGTCCGCCAGCTCCACCCGCAGGGCATTGGCAATCGACCGCTTCTCCGGGTCGTGATAGTCGCGCGTAAAGGCCGGAACCTCCACGCACTCCATCTTTCCCCGCAAAGCGTCGATCCGCTCGTCGGTCGCAATCCAGTCCTCGTAATCGGCCGCCGTCAGCCGCCCGAACAGCAGCGGAATGGCCACCATGTACTGCACGCAGTGGTCGCGGTCGGCCGGGTTCGCCAGCGGCCCCTTCTTGTCGATAATCCGCAGGCAGGCCTCGTGCGTCCGTATCGTGATGGCTCGAATCTCCTCTGCCGTCCTGCCCATCTTCTCCAGCCGCGCCCGCACCGCCATCGCCGCTTCCACCGCCGTCTGCGCATGGAACTCCGCCGGATAGCTGATCTTGAACAGCACGTTCTCCATCACGTAGCTGCCGTAGGGCCGCTGGAACTTGAACTCCTGGCCCTTGAACGAAACGTCGTAGAAGCCCCACGTCTTTGCCGTCAGCACTGACGGGTAGCCCATCTCGCCAGCCTTGGCCATCAGCGCCAGCCGCACTCCCCGGCTGGTGGCGTCGCCCGCGGCCCAGCTCTTGCGCGAGCCTGTATTCGGCGCGTGGCGATACGTCCGCAGGCTCTGCCCATCCACCCAGGCCAGCGACAGCGCGGCGACGGTCTGCTCCCGCGTCAGCCCCAGCAACCGGCTCACCACCGCCGTCGTGGCAACCTTCACCAGCACCACATGATCCAGCCCCACCTTGTTGAACGAGTTTTCCAGCGCGATGCACCCCTGAATCTCGTGCGCCTTGATCATCGCGGTCAAAACGTCGCGCATGGTAAGAGGCTGCTCCCCATTGGCGACCGCAACACGCGACAGCCAGTCCGCCGTCGCCAGAATCCCGCCCAGGTTATCCGACGGATGCCCCCACTCGGCCGCCAGCCAGGTATCGTTGAAGTCCAGCCAGCGAATCATGGCGCCAAGATTGAACGCCGCCTGCACCGGATCGAGCTGGTACACCGTCCCCGGCACCTTTGCCCCGTGCGGCACAACGGTTCCCGGAACAATCGGCCCCAGCAGCTTGGTGCAGGCTGGATATTCGAGCGCCTCCAGCCCGCAGCCCAGCGTGTCGATCAGGCAATGCTGCGCCGTGCTGTAGGCCAGCTCGCTGTGGATCTCATAGCTCAACGCATAGTCGGCGATGTCCGTCAGGACCTCGTCCGGCGCAGGACGTTCATTGCTGATGTGCGACGACACTCAATCTCCTTTATGGACACCGCCGGATGGCTCAGAAAAACATCCCCACCCATCGTTGCGCCCACCGAACGCTTCGGCAACGCCTCGTAACAAGCCTTCAAAATCATTGATGTCCGTGTGCGAACATGTCCTCGGTCGCTGACTCGCTGACTCGCTGACCCGCTAACTTGCTGACCAGCTGCACTTTATTCCCGCTCTTCAATCGGCACAAACTTCTGGTCTTCCGGCCCCGTGTAATCCGCCGACGGCCGGATTATCTTCCCGTCCTGCCGCTGCTCGATCACATGCGCGCACCACCCTGCCGTCCGCGCAATCACAAACAGAGGTGTAAACAGATCAACCGGAATCCCCATCTGATAGTAGGCAACCGCCGAATACCAGTCGAGGTTCGGAAACATCCGCTTGGCGTCGTGCATCGCACTCTCGATCCGCTCTGCAATCGAGAACAGCCGCGTATCCCCCCCGGCCGCCGCCAGCCCCCGCGCCACTTCCTTCACAATGTCGCTGCGCGGGTCGCTAATGGTATAGACGGGATGTCCGAAGCCGACGATTACCTCGCGCTCGGCAACGCGGCGGCGAATATCCGCCTCTGCCTCCTTGGGACTCTTGTAGCGCTGCTGAATCTCCAGCGCTACCTCGTTCGCGCCCCCGTGCTTCGGCCCTTTCAGCGCCCCAATCGCGCCCGCAATGCACGAGTGCAGGTCGGAGCCCGTCCCCGCAATCACCCGCGCCGTAAAAGTGGATGCGTTGTACTCGTGCTCCGCATACAGAATCAGCGAAGCCTGCATCGCCCGCGTCCACTCTTCGCTCGGCTTCTCCCCATGCAGCAGGTGCAGAAAGTGCGCGGCAATCGAGTCCTCGTACCGCTCCACTTCGATCCGCCGCCCATT
>Ga0302320_10022756_pt1 | contig 12345 bp, 10 predicted proteins | sample Bog_T0_3_FD_202130 | JGI IMG/M metagenome (GOLD analysis project Ga0302320, IMG submission 202130) | Peat permafrost microbial communities from Stordalen Mire near Abisko, Sweden - Bog_T0_3 | ecosystem: Environmental > Terrestrial > Soil > Wetlands > Peat | place: Sweden: Abisko, Stordalen Mire...
CTTGCCTCCCATCATACCTCGCCTCCCGTGTTGATGCAGAGAGGTTCGCCGGCCTCTTGTCCTCTGCAAAATGGCTGCATGCCACAACCGCAATGGGGGGCAGCGACACGTAGCGGGGGCTGACGCTCGAGGAGGCCCGCGTACAGACTTTCGGCGATGAACTGCCGTGAGCGACGCTTTGACATTCAATCCAGGTGGTTCTCAGTTTTTGGCGTTGCTGCTGAGAACCAAATCCACGCCCAATGCCATGGCGCCGGGAACCGCAACCTCGCGTCGAGATCTCAATTCAAGGCAGAGGCTTCTTCAACGAATATGAGTTCGGAACTGAGCGGTTCGCCGAGGTGAACGAGCAATCCCGATGTCATCAAATCGCCGCCTGAGGTTTCGCGGTCCGCTGAAGTTCCGTCAACACAATGCAGCTTGTAGCGCTTGTGAGCATCCAGGCCGGCAAGTGGAAACCGATGCTCAGACTGGTCGTTGACCGAGCCCCTGAACGCGAAGACAACGCCTTTGCCGCGTGCTGGGTCCCAATACTCTATTCCGTCCCAGTGCACGCCATCCGGCCGATCGGAGATGTGATAGAGCTGGGCATCCCGGATAAGCGGCCGCAACTGCTGCTTGTAAAGCGAGAACTCCCGGCGCGCGGCTGCATGCTGTTGCGGTGACCAGGCCGTGGTATCGAGCATGATGCTGATCCAGCCCATCATGCCGCTGCGCAACATATAGACGAAGTTATCGAGCCGGGGCGACGGCCATCTCTCAACATAACTCTCAAGCATGGCGGGAGGAAACGCGTAGCTGGCATCGTAAAATGCACGGCGGTTCGAAAGCGGATCGTAGGTATCGGTGATGGAGAAATAGTCTCCATGGGCGGCGGAGCCAAAGTCCATCATGCGCCCGCCGTCATTGCAGATTTCGAAGAGCAGACCGGGATGATCGCGGCGGAGTGTTTCATAGAGTGCGTAGTAACTGCGAACCGAATGGTAGCTTACATCGGTGGAGTTAGAACCGAGAGCGAAGTTAAATCCTGCGTCGCGCGTCAGGCGCAGCGTGCTTTGATTGGGCGGAGCGTGCGGATGGTCGTTGCGCGTGCAGCCTTCCGTGACAAGATAGCCGTCGTGCTCAAGCATATAGAGGTGATAGTCATCGACGATGCGCTTGACCTCCCTGGCCGCATACTCGCGCGCGGCAGGCACGCCAAGGTCGATGGTCTGGCCTTTGAACTCTTCCGGCTTCCAATCGGGACCGATGTCGCCGGCAAGCCAATCGCGCACGATGGGATTGCGTGCATTGAGCGCACCGGGCTCAGTATCGAGTCCGGCCTGGCTCCAATCGACCCAGATGCCGAATCGCAGACCCTGGCGGTGCGCCTCATCAGCCAGGGAGGCCAAGCCGTGGGGGAATTTCTTCGGGTCGGGGTACCAATCGCCTACGCCGCGGAACCAACCGGCGTCCAGGTGGAACATCTCAAGGCCGAGTTCCTTTGACTCGGATATCATGCGCAGCGCAAGCGCTTCGTCTACCTGCATCCCGCTTCCCCAACTGTTATTGGCCATCAGCGGGTAGTGCGGATTGGCCCACGTGATGGGATTGCCGAGGACCGCGCGTACCCAGGGGCGGAGCTGATTGCCTGCGCCGTCTGGACCGCCGGTAAATGCGCCGAGGAAGACGTTAGGCGTCTCGAAGCTCTCGCCGGGCGCAAGCCTGGTTTGAAACGCTCCCCACTCCTCATTCAATCCCAAGCGGCTCTCAAGATGCGATTGCTTTCGCGCTAACGCAATGCGCGTTCGCCCGCTGAACTCAATGCCTGCATACCAACCCGCGCGAGGTGAGCCGGCAGCGTAGATGAACTCGACCGGGATGATCTCACGGCTTTCGCCCTCAATCGGATGCGCATAGGTGGACGATCTTCCGAACCAACGATAGCCATCTGCAATTGTTTCAAGATGGACGCCTTGATTGGAGGGAGTATCCGCGCTTTTCTCAACATAGAAGTTAAGCAAGGATGCGCCGGCAGGAAGTTGCCAATCGAGATGGAGGCTGTCTATAAGGGGCAGCCAGACCTCCTGATCGCCGAGGTTGTCGACCGTTATGCGATGTTCGAGGGGGCCAAAGGCAGCGCGGGCCTGCCATTGCCAGCGCAGCCGGAGATGGGGCTGTGCGGAGTCGTAGACAAAAGTCGCGTGATCGGGGCCAGAACTGCACAGTTCCGCTTTCAGTTCCCAGGTAACCGGAACGGAGACGCCGCGGACAACTACGGTCGCGGGCAGAGTCTCCGGCTGAAGGTTGCGCAATGGAGCGCTGCCCTGCGCCCTGATATATTTCAGGCGCGGCGCGTGGCTGCCAGCATTCAGTTGGATCAGCACATCAGACGTTTTGACGAAAATATTGTGAACAAGTGGCGACTGTGCCAGCGCGCACCATGGAAACATCAGGGCCGCTGCGAGTGCTGCCGCCATGAGGCTTCGCATCGGAATGCTGGCGACGGATTGAGGCATGGGATCTCTGCGATGGTGGGGACGGAATGAAAGTGCGCACGCCATGGTTTGAACTCACAGTAAAGCCAGTGGGAGGAACAATTACCTCAAGCAGCGTGTGCCCGCGCTGGCCGGTGACAAAAATGCGTTTTCAGCTACCACGTGAATATTATCGTCCTTGTTTGATAGCCAGGCAGTTGGGGAAACTCGACGGTCGCCGGGCGCAAGCAAATAATTCTGCTGCAAGATTCGCGGCCACGCACGTTCTCAGGTTATGCAGGATGGACTTGGCCCGCGTGATCGGCGTATGCTCGCCATCACGATGGGACCGGACCCCGGACGATGCCCAGCGAGTGACTGAGGTGAGACGATGAAACGACTGATGATGACGGTGGCGGTCCTGGTTGTGGCGGGTGTTTCGGCCACTGGGAGCGCGGCGGACAAGCCGAAGCAAGTGCATGGAACCGGCTGCGTAGAACCCGGAGTGGAGGCGCGCTGCGTGGTGCTGAAGGACGTGAAGACCGGTACGCTGTATAACCTGCTGTTCAAGGGGCCGCGGCCGCAGATCGGCGACGGCGTGGAATTCAATGGCGTGCTCTTCGAGGGGATGACGATGTGCATGCAGGGCACGGCCGTGGAAGTGGCGGACTGGGCTCACAGCGATTCGCTGAAGTGCGGCAAGGGTGAGGCGCCCAAGCAATAACCTCACCCAATGCCGCGATCCGGCGGATTTTGCACTTCCCTAGCCGATCTTTGTTGTTCCGCAGAGATGCACGGCGATGCCCAATTCGGCCATCATGGCGGCCTTGGTGGCCAGAGCCTTGTCTGCAATTTCACTCGACGGCGCATAGGCCACATTGACGTGGTTGGCGCGGTGGCGTGCCATGAACTGGTTCTGGCTTACACCATGGAGGATGGCATGGACGATCGGCCATTGCGGCGTGGTCTGCTGCCAGCGGCGCTCGGTCTCTGCCGCGGGAAGGCTGACCACTGTTCCGCGGCCCAGGTCGGCATGCAGCGCGCCGCCCTCGACGAATACGCGGCTCCAGACGATTTCGCCTGGCCTGCCAACGCCCTTGAGCGATCCGCCGCCGAGGGGGAAATACATGGCCGGCTGGCGCTCGCTGGTGGCGCCGGCATAACCGCCCACAAAATGATTGGCGGGGGCTGCGCCGGAGATTTGCAGCAGCCAGATAAACTCGTCGAGCGAATCGCCTTTATACTGCTCGCCCCAGCGAACGTCGTGCAGGGTTGTGCTGGGATCAATGCCCAGCGCGCTCCAACAGCGATTGGTGATGAGCGCATCGACACCGGCGCACTCGTCTACCTCGTTGAAGTGCACCACCGGGCCACCGGGATATAGCTCATGGTTGGTTCCTTCGGCAAAGACAGGCGGGCGGCTGGCATTGTTCAACATGCCTTCAGCCAGGTCGGACGCGGCTGCCATGTCTTTCAATCCCTGCTGATACTGAATGCCGATGACGTCGCAGCCGAAGTCGCTTGCGATGCGGACCGCTGCGATGTACATCTTGCACTGCTCCAGCACCTGCTCGAGCGTGAGTTCGGTCGCTGGATCTTTGCCGAGGGCAAATTTCACGCCGCGCGCTACCAGCCAGTCGTAAACGGCTTTGGCCTCTGCGTCGCTGACGGTCCGCATCTTGGCAACCAGAGCGGACTGGCTAAGGCGCTCCTTGTAGATGCCGGCGGGATTGAGCAGTTCGTCGTCGATGATGGCGTTGTACATGCCCATGCAGCCCTCATCGAAGATGCCGACGATTGCCTTGCGGCGGCGGAGATCGGCAGCGAGGCCAGCGCCGAGTTGGGCGACCTCGACTGGGAGTTTGGCGCGGTCGAGCGCATGCACGTGGGTCAGGTCGTGGCTGATTTTTCCCTCGCGGAGCCACTCGGCAAGCGCGGAAAGGAAGTAGTCGTCGGTGAACTCCTTGCTCCAGATGGAGGAGAAGTTCTTGCCGGCCTTGACGAGGGAGCCGTTCAAGTTGAGCAGGCCCACCAGGCCGGGCCATTGCCCTGACCAGTTGGCCACGGTGAGAATTGGGCCGCGATGGCTGCGCAGGCCGGGCAGCACATGATGCGTGTATTGCCAGGCCGCTGTGGCAAAGACGATTCTGGCTTCAGGATGGATATTCATGAAGACATCCATGCCCATGCGCTGCGACGAGATGAAGCCGTGCTTCTCTGCCTCGTTATAGGCGTGCGCGCGCACCAGTTTGAAGCCTTGCTGGGCAAAAGCCGCGGTCAATTTTGCTTCCATGTCACGCTGCGCGGGCCAACACTCCTGGTTGGCCGCAAGGCGCAAATCGCCGCTGGTTACCAGCAACACTTCATCTGCCGCCGGGCTTGCTAACTCAACTCTTCCCACTGCCATTTCGATCTTCTCCACGGAATTGCATTGTGTTTTCTATCAGTGAAAAATATACACCTCCCCGGTGACGAACGGTTGCTGACGGATGGCGTTGGCCTGCGCGGATGGATCGGTCGCCTTTGTGCTTGCGGACGGTTGCGCGGGGTGCCTCTGTGCGGAGCGCCAAACCCTTCCCGGGTATAAGGGTTTGGGTGCTGCTGCATGTAAGCTAATTGGTAGAGGCTGCAGGGATCGGAGATGTCCGCCCGCCCAGTTGGGCGCTTGCAAAGTTGAAAATGCCGCGCCAATTGCAGGCCAACTTTGGCGCGAAACCAACCGACGGCAGGATTGACTCCATGATTCAAGCAGCCGAAAGGCGCATTGGCGCATCCTATGGTTAAGGAACCTATGAACCCCAGCGATCGAGCACGCCAAAACGCGTTCCAGGAAACGCTACTGAGCGCGCGGCGCACGATGGTGCTGAGCGAGGTTTTGAGGCTCGCGCTGGACAGCTTTCGGGTGAGCAAGCTGCGCTTTGCGCTGACTGCCCTGGGCATGGTCATCGGTACAGCCTCGGTCATTCTGGTGGTGACCATCGGCATGACCGGGAAGCAATACATTCTTGAGCAACTGCAGAAGATTGAAACCAACTCAGTCGAGTTGGAATATGTGGGCGGCGGCGCCCTGGCCGCGGAGCAGGTGCTCTATAACGACTACCTGACGCGCGCCGACGAAAAGGCTGTCCTGAGCCAGGTGCCGGGCGTGCTTTACTCCTCACCCATTCTCGAGATGCACGACCGCATCAGCTTTGGCGAAGGTGTGGTGAAGGATACGCTGGTGCTGGGGGTGAGCCCGCAATATCAAAATATTCGTAATTTAGTGGTGGTAGAGGGGCGCTTTTTGGATGAAACCGACGACTCAGCGGACATCAAATGCGCGGTGGTGACAGAACCGTTCGCTCGGGCGCGGTTTGGGAGCGTGGATGCCGCCGTGGGATCGACGTTTGAGATCAGCGGGATTCCGTTCACGATCATTGGGGTTTTCAAAGAGAGTTTTGACGACATGGGGATGTCGGAGATGGCCGACCAGACGATTCTGATCCCCTACTCCGTAGCCCGCTATTTCACCGGCACCGAGGATGTGAAGCAGATCTACTTTTCGATGCGGAGCATCGACGATGTGACGGATGCGGCCAAGGATATTGAGCGCATTGTGAAGGCGCGGCACCGGTCGGACTCTGTCTACAAGACACAGACTCTGAAGGAGATGCTGACGATTGCGGCCAAGGTTGCCAACGCGCTGACGGCAGTGCTGGTGCTGGTGGCGATGGTGACGCTGGCGGTGGGCGGCGTGGGGATCATGAACATCATGCTGGCCAACGTCCGCTCGCGCATCCGCGAAATCGGGATTCGCAAGGCGCTGGGAGCCACCAATCGCGAGATCAAGATGCAGTTTCTTGCCGAGGCGGTGATTATCTCGGTGGCCGGAGGCATTGTTGGCTCGATTGTGGGCCTTGCCGTGCCCTATTCGATCCGGATTTTTACCGACTATGAGCTTCCGGTTTCTCCGCTGTCGGTGGTGGTTGCGCTGGCCGCAGCGGTATTGGTAGGGGTGATCTTCGGCACGGTGCCGGCCACGCGGGCGGCGCAACTTGACCCGGTGGAAAGCCTTAAATATGAGTGATTTATCGCCGTATGGGTCGGATGAGAATCCGGATCCGGATGCCCCTCAGGGGCCGAGCCTGACGCTGCTCTTGTCTCTGCTTGCGCTGGCGTTGGCGGCGGCAATCGGGTTTGCGCTGCTGATTGTGCTGCCGTTTTATCACCGGCGGTAGGTACTAGAGTTGTATTTGCGGTCTGTTTCAGAAACGCGGCGAGGGCCCGGGCCTAAAGGCCCCGCGACTTTGCTCATTTTCAGGGGGTTGAACCCCCCTGCTCCCTCCGGAGTTTCCGATCTACAACTGTAGTATAGGGCGGTTCTCGATACCGGTCTGAAGAGCGTTGCCCCAATCGTTGTCAATGAGCGCCTTGGCCAGTTCGCAGCACTCGACCCTGGATGCACGGCTTGTTTGATCCCGATCAGCCCAATGCTCGGCAACCCTCCCTTTTTTTGTTTTGACTCCGGCAGTCGTGTGCGCGTATAAATTCGACATAGTATTACGAATTTGGACAATCATTACGAATTGAGACGTCGACACATGCCCAGGAAGCAAGCAGAAAAGCCGGCAAGCGCATACCACGCTCACCGCGAACGTCAACGCCGCCGAATTCTCGATGCTGCCTGGAAACTGTTTGATGAGCGCGGAATCGATCGGGTCACGATGGCCGAGATCACCGCGGCTTCCGGGGTGCAGCCTTCGACGGTGTATCAGTATTTCGCCAACAAGGACGAGATTGTCTGGGCGCTTTTGCAGGAGTCGATGGAAGAGGGTAGCGGGCGCGTGAAGCAGAGTGTGGATGCCGCGCCCAACGCACTGGCCCGGCTCACCGCGCTGTTTGACTTCATGGCCGATGATTTGGTGAACAACCAGGTGAAGGTGCGGTTCATGGCTCAGTTTGACGCAATGTACGCGCGCGATTGGCCGGCGGAACGGCTGATCACGCTGGAGTCGCAAATCAACCCCGGAGGATTTCAGATCTTCACCGATTTGATCCGCGAGGGCATCGCCGACGGCTCACTCCGTTCCGATCTCGATCCCGACCTGACGATGCACGCGGTGATGAATGCGGTGATCGGAGCCCAGCGCCGTCTTGCCTCGTTGGGAAACAAGATTGAGCAGGAATACGGCAAGCCTATCGATCGCCTGTTCCGCGAAACCATCCGCGTGCTCCTGGCAGGATTGCGCGCACCGGAAACCCCGGGGCGCTCTCCCCGCAGGATGCAGAAACCCGGCAATGGCCAGACCAGAAAGAGGTCCGCATGAAAACCCTGTCCCGCACCCTGATCGCTTTCGCCGCCACGCTGGCGTGCTTTGCGTGTGTGTCAATGAGCGCTGCAAACGCCCACTCGCCCAGGCAGGAACTGGCGGCCGATGCCGGGTGGAAGTTCCTGCTCGGCGATCCGAGCGGCGCCGAGGCGACCTTGTTTGCGGATGCGTCGTGGCGCGCCGTGGATCTGCCGCATGACTGGAGCATCGAGAGCAAGCCGGACAAGGACAACCCGAGCGGCGCAGGCGGGGGGTACTTCCCGGGTGGCATCGGTTGGTATCGCAAGGCGTTCCACGCTCCCGCCACATGGAAAGGGAGACGGGTGAGCGTTGAATTCGACGGCGTGTACCGCGATGCCACGGTGTATCTGAACGGGCACAGGCTGGGGACGCATCCATACGGCTACACCTCGTTCGTGTTCGATCTGACGCGGGAACTGAATTTTTCAAGCACGAATGTGCTGGCCGTGCGCGTGGATGACTCGGCCCAGCCGAACAGCCGCTGGTACAGCGGGGCAGGCATCTACAGGCATGTTCGCGTGGTGGTGACAGAGCCCACGCACGTGGCGCATTGGGGAGTTTTTGTTACCACGCCGGGCGCGACGGGCGCGTCGGCCAAGGTGTCAGTTCGTACCCGGGTGGCCAATGAGTCCTCTGACGCCGCCCAGCTAACGGTGGAGACGACTCTGCTGGACAAGACGGGTAACAAAATTGGCAGCGCACAATCAGCCCTGAGCATCGCGGCGGGCAAGGAAGACGAATCCGCGCAGGAGATTGCCGTAGCGAACCCCGCGCTTTGGTCGCCGGAGTCGCCCACACTGTACCGCGCAGTTTCTACAATTCGCCAAAATGGAAAGATGACGGATGAGGTGACCACCCCATTCGGCATTCGCTCGCTTGCCTGGTCGGCCGAGAAGGGACTGCTACTGAACGGCAAGCCCATCAAGCTGACCGGCGGCAGCGTGCATCACGACAATGGGCCACTGGGCGCCGCCGCGTTTGATCGCGCCGAAGAACGCAGGGTGGAGCTGCTGAAGGCCGCGGGCATGAATGCGGTGCGCACGGCGCACAACCCGCCATCGCCCGCTTTTCTTGACGCATGCGACCGCCTCGGCCTGCTGGTTCTGGATGAGCCCTTCGACGTGTGGAAGGCGCACAAGGTCAAGTTCGATTACGGCAGCGACTTTGATGAATGGTGGAAGCAGGATATTTCGTCGATGGTGTTGAGGGACCGCAATCATCCATCGATCGTGATCTGGGGAATCGGCAACGAGATTCCAGAGCTTGAGGTGGAGCGCGGCGCGGCGCTGGGCAAGCAGCTTGCCGACCAGGTGCGCGCGCTGGATAACACGCGTCCGCTCACGCTGGCGTTCCCGGGCTCAACCACCCAACCGACCGCGCTGGCGGTGTTGTCGCAACTTGACATCACGGGCTACAACTACAACATTCTTCCCACGTACAAGCAGGACCACGAGGAGTTGCCTTCGCGCATGATGCTGACCACCGAGTCCTGGCCCACGAAGGCCTTTCCGCTGTGGCAGATCTCGCAGGACAACCCGTATATCCTTGGCGACCTTACGTGGACCGCGATGGACTACCTGGGCGAGTCGGGCGTGGGCGGGTGGCAATACGGCACCCCGCAGCAGGCACAGATGGCGGTCATGATGAGCAATTCTGCTTCGGGTACCGCCGGGGTAGACCAGATGTTCGTGGGGATGACAAAGGGTGTGGACTTGAACGCTGCCATGGCGATGGCCGCGGCATCGAGTCCGGCAGTCAAAGTTGCGATGGACCTTATGTTTCCCGGATATCCGTGGCACGCGGCGGCTTGCGGCGATCTCGATCTGACCGGATTCAGAAGACCGCAGTCGTACTATCGCGACATCCTCTGGAATGGCGGCGACCGTGTCTACGCCACCGTGCGGCTGCCCGAACCGGAAGGGAAGAAGATCATTGCCATCATGTGGACTACCTTTCCCACGCTTCCCACCTGGAGTTGGCCGGGACAGGAAGGCAAAGATCTGCAGGTGGAGGTGTACTCTGGCGCGGAGAAGGTACGGCTTTTCCTGAACGACAAGCTGATTGGCGAAAAGCCGACGGGCCGCGAGCAGGAGTTCAAGGCGGTGTTCTCTGTGCCGTACGCGCCTGGCACGCTGAAGGCAGTGGGCCTGCGCGGCGATCGCGTGGTTGCGGAAAGCGTGCTGGCGACAGCGGCAGCAGCGGCAAGGCTGCGCATGACCTCGGATCGAACCGTGGTCCAGGCGAACGGCGAGGACCTTTCATTCGTGACGGTGGAGGCCCTGGATGCGAAGGGTCTGCCCGATCTGCACGCAGACCAGGAGGTTCAGTTCGAGGTGAGTGGACCGGGTGTAATCGCAGCCGTTGGGAACGGAGATGGACAGGACGGCGCTTCGTACCAGGGCGATCGGCGCAAGCTCTACCAGGGTCGCGCATTGGTCGTGATTCGCACGTCAAAACACACCGGCCGCATCAAGCTGACCGCGAAAAGCTCCGGCCTCAGCGGCGACTCGATGACCATCGACGCCAGGGCCGCTCAGCCGTACGATGAATTGCAGTAAGAGGCTGGGTTCGAACGCTCATGTGGAGAAAGTGGCCCACACATCCGGACAACTGCGCCGGGAGTGTGGGCCGTCGCCGGGTGTGGAATTCAACGCTGGTCAGCCCTGAAACCTCTCCGTTGAGGCCAAATCACCAGGGCGCTCATCAAGGCTTTTGCCGTGGTTGAAGTTCCACCCCGTAGAAACCCTGGCCTGCCGCCGGAATGCGTCTTCCGCGCTTGGAAAGCGGGAAGAATGGGCAGGCAGCTTCAGGCAGGTTCGCTGGCGGAATCGTGTGCACGGTCGGCAATCAGGACGGGAATTCCATCGACGACTGGATAGGCGCGGCCACAGGCAAGGCAGCGGAGGCGCTGGTCTTCGAGGGCGAGCGCGCCGAGGCAGGCCGGGCAGGCGAGCCTCTGAATTACTGATGGTTGAAGGTCGGGGAGGCTGCGGGGTGGGTCAGGCATCCGGGCTCTGCGGGGGGGCCGCGTCCTGAGGACTGGGAGCGGCCTTGGCCTGGGCGGCAAACTCCTGTTCGATGCTGCGGATGGTGCCCGCCACGGCCGATTCGTAGGCCACGCGAATGCCGTTGTAAATGGCGCGGTCGTTGGATGAGCCGTGGCCGATGATGCAGACGCCGCGCACGCCCAGCAGGGGCGCGCCACCATATTCGCGGTAGTCGAGGCGGTGACGGAAGTCGTTGAAGGCCTGGCGGGAGAGCAGCGCGCCGACCTTGGCGGTGACGGTGCGGGTTAGGGAGGCGCGCAGGACTTCGCGCACAAAGCGGCCGACGCCTTCGCTGGTTTTCAGGGCGACATTTCCGACGAATCCGTCGCAGACAATGACGTCAGCGAGGCCGGAGAAGATGTCGCGGCCCTCGACGTTCCCGATGAAGTGGATGGGCAGGGCCTTGAGGAGCGGAAAGGCCTCGCGGGTAAGGTCGTTGCCCTTGGTTTCTTCTTCGCCGATGGAGAGGAGGCCGACGCGGGGGTTTTCGATTTTGAGCACGGTGCGGGCGTAGATTTCGCCCATGACGGCAAATTGCGCGAGATTGTGGGGTTTGCAATCTACGTTTGCGCCCACGTCGAGCAGCACGCAGGGAGTGCCGGTGGAACTGGGCATGGGCGTGGCCAAGGCGGGGCGATCGACGCCGGGCAGCGCGCCGAGGACCATTTTGGCGGTGGCCATGGCGGCGCCGGTGTTGCCGGCGGTGACAAAGCCGGCGGCCTTGCCCTCGCGGACCAGCTTGAGGCCGACGCGCATGGAGCTGTCTTTTTTTGTGCGGACGGCGTGGGCGGCTTTCTCTTCCATGCCGATGCGTTCGGAGGCAGGATGTATGACTATAGGCAGATCTTCGTTGTCAAGATGTTCGTCTAGAAGATCACGCAACTCGGCTTCAGGTCCGATGAGATGGACGCGGACCGGCAGAGCGCGGCAGGCGAGGATGGCGCCGCGAATCTCCGGCTCAGGAGCTTTGTCAGTGCCTACGGCGTCAAGGGCGATATCGATGAGCATAGGCTCTTTGGCTTACTTGGCAGCTTCTTTGACATCCAGGACGGCGCGGCCTTTGTAGGCTCCGCACTTGGCGCAGGCGTGATGGGGCAGCTTTTTCTCGTGGCAGTTGGGGCACTCAGAGACGCCGACGGCGGTGAGGAAGTCGTGGGAGCGGCGGAGGGCGGTGCGGCGCGTGGAGTGGCGCCTTTTCGGATTAGGCATGGCAATAAACCCTTTCTTTCAAATGGCATACGCAAATGCGGACCGGATTCAAGCCACACAGGGCCTGAGCCGGCTTTCGGCATGTGCGAGCACCCTCAATTTCTCTTGGGGCTGTTTGCCTTGGACTCGATCCGGCCGCGGAGCCCAGCCAGCGCCTCCCAGCGGGGGTCACTTGGACCCTGCTCGCAGGAACACGCCGTGCTATTGCGGTTTTCGCCGCAGCGCGGGCAAAGTCCTTTGCAGTCAGGCTTGCAGAGGGTTCTGACGGGCAGGGACAAGAGCACCTGTTCGCGCAGGACATCC
>Ga0302320_10022757_pt1 | contig 12344 bp, 15 predicted proteins | sample Bog_T0_3_FD_202130 | JGI IMG/M metagenome (GOLD analysis project Ga0302320, IMG submission 202130) | Peat permafrost microbial communities from Stordalen Mire near Abisko, Sweden - Bog_T0_3 | ecosystem: Environmental > Terrestrial > Soil > Wetlands > Peat | place: Sweden: Abisko, Stordalen Mire...
CTGAAAAACTATGAAGCTAAAGTTTTGGAAACCGAAACACGCCTGTTGCGCAAACTTGCGAAAAAACAGGGATTTACCCTTCTGCCCACAGCTCCGAATTGAGTGCAGGTTCATGGGGAGGGCGGGCTTATTTCCCCGTGAGGTTGATGGGAAGGGCGGGCTCGCTTTATGTCCAGTTCATGGAAGGGAGGGCGTTATTCAAACTTGGTTTGGGCAATGTTGGTTTGTGTTTAACGCCCGCCCTCACCTTTTATCCTCTCCCGCAGGTGTTAGATTCTCCCCGACGCCCCTCATCCGGCCCCACGCCTTTGCCAAGGCTACGGCGGGCTGGTCGGCCACCTTCTCCCGTTCCCACTGGCGAAGGATTTCAGGAGAGGAGATTGCCGCGCTGGACGATTCGCGTTTTGGGGATGATTGTCCGGCCAATCCAGTCGTGGGTTTTCAAAACGGGAGAGGCGTCTCGTTTAAGCATTCAGAAATGTAATACATCTTATACCACTTTTTGTTTGTGAAGCGGATAATTCCGGCTAAGCTGGTTCAAGTTCTTGCGGAGATCACCCGCGGAGTGGTGGTGGCCCCGCAAACAAGCGATGTCATCCGGCACCCCACAAAACACCACCGGCGGCGCGGGAGGAGGTTCCTCCGGCACCCAGGCAGAAGTGCCGCAAGCTCTTCGGCAGCTTGACCGCCTGGCCAATCTCGGCCTTTTTTCCGCCAGCATCGCCCACGAAATCAAGAACGGCCTGGTAGCCGTCAACACCTTTTGCCAGGTCTTGGTGGAAAAAGACGAGAACCGCGAAATGGCCGAGATGGTGCGCCGCGAATTGAAGCGGATCGACGGGCTGGTGACCCAAATGCTGCGGCTAGCCGCCCCCAAACCGCCGATGCTGGCGCCGGTGAACGCGCATGCCCTGCTGGATCTCACCCTGGGCCTGCTGGAACACCAAATGAGCGAGCGGATGATCACGCTCCGGCGCGATTACCGCGCGGATCCGGCCATCGTGCGCGCGGACGAATCGCTCCTGCAGCAGGCCTTGATAAACCTGCTGCTCAACGCGGTCGAGGCCATGGGGCAGGGAGGCGAATTGACCGCGGCCACTGAATCAGGCGCGGGGCGGTTGAAGATTTCCATTCGCGACACCGGCGCAGGCATTGCGCCGGAAAACTTCGGCCACATTTTCGAGACCTTCTTCACGACCAAGAAACACGGCACGGGTCTGGGCCTGGCCATCAGCCGGCGCGTGGTCGAGGAGCACCAAGGCACGATTGAAGTTCAGAGCGCCGTCGGCCAGGGCTCGACCTTTTGCGTGATCCTGCCGGCGAACTGAGCGGGGATTATTCGCCGACCAAATGATAGGAGTTCACGGCGTCTTCGCCCAGGCGCATGGCCGGAACGGCCTTGAGCGAGAAGGCGAACGAAATGGTGTAGTCCGTGGAACTGCCCAGATTGTTCAGCACCCGGAAAGTCAGCGCCGCAGTCCAGCTCCGCAAGTCCCGCATGAGGCTGTAGTCCTGCTCCTGCAACCGGCCATCCACCGCGTTGAAGATGTGCGCCGTCCGCAGCCCCCAGTTCTCGTTCACCTTGAAATACAGGGTGCTGGCGAGGAAATTATTTTCGTACGGACTCACGAAACCATCGCGCAAATACCAGTGGCTGACGCCCCAACTCCAGCGCTCATTGGGGGTAAAGGTCACCTGGTGAAAGGCGAGATTCAGGTTGCCGCGATCAAGGTCGTAACGCAGTTGCGATTCCAGCGTGATCCATTTGCGCGGATGAAAGGCGAGCGCCGAATACAAATCGTTCAGCGGGGTTTGGCCGGCCAGGGGATCCAGCCTCCAGTCCAGCAGGAGGTTCCAGTTCACCAGATCGGTAAGCTGGCCATCGCGTTTGGTCTGCAAGATGTTGCGCAAGCCGAAGCGAATGACGTTCATCGTGTCAATCGAGTCAATGCTGTTGTAGTCCGGAAAATTCACGGGCAGCAGCATGAGCGAGGGCGCGGCGGCGTCGAACGGCGGCAGTTGCGCTGGCGGCGTGCTGGGGTCGGGCACAAACACGTAATTGGCCGACGGCTCCAGGATGTGGCGCAGCCCGTCCACCTGCAACAGCGAATTGGTGACATCGGGCCACAGTTGCGACGCCTTGAAGGACATGCCGATGCCGGTGTTGAAGACCTCGCGGTAAACCTCGCTATTGGGCTGGCCGTTGGTGATTTCCTGGCTGCTGTAATAGGTCAGCCGCCCGCCGACGCGCGGCGTGATATTGAGCCAGTTGAAAAAGGTCCACGGCAGCGTGAGTTGTTGGTAGGTGTCCGCGCGGGCGGCGGAAGCCACGTAAATGCCATTGGTGCCAGGATATAATCCGTTGGTCGGGTTGGCATCCCAGGCGCGATACCAGCCCACTGAGTTTTGGCTGTCGTAATACACCGGCGTGTCGAGGATCTGCTGGCGGTAGCCAGTGAGCTGCACGTCCGGTTCCCGTTCGACCTGGCTGAAAAAGCTGTTCACCCGCGGCGTGGCCAGCGCATCGAGGCTCCAGTTGTCCCAGTACTGGTTCGCTTCGACAAACGTGTTCGGTTGCGGATTCTGGGCATAGTCGCCCACAAAAAAGTCGTGCAGGAAGAGCGGGTCGCTTTGGTAATTCACCAACGCTTTGAGATTCAGGTTGGTCTCAGGCGTCGCCTGCCAGCCGAGATAAAAGCGCTGGCGGTTTTCCGGGATGTTGCCGAATCCGGGAAAGGCATTGGTGCTGTAGTCCGACTTGCTGTCGTGCTGGTAATAATACTTGATTTGCGCGTCGCCCCAGCGGTTCAGATGCAAGTTCACATCCGGCCCCGCGCCCGGCCCGCGGCGCTCGAGGTAATCCGCATGAATCTTCCCGTCCGCCAGGTCGCCGATGAACCAATTGTAGGTGTTCAGCAGATAAGGTCCGTACACGCTGCGGTAGCCGGGCGTGGTCGTGAAGTTGTTCGCGCGCGGTCCGATATTGCGCTGGTAATAGGGAAAGTAAAAGACCGGCACCCCCTCGACGTACGCAACCGCGTTCCACAGCTGCACCTTGTCGCCCGGGATGATGCGGATGCTGCTGGCGCGGATCACATACGCCGGATTGGCGTAGTCATCGGTGGTCAGATACGCATGCTTCGCGATGACCTGATTCGTCGCGCCTTTCTTGCTGTCTATGAAACCGGTGAGCTGGCTGCCGGTGACGAATACGGGGAGGCGTCCCGTCCGAAACTGCTCGCTGCTCATGCGGTGCGTTTTGAAATTATAGTGGATATGTTCGCCCATCCAGAGCATGTTGGCGGTTTCAATGCGCACGTCCCCGTCGGCGTCCACCTCCGCGGTCTCATTATGGAACACCACGGTGTCAGCCGTCAGCACGGCGGCCCCGCGACCGTAGTTGATATAAACGCCATTGGTGCCGATGGCCGTGTTGTTCTTTTCGTCGAACTCCAGGGCGCCCAGCTTATACTGGACTTTATCGCTGACCGCATTCGGGAGAATTTCATTCAGCGCCCTGATCTCGACCTCCTCCTCCTGCGCGGCTGCGACGCGCGGAAAAAGCGCGGCGCCCACAACCAGCGCGAGGATAATGGCGGGGAATTTTGGCATCGGCGCGGCCAATAAAACAGAATACGCCCCGTCTGCCAAGCGAGTTTTACGGATTAAATCGTCCAGGGGTGTGAGACAAAATTCTTCAATCGTCGGTTTTTGCCTATTTTTCCGCGAAAGGGTGTCTAGCGGACGAGGCCCTTTGGTTTCTTCACCCGTTTCCGTCGTCCCTTCAGGACGAAATCACTTTTGCCGCGTTACCAGACACTGGCGTGTCTGGCTAATACCCGGAGCCCTTCCAGGGCCAAGCGGACGCCCGCGAAGAATTTTGTCTCACACCCATTGTCCGGGTGACAGTCGCTGTGCGGGCAAGCTGCCGCGCCATGCGGCAGGGAACGCCATTTATTCCTGTGGCATAGTCCCCTTTGCTGCAAGCTTGGTGGCACGCATCCGCGCGAACGCGCCGGCGGGCCACCGCGCGCATTTAAAACCGCGGCAAGGAAATTTCCAGGCTGGCTTTAAATATCGCTCGTGGTAAGCTGGCGGCCGTAATCAAGGTTGAACTATGGCCGCAAAAATCGTGATTTCCGAGCAACTCAAGCAGGATCTGCCGCAAAACAAGTGGGGCAAAATCCTGGGCGTGACCCCCATCGTCATGACGGTGATCGCCACCATGCTCGCCGGACTGGCCTCCAGCGAAATGACCCGGGCGCAATACGACCGGTCCCTGGCCGCCGAATTACAATCCAAAGCCGGGGACCAATGGGGTTATTATCAGGCCAAGAAACTGCGCGGCGCGCTGGCGCAAAACACGCTCGATCTGCTGGCGGCCACCAGCGAATTGGCCCCGCTGGAAGCGGCCGCGCTGCCGGGCGCCGATGCGCCCACTCTCGCGGCGCTGACAGAAGCCCGATTGCCCGACGCCTCGCCGGCCAGGTTCCCTGACGAGGTGCAGGCCGCGCTCGATTTGGTGGTGAATTCCCGGCCGGAAGCCGAAATCGCCGCCGCCCTGGCGCGGGTAAAATCGGCGACCCTGGCGGGGTCGCTCACGGACGCGCTGAACGCGGCCATGGCGTTCGACAGCGCGACCAAGGCCATAAACAAGGCCGTGGACAAGGGGGAAACCACGCTGGTGAAGGGCGACAAAAGCGTCTTCCGCAGTTTCGCCGCCGCGCGATTGCGCTACACGGCCGCGCGCTATGAGGCCGAAGCCCGCTTGAACCTGTCGGTGGCGGGCATTTATGAATTGCAGGTGCGCCAGAACAATTATTCCGCTGAAAAACATCGCGCGCGGAGCGGCAAGTTTTTCTTTGGCATGCTGGCCGCACAGATGGCGGTGATCATTTCCACCTTTGCGATCGCCGCCCGGCAGCGGAGTTTTCTGTGGTCCATTGCGGCGGCGGCGGGTGCGGCGGCGGTGGCGTTTTCGCTGTACGTATTTTTATATGTTTAGTTCGTGCGGCAGCGGTGCCGCATTTTTCTCCGTTCCCTGCCTGCTGACAAGCTCGGACGGCCACTCCATCGCCGCGGGGCCGCGCAGCGGTTCGCCGCCGCCGCCGCTCCGCAGTGGCTTGGTGGTTGAGAGGTCGCGCCCGTCGGCGGCCACTTCGCTAAGAATCCACATCTGATTTACTTTCCCGCCGTTTATTGCTACAACTTTCGCGTGTTCAACACCGCCGCCGTCTGGAAGAATCTAAATTCGCCGCGCCGCTTGTTTTTGATCGCCGGACCTTGTGTGATCGAAAACGAGAAGCTTTGCCGCCAAGTCGCGGCGTCGCTGACCAAAACCTGCCGCCAGCTCGGCATTTTCTACATTTTCAAGGCTAGCTTCGACAAGGCCAATCGCACGTCCGGCGAGGCGTTTCGCGGGCCGGGCATCGAAGCCGGGCTCAAAATCCTCGCTGGCATTCGCGAGGAGTTCGCGGTGCCGGTGCTGACGGATGTGCACACTGAGACGCAGGCGTTCATGGCCGGCGAGGTCGCGGACATCCTGCAAATCCCCGCGTTTTTGTGCCGCCAGACCGATTTGATTGACGCCGCTGTGGCCACCGGAAGAATTGTGAACCTGAAAAAAGGCCAGTTTCTGTCGCCGGCGGAAATGGGGCGCGTGGCGGAAAAAGCCCGGCGGGCGGGCGGCCGGCACTTGCTCCTGACCGAACGCGGCACTACGTTTGGGTACAACAATCTCGTGGCTGACATGCGTTCAATTCCCATTCTGAGGTCGTTTGGCTTTCCGGTCGTGTTTGACGCCACGCATTCCGTGCAGCTGCCCGGCGGCGGCGGCGACAAGTCGGCGGGCCAGCGCGAATTTGCGCCGGTGCTGGCCAAGTCGGCCCTGGCCGCCGGCGCCAACGGCGTGTTCATCGAAACCCATCCCCAACCGGACCGCGCCCTGAGCGACGGACCCAATATGATTCCACTCAGTGAAATGAAGGCGACACTGCAGGCGCTGCTGAAAGTTTTCCATGCCGTCCGCTAATATGAAAACGGCGATGGAAAATGGAAAATGGAGAATGGAGGATGGCAAACGCGCATTCGGCGATCTTCCAGCTTTCATCCTCCCTCCTCAACCGTGGCTTTTTAACATGGCCGTAAATAAAAAAAGGCCTTCCAAGGCTGAACTTCGCAGGATAAAACTTTTTCTCTGCGACGTGGACGGCGTGCTGACGGACGCCTCGATTTTCATTGGCGGCGAGCACGAGTTCAAGCGGTTCAACATCCGCGACGGCTTGGGTCTGGTGCTGGCGCGGCGCGCGGGATTGAAAGTGGGCTGGGTTTCGGCGCGGCCCTCGCCGGCCACCAAATTGCGCGCGGAGGAATTGAAGATAGATTTTCTGGTCCAGCAGGGCGATCAGGCGGGCAAAACCACCGCCATCGAACAGTTGCTCGCCCGGGAAAAATTGAACTGGAACGAGGTTTGTTATGTCGGAGATGACATCATCGACTTGGGGCCGCTGACGCGCGCCGGCCTGGCGGTGGCGGTGGGCGATGCCGTGCCGGAGGCCAAAGCGGCGGCGCATTGGGTGACCCGGGCCGCCGGCGGCCAGGGCGCGGTGCGCGAGGCCGTGGAAATGATTTTGAAAGCCCAGGATAAATGGCAGCCCTTTTTGGAACATTACACCGCATGAGTGCGCCTCCGAAAAAACTCCTGGTTGCGGCGGTGGCGCTGTGCTGCTTGCCCCGGATGGCGCAGCCGCAGTTGGAGTCGGTTCCCCAGGCCGGCCCCGCCACCAAACTCTCTGCCGTCACATATTTTGACCCGCCGCACGAGCAACAGATCAACCTCCGCGTGTCGGGCGCGGAGATGTCGCCGCTCCCGGGGACGCTGTTTGACGTGAAGCAGCTGATGGTCGAGCAGTTCAACGCCGAGGGCAAACTGCAAGCGGTGGTGCAGGCGCCGCAATGTGTTTACGCGCCCTTGGACAACGTGGCCAAATCAGCGGGCCATCTGGACTTGCAACTGGACGGCGACCGGATTCACATCCAAGGCGAGGGGTTTTTATGGCAGCAGAAAGAGCAGTCGCTGATGATTTCAAATCAACTGCAAAAAGTGACAGAGCAGTCGCTGGTGATTTCGAACCAAGTGCGGACCATAATAAAAATGGGAAACTGGAAATTAACGACCCCATGAAACCAATGAAAATGTTTCTGGCCCTGTGGCTATGGGCCCCCTGCGCCCTGCTTTGGGCGCAGACCAACCAGCCCGCCAAGATCAAGCCCGAACAGCAGCTCGAAATTGATTCGGACAAAGGTTATTTCGACGGGATCACCAACCAGATGGTTTACATAGACCACGTTTTCGTGACGGACCACGTGAAGTCCCGGATGAATTGCGAGCGGCTCACCGTGGATGTGCCGCGGGATGGCGGACATCCCACCAACATTGTGGCTGAAACCCACGTGAAGATTGATTTCGTGGATAGCAAAGGTGTGACGAATCACATCACCGCAGACAAGGCGGTTTACGCCTATAGTGTGCGCTTCGCCGTAACCAACGAAACGGTGACGTTCACTGGTGACAATCCGCTGCCCGAGGTCGAGAACCCACAAATGACCGTTTCGGGCGAACCACTGGTGTATAATGTCGCCTTGGATCTGTTCACGGCAACGCATCCTCATACAATCTTCAAAAAACGCCCCGGCGCCGGCAATGACACCAACGCCTCACCCTTCAACTTGTTGAAATGAAAAGTCTGTGAGCGAAATCCAATTCAGCACCGAATCCGGGCCATTGGTCGCCGGTGCTGCCGTGGCTGCGGCCGCCAATGGCGCCTTGCTGGTGACCGAAAACCTGGCCAAGGAGTATCGTGGCCGACGCGTCGTCAATGGCGTCTCGGTGCATGTGGGCGCGGGCGAAATCGTGGGCCTCCTCGGCCCGAATGGCGCGGGCAAGACCACTACGTTCAACATGGTTGTCGGCGTGGTGCGACCCGACGCGGGGCAGGTAATCTTTCAAGACCGGCGGATCACCGGCTTGCCCATGCACCGGCGCGCCCGGCTGGGAATTGGCTATCTGACCCAGGAGCCGTCGGTGTTTCGCAAGCTGACTGCGGAGGAAAACATCCTGGCCATTCTGGAAACTTGCAAAATGTCGCGCGCCGAGCGCGCCGTCCGGCTCAGCTACCTGCTCGAAGAACTGGATCTGACGCCGGTGCGCAAAAGCCGGGCCTATCAATTGAGCGGGGGAGAAAAGCGCCGGCTGGAAATCACCCGCGCGCTGGTGACCAGTCCCAAGCTGCTCTTGCTCGACGAACCATTTGCCGGCATTGACCCCATTGCGAAATTTGAGGTGGCCAAAATCATCCGCCGGCTCAAGGAGCGCGGGCTGGGGATTTTGATCACCGACCATGATGCGCGCGAAACCTTAAAGCTGGTGGACCGGGCTTACCTCATCCACAAGGGGCAGGTGATCTATGAAGGCGACGGCCCCAGCATGATCACCGACCCGAAGGCGCGGGAGATTTACCTCGGCCCGGAGTTTAATCTATGATTTAGGAGAAATATGGAACGCCCCTTACTCACCGTTGAACAATTCTTCAAAGAACATGCGGCCGAACTGCAACTGAAGCTGCTCACGGAAGAGTGCGACCTCAAACGCGTCATCCGCGAACCGACCGTGAACCGGCCGGGTTTGGCGTTGAGCGGCTTCACGCGCTATTTCGCGTATAAGCGCGTGCAGGTGATGGGCCATGCGGAGACCTATTATCTCCGCGAAGTGCGCCAGGAGGACCGCGTAGCGCGTTACGCCTATCTATTTGCGTACAAAATCCCCTGCCTCGTATTCAGCCGCAACCTGAAACCCGACCGGCAATTCTTGGCGGCTGCGGCCCAGACGGGGGTGCCCGTTTTTCAGACGCCGCTGGTGACCATGAAATTCATCAATGTGGCCACGTTGGCGCTCGAGATGATGTTCGCGCCCCGCGCCACCGAACTGGGCAGCATGGTGGACATCCTGGGCGTGGGCGCCATCATTCGCGGCGAGAGCGGCATTGGCAAAAGTGAGGCAGTGCTGGCGTTGATTGAACGCGGCTACAGCCTGGTGGCCGACGACGTCGTCAAGGCCACGCTGGTGGATGGCCGCGACGTGTTGTGCACCAGCGCTGAATTGACGCGCGACCACATGGAGGTGCGCGGCATTGGCATCATCAACGTGGCGGCCATGTTCGGGGTCAAGGCCATCCGCAAGGACAAAACCCTGGACGTCATCATTACCCTCCGGCAGTGGGAGGACGTGGCGGACCTGGACCGGCTGGGCATGGAACAGGAATACGTCAAGGTGCTCGACGTGGACATTCCGCATGTCACCATTCCCGTGCGGCCAGGCCGAGATATCGCCCGGCTTATCGAAGTGGCCGCGTTCCAGATCAAGCTTCGCAAATCCGGCTACAATGCCGCCGAGGAGTTAAACAAGCGTCTGATTGCGCAAATGGCGTCCAAAGCGGCCCCCCCACCGCCTTTGTCACCATAAATTGTAATGGCCTAACATCCTCGGCCTGTATAAATTGCCTCCCGTCGAAGTGATGAGCGCCAAAAAAACTGAAGTCGGCGAGTTTCTCACCAAGGAGCTCACCATTGCCAATAAGTCGGGTATTCATGCCCGGCCCGCGGCGATGTTTGTCAAGGTCGCCGCCCGCTACGGCTGCGACATCTTCGTGGAGAAGGACGGGGAGAAAATCAACGGCAAGAGCATCATGGGCCTCATGATGCTGGCGGCTGGTCCCGGCAGCAAAGTCACCCTGCACGTCAAGGGCGCGGATGCCAACGCAGCCATCGGCGAACTGGAAGATCTGGTCCGACGCAAGTTTGACGAGGAATGATCCTTTCCTTCAGTTCTCAATCTTCTTGGGTTTTTCTCCGTGAACCTCCGCCAGCAACCCGGCTTTGTTCCTGCTGTGGTACGGGGAATAAAGGTTAAAGTAAATCCCGCACAGCGGGCACTCATCGTCGCTTTGGCTCAGAATAATGGTCACTTCCCGGTCCAGCGCGATGCCGTGGCGCATGCCGGCCCCGCGAGTGGCAAAGGCCCGGATGGCCTTTTGCAGCAGCGACGCGAGCGTCGCGGCGAATTCCTCCGGCGTCTTGTGCAGACAGACGACGTAGCGGTCGTAATTCCTCACGGCCTCGTCAATCTCGCGTTGAAAGGTGTCCACAGTCATAGGGCAGCTTAATTCATATCGGCGGGTTTGGGAAAACATTTAGCAGATCCTAAAGAAAGTGAAAAAAATTGCCCGGGCCGCGGCGGGCCATTAACTTTATGACGTGTCCGTCAAATTCACCATCCTCGGCAGCGGTTCAGCCGGCAATTGCGCGTACCTGGAGACCGGCGAGGCGCGCATTCTCGTGGATGCCGGTTTTTCCACCCGCCAAATCCGTCTGCGCCTGGCCAGCATCGGCAAGACGCCGGAAAGCCTTTCGGCCATCCTGCTGACACACGAGCATTCCGACCATATTTCCGGACTGCTGGGGCTCGCCGACAAGTTTCACATTCCCGTCTATTGCAATCGGGGCACACAGGACGGCACGATCTGGGCGTTCAGGGAAAAGTGGAGCAAAAAAACCAGTCTGGCGCTGGAAAATGCCGACCCATTCAAAGCCAAAATCGACTGGCGGCTGTTTGAAACCGGCGCCACGTTTGAAGTGGGCGATGTGGCGATAGAGACTTTTTCCATCCCGCACGACGCGCAGGATCCGGTCGGCTTCGTGCTCCACCACGCCGCCGGCAACGTCGGCTTTGCCACTGATCTCGGCCATGTCACGAAGCTCGTGTTGGAACGCATCCGCACGGCCAACGTGCTGGTGTTGGAATCCAACCACGATGTGAAGATGTTGCAGGCCTGTCCGCGCCGTTCGTGGGCGCTTAAACAACGCATTCTGGGCCGGCATGGCCATCTTTCCAACCTTACCGCCGCCGAAACCGCCGCGCTGGTCATGTCAGCCGGATTGCGGCAGCTGTTCCTGGCGCATTTGAGCCGCGAATGCAACACGCCGGAACTGGCGCAGCACATCATGGCTGAGCAACTCTTCCACATCGGCGCCACGCACGTGCAATTGCAAGTCGCCGCGCAGGATGTGCCGTGCGCGACGATTGAATTGTGATGCTCCGCATCCACGAAATCACCTCGCTCGACCTGCCGGAGCTGGAGCCGTACCGCACTTTGCGCCGCGCCGCCGAGCACGCGGCCCGGGGCATTTTTGTGGCCGAGGGCGACAAAGTGGTGCGCCGGCTGCTGGCCAGTGATTTTGGCGTGCTGTCCGTGCTGCTGCCGCAAACCCGCGTGGCGGAATTTGAACCGCTCCTGCGGGCGCGGCCGGAACTGGAAATCCCAGTGTTTGCCGTCACGCAGAAGTCCGTGCTGGAGGAACTGGTTGGATTCGAGATGTTTCAGGGCGTGCTGGCCATCGGCAGGATTCCCACCGTGTTGACGCTGGAAAATATCCTCGGGGACCAGCACCGCCCCAGGCTCCTGGCCGCCGTGGACGGCTTGACCAGCGCGGAAAACATAGGGCTGCTGGTGCGCAATTGCGCGGCTTTCGGCGCGCAGGCGCTGATCGTGGGCGAGACCAGCAGCAGCCCCTTTCTGCGCCGGGCGGTGCGCAATTCCATGGGTGCGATCTTTCAGTTGCCGGTGGTGGAATTGAAGCCGGAAGCGCGGGCGGCCCGGACCCGGAATTTGCCGGCGGCCTTGCGCGAACTGCGCGCGCGCGGCATTCGCTGTCTGGCGGCGCATCCGCACACCGGCCAGAAATTCTTGTCGCAGGCGGATTTCACCGGCGATTGCTGCCTGGTTTTCGGCAGCGAAGGCAGCGGACTTTCCCCGGAGGTCCTCGCCGCGTGCGACGAGGCGGTGGCGGTGCCCATGGCGAACGGCGTGGATTCACTGAATGTCGGCGCCGCGGCGGCGGTGTTTCTTTACGAAGCGGCCCGGCAACGCGGCAGAACCTAAATTGGATTTTTGCGATTTTGTGTCAGCTGCTGACACGAGCCATTAAGGGGAAGCAGGAAAAGCGCCAAATGCTTGACCACGGCCCGTCTTCGCTGCGCTACCAGGCGGCGAGTGAACCAGGATGGGCGCGGAGTTTCATAAAACAAAACTGAAGCGCTGAAACTTGAACAGTGAAAGGGTCCGAGTGAAAGGGCCATTCAGGCCAGACCCTTTTATGGCCCATTTACGCTCAGTATGGCTCCCCGCTGCCGGGATTCGGTCGTGGTGGAGGCACTGACGATGGCAGATTACCAAACGGCAATTCGGGAGGCACGCAGCCGGGGGGTCATGGGGGGTGGAATTTACGAT
>Ga0302320_10022758_pt1 | contig 12343 bp, 9 predicted proteins | sample Bog_T0_3_FD_202130 | JGI IMG/M metagenome (GOLD analysis project Ga0302320, IMG submission 202130) | Peat permafrost microbial communities from Stordalen Mire near Abisko, Sweden - Bog_T0_3 | ecosystem: Environmental > Terrestrial > Soil > Wetlands > Peat | place: Sweden: Abisko, Stordalen Mire...
GTCCCGCTCTACCGGCAAAGAACGCGATACCGAATCCGGGAATGACTACTTCGGGGCCAGGTACTACGCCTCCAGCATGGGCCGGTTCATGTCGCCCGATCCTCTGCCTTGGCCACACTGGCAGAGCGGCAGTGAAGATGACCAAAAACGATTCAGCGCATTCATCATGAACCCGCAGAATCTCAATGCTTATGTTTACGTTCTGAACAACCCGCTAACTTCAGTTGATCCTGACGGAATGCAGGTGTATGTCGTCGCCTACACGACGGGGAATTCTGAGGGCGATGATGAACTCAAAAGAGCAGCCCAAACCAAGAAGGATGAGATCACGTCTTCCAAAGGGTTCGATCCCAAGAAGGACACCGTCATCATGGGTGGTGTGAAGACGAAGGAAGACTTCCAGAATCTCTTGAGCTCTGCTGCTAAGGTCTCGGATCAGTTTGGCCAGACCAGCAGTGTTTCGTTGTTCTCGCACTCCGGCGATCTAGATGGCCCTGTCTTCCATGACGCGGCTGGGCATCCATCGCAGATGACGAAAGGCGAGATGTCAAATCTCAAAGTGAATTGGTCATCAAACGCTACAGCCTCTTTCTTCGGGTGCCGGAGTGCAGACAACTTCGCTCAGAACTTCGCTAATGCACAGCATGTAAGAACCTTCGGGTTCGTTGGCGGGGTTGATTTTTCGGGAAATCCTAACAGCGTCTCCAAGTGGTACGTTCTGACCGGACAATTCCAACGCTACATGGTGGATAAGGGTGAGCAAGGGCTGAAAGAAAGGGACCCACAATGAGAGCGAGAAGTGCCACGCCGGGCGTGCTGGCTGTCGGCATCGCCCTTGTAATGATCGGGGTGTCGTTGACGCTTCGCTCTGAGGCGCAACGCGCAACTGCCGTTCTCATCGCTGCTGGATCGATAGGCTACGCATGGGTCAGGCTCCGTAATCACCTGCAATCCTGGCTTGGGCTAGGTTTACTCGGTACAGGGCTTTCGACGTTGGCTATCGCGTGCACATGGTCTGGCCTGAATGTCGTGCGCTTTTGCCTGTATGACCCAGCGATAGTGGGTACCGCAGTCTATTCCACTTGGTACGGAATCGTCTGTACGACACAAGTGATTCTTCAGTGGTGCGGCGCTGTTCTTGCACTTGCCTTCTTCGTTGTTCTCGCAGTTTTTCCTTTTTGGACGCGTATGCGATCTGCTCGGGAGAACTGAGCCGGTGTAGTGCAGCCAACCGCGAGCCGTCCTCCGGGGCGGCTTGCTGGCGTCTGGGGCTTCCTTCGAGTTCATCGGCACGACGGGCGGAAGAGCGCGCTGCCTACGGCATCGGATTTAGGGAGGACACGTCTCCCCCAGTCGGGAGCTGTGCGGTAACGCATGGTTGCTGTACAGTAACCAAATCCTGAAAAGCAGCGTCTAAAGAAAAAATGCTCTGGGCCGCACTTACCCGGAGCGAGGCGCAACCAGCGCCCGGTGCACGCGAATGAGCCGACTCCCCATCGATCAAGCGCGGAGAGATTTTTCCTTTAGCCGCCTGCCTTCGAGCGCGGCGCAGGCCGCGCGTTACGGTCTTGTCGGGTTTTCCTCTTCACAACTCGACCAACTCAATCCTTGCGGCGGTGCCTTATGAAGCGAGCGCTGCGGGTTAAATCCGTGGGCACGAAAGTGTCGGCGGCAGAGTTGCGCGTGCTGGAGTCGCGCGCGGCGGCGGCGGGGCTGACCCTGTCGGAGTGGGTGCGGGATGTGCTGCTGGGTTCGTCGGTCGAGATGGGGACGATGGCAGCGGAGCGGGCGATCCTGGGCGAGATGCTGGCGATGCGCGCGATCCTGTTGAACTTCATGCTGAAGCTGAGTATGCGCCAGCCGATTACCGAGCAGGTGAGCCGTCAGCTGATCGAGTGGGCGGACTCGAACAAGATGAAGCGAGCGCTGGAAATCCTTGCCAAGAACTCCACGCGCGAGGAGCGTTTGCAGGCCGCGCCGCCGGAGCCGGAGCTGCCGAAGGCGGCGACGAAAGCAGCGCCGGGAGAGGAGTTATAGAGCGATGCTGACACTATCGAAACCAATCTCAGCGGGCCAGGCGCAGGCGTATCACAAGTCGGAGTTCGCGAACGCCAAAGAGAACTATTACACGGAAGGCGAGCGTGTGCGGGGCGAGTGGCAGGGCCAGCTTGCCGAACGTTACGGGCTGCGCGGCGAAGTCAATGAAGAGCAGTTCGCGCGGCTCTCCGAGGGCCAGCATCCGCAGACCGGCGAGGCTCTGATCCGCCGCCAGCAGGCGCACGAATACGTGAATGATAAAGGCGAAACGGTGCGGGCGATGGAGCACCGGGCGGGGTGGGACGCGACGTTTTCCGCGCCGAAATCGGTCTCGCTGACGGCGCTTGTCGGCGGCGATGGCCGCGTGAGAGAGGCTCATCGGGAGAGCGTGCGGGTGGCTCTCGACGAGATGGAAAAGTATGCGCAGGCACGGCTCGGCGGCAACGCCGTGGCGCAGACGACGGGCGCATGGGCGGTGGCGAAGTTCGAGCACGACAGCAGCCGTCCGGTGGACGGTTACGCCGCGCCGCAGTTGCATACGCACGCGGTGATCTTCAACGTGACCGAGACGACGGAAGGCAAAACGCGCTCGTTGCAGGCGCAGGAACTTTACAAAACACAGCAGTACGCGACGGCGGTTTATCGCTCGGAGCTGGCCGCGCACTTGCAGCGGCTGGGCTATGAAGTGGAGCGCGGCGAGCATGGCCAGCCGGAGATCAAAGGCTACACGCAGGAGTATCTGGAAGCGTCGAGTCCGCGGCGTCAGCAGATAGAACAACGACTCGCCGAACAGGGGCGAAGGGGCGCAGGAGCGGCGCAGATCGCGGCGCATCGGACGCGGGACGCCAAGCAGTCGCTGTCCATCGAGGAGGTGCGGGCGCAGCATCAAAAACTCGCCGCCGAGCATGGCAACCAGCCCGAGCGGGTGATGGCCGAGGCCTCGCGGCGGTGGGGCGTGGAACTTGAGCCGGAGCGTTCGCGGCAGGTTGCCGAGGGTGCTGTGACCTATGCTCGGGACCGTGGAATCGAGCGCGCGGCGGTGGTCGATGAGCGTGCTCTGTTGCGCGATGCGTTGAAACATACGATGGGCGAAGCGCGGTTGCCGGAGATCAAGGACGAGCTTCAAAAGCGCATCGCCAGGGGCGAACTGATCGAAGTTCCGCGCCGCGAGGGCGAGGCGGGCCGCGCGTTCACAACGGGCGAGATGCAGGGCTACGAGCGTGCCATCATCGAGCGGATGCGAGCGGGCCGCGATGGCAATGTGATCGTGGACGGCGAGACGCGGGAGTGGACCTTCAAGCGTCATCCACATCTGAGCGTGAACCAGCATCGGGCGGTCGAAGATGTGCTTGAAAGCCGCGACAAGATGATGGCTCTCGAAGGCGTTGCGGGTGCCGGAAAGACTACTTCTTTAGCCGCCGTTCGGGACGCCGTGGTGCATCACGGTTACGAAGTGAAGGGGCTTGCGCCGACCTCAAGAGCAGCGCAAAAGCTGGCCGAGGCGGGGATGGAGACGGAGACCTTGCAGCGTCATCTTGCGCGTGGCCAGCAGCCGGATGGCCGCGCAAGGGTGTACATCGTGGATGAGGCGAGCCTGGTCAGCACGCGGCAGATGCACGCGTTTATAGAGCGGCTGAACCGGCACGACCGGGTGTTGTTCGTGGGCGATGTGCGGCAACATGAGGCAGTGGAAGCAGGCAGGCCGTATGCGCAGTTACAGGAGGCGGGACTACGCACGGCGCGGCTCGATGAGATCCTGCGGCAGAAAGATCCGATGCTGAAACAGACGGTCGAGCAGCTTGCGCGGGGCGAGGTCAAAGAAGCGATCGCGAGCTTGAACAACCAGGGCCGCGTGCATGAGATCGAGGACCGTGCGGAGCGCTTCCGAGAGATGGCGCGAGAGTATGCGCGGGCGCCGGAGCGGACGCTGGTTATCTCGCCGGACAATGAATCGCGGCGGGAGATCAACAGCCAAATCCATCGGGCGATGCGGGAGTCTGGGCAGGTCACAGGCACCGCGTACCGGGTGCCTGTTCTCTATGCGCGGCAGGAGCTGACCGGGGCCGACCGGCAGCACGCGCTCCACTACACAGAGGGCGATGTCCTCCGTTATGCGAAAGGGTCGAAGCCCCTGGGCATCGAGTCCGGAGAGTATGCGCGCGTCGTGCGCGTGGACGGAGAAAGCAACCGGCTGACCATCACGCGCAAGAATGGCGAGGAGCTGAGCTACGACCCGCGCCGGTTGCAGGGAGTGACGGTTTATCGGGACGGCGAGCGCACGTTCGCCGAGGGCGACCGCGTGCAGATGACGGCTCCGTATCACAGGCAACGGCTGGCCAATCGCGAGCTGGGGACGGTAGAGAAAATCGACAATGTCGGCAATCTGAAACTGCGTATGGACTCAGGCCAGGAGGTCGAGTTCAACGTGCGGCAGATGCCGCATCTTGACTACGGCTATGCGGTGACGAGCCACAGCAGCCAGGGGCAGACCGCCGACCGAGTGCTCGTCCATGTGGACTCATCGCAGGCGCACGGCGAGCTGTTGAACAACCGCATGGCGTACGTGTCAGTGTCGCGGGCGGAGTTCGACGTGCAGATGTACACGAACGATGCGAAGACGCTGGGCCATGTGCTGAGCCGGGACGTATCGCATCCATCGGCGATGCAGCAGGCAGTCCACGACGAGCTGGCCGGGTTGAAGATCGGGCCGCAGTCGGTGGGCATCGAGCAGGCTCCGCAGGGGCTTGATATGGGGATGGGCCTCAGCCGCTGACGCGGCATACCCTTCGCTCCGGCATCCGTAAAGGCTCTCCGCTTCGCTCCGCCCGCTTGCGCGGCGCGCACAGAACGCGCGGCCTTGACTGATGCCTCCGCTACGGGTGTTTCTCAGCTATGAGAAGAATGTCTTCTTCTCATGTGTTCAAAAACACATGAAAGACGCCAGACAATCAGCGCGCGGATGCTCCCTTGAGAATCGAGTCGAGAGCACTCAGCACGAGCGACTGCTGACGTGGCGGCAGCTTCTCTATCTCTTCCATACGGCGGACGATCTTCAGGCTAGGCCCCTTACGCGGAGACTTCTTGGTCTGCGGACGCAATAGATCATCGGTGCTTATATCGAGAGCCAAAGCGAAACGCACAGCCGTCTCTGCGGCGAGCCGGAGGCGGTCTGTCTCATAGTCGGAAACCAGCGACTGAATAATGCCGAGCTTGTTGGCGAGTTCGACCTGGGTAAAGCCGCGTTCCTTGCGCAGCCGGGCGAGACGCTGACCGATGGTCTCGTCCCCGAAATCGAGCGGAAGCAACTTGGGTCTCTTGGGCATGACAACCGCAGTCTAAATGGCCTATTCCAAATATCGCTTGACGACGTATGTTATAGGACGTTATTTTTACATGCAAGCGGCAATCAAAAAAAGCACTTGACATGATTTTCGGCGGAGGGCTGAAAATGGCACGAATCCCGGAGGATGAGGTCGAACGGCTGAAACGGGAGGTGGCGGTTCAGCGGTTGGCCGAGGCGCGGGGCATCAAGTTGCACCGGCACGGTGCCGACCTGTTGGGCCTGTGCCCGTTCCACGACGACCGCAACCCGTCGCTTGTCATCACTCCGGCGAAGAATCTCTGGCACTGTTTAGGCGCGTGCAACACGGGCGGGACGGCTATCGACTGGGTGATGAAAGCCAACGGCATCAGCTTCCGCCATGCCGTCGAGTTGCTACGAGAAGACCATCTTCCTTTAGTCGCCGAGCCAATCCAGCCGGTCAAGCACGGCACGGTGCGCAAACTGCCGCCGCCGGTCGAGCGGGACGCGGACGACCGCGAACTGCTGTTGCAGGTCGTGAGCTACTACAACGAGACGCTGAAGCAGTCGCCGGAGGCGATGAAGTATCTGGAATCGCGTGGGCTGAAGTCGCCGGAGATCATCGACCGCTTCCGGCTTGGCTTCGCCAACCGGACGCTGGGTTATCGCCTTCCGGCGAAGAACCGCGCCGCCGGCGCGGATATGCGCGGACGGCTGCAAAAGCTGGGCATCCTGCGGGAGAGCGGGCACGAGCACTTCAACGGCTCGCTTGTCATCCCGGTTATCAACGCCGAGGGCGATGTGGTCGAGATGTATGGACGCAAGGTCACGCCAAACCTGCGCCCAGGCACGCCGGACCATCTCTATCTGCCCGGTGCGCACGCGGGCGTGTGGAATGAAGAGGCACTGATCGTCTCGAAAGAAATCATCGTGTGCGAGGCTCTGATCGACGCCTTGACGTTCTGGGTTGCGGGTTATCGCAACGTGACGGCGAGTTATGGCGTGAACGGCTTCACAGCCGATCATCGCGCGGCCTTCGAGAAATACGGCACAGAGCGGGTTTACATCGCATACGACCGCGACGAGGCCGGAAACAATGCGGCGGTGAGGCTGGCCGAGGAGCTGCGGCAGATAGGAATCGAGTGCTTCCGTGTGCTCTTCCCAAAAGAAATGGACGCGAACGCCTACGCCTTGAAAGTGCAGCCAGCGAGCAAGAGTCTGGGCGTGCTGCTGAATAAGGCGGAGTGGCTGGGCAAGGGCCAGCGGCCAGAGCCGCGCACACTGGAGCCTGTCATCGTAGCCGAGCCGGTGATCGAATCGGAGCCAGGTGCAGCAGCGGAGCCAGTAGAAGAACAGGCGGCTAAAGAAACAATCATCGAAGTAACTCCGGAGCCGGAGTTATCCCCCGCAGCATCCATCCCCATCGAAATCGAAGAAGAGGTTCTTCCCTTAGCCGCCGAGCCGGAGCCGGTTGCGCCGATGCAGCCGGAGCCAACGGCAGCGCCCGCGCCGACTATCGATGTTCCAGTCGAGAAGCGCGGCGAGGACATCTTCCTCATGCAGGGCGAGCGGCGTTATCGCGTGCGCGGACTGAATAAGAATCTGAGTTACGAACTGCTGAAGGTCAATGTTCTGCTATCGGGCCGAACGCCGCGCGGCGAGTCGGCCTTCCATGTGGACACGCTGGACCTTTACTCAGCACGGCAGCGCAGCGGCTTCACAAAACAAGCCGCCGAGGAGCTGGGCATCAAGGAAGAGGTCATCCGCCGCGACCTGGGCCGGGTGCTGTTGAAACTCGAAGAGCTGCAGGACGAGCAGATCAAACAGGCGCTCGCACCGAAGGAAGAAGCCGTTACGATCAGCGACGACGACCGGGACGAGGCGCTGGAACTGCTGCGCGATCCGCGCCTGTTGGAGCGGATCGTCGAAGACTTCGCCCGGTGCGGCGTCGTGGGCGAGGAGACCAACAAGCTTGTTGGCTATCTGGGCGTGGTCTCGCGGCACTTGGAATCGCCGCTTGCGGTGATCGTGCAATCGAGTTCCGCCGCAGGCAAAAGCTCGCTGATGGAAGCGGTGCTTGCGTTCCTGCCGGACGAGCAGCGGGTGCAATACTCCGCGATGACCGGCCAGTCTCTCTTCTACATGGGTGAGCAGGACTTGAAACACAAGGTGCTGGCCATCGTGGAGGAAGAAGGCGTTCACAGCGCGGCCTACGCCCTGAAGCTGTTGCAGTCCGAAGGTGTACTGACCATCGCCAGCACGGGAAAAGACCCGGCGACGGGGCGCTTGCTGACCCATCAATATAGGGTCGAAGGCCCGGTGATGATCTTCCTCACGACCACGGCCATCGATCTCGACGAAGAGATGTTGAATCGCTGCATGGTCCTCACGGTCAACGAAGACCGCGAGCAGACCAAGGCGATCCACCGTGTACAGCGCCAGGCGCAGACGGTCGAAGGGCTGATCCGGCGGCAGGACCGGAATGCGATCCTGACTATCCATCGCAACGCGCAGCGGCTCTTGAAACCGATTCCGGTTGTGAATCCCTACGCGCCGGAGCTGACCTTCCAGGACGGCCAGACGCGGACGCGCCGCGATCACATGAAGTATCTGACGCTCATCCGCAGCGTTGCCCTGCTTCATCAATGGCAGCGGCCACGGAAGACAGTCGAGCATCGCGGGCGCACGGTCGAGTACATCGAAGTCGCGCTGGCCGACATCGCCATGGCCAACCGGCTCGCGCATGAAGTGCTGGGCCGCTCGCTCGACGAGCTTCCGCCGCAGACGCGGCGGTTGCTCCTGGCCGTCGATGAGATGGTCACGGTGGAATGCGAGCGGCAAAAGATGGAACGCTCCGATTACCGCTTCTCGCGCCGCGACGTGCGCGAGGCGACGGGCTGGGGCGATACGCAGTTGAAAATCCATCTGCATCGCCTCGAAGAGCTTGAATACCTGCTGATCCATCGCGGCGGCCGTGGTCAGAGCATCGTGTACGAGCTGGTCTTCACGCGGCCGAAAGACGGCGGCAAGCCGGTGCTGGGCGGTCTGATCGACGTTGAAAAGCTGGGCAAGAAATGAGTACGACGAAAAGAAGTCGGGGCTGAAAGGCCGGTAGTCGGGGCCAAGTCGGCCCCAAGTCGGCGGGGTGTCGGAGTGCTTGAATCCCACTGTCAGCCAGTATCCATGCGGCTTCCATGCAATCCAGAGCCGGAAGCTGAAAAAACACATATACGGGGTGCAGCAAACGGGCACGCCGTCCTAACCATAGTGAGGAGGTAAAGCAATGGCGCGTGTAACGAAGAGCCGCAAACCCGAAACCCTGCCAGCCACACAGTTAGAGGCGATGATGCGCGATCATCTCCGCGCGCTCGAAGTGCAGAACTACTCCGCGCACACGGTGCGCAATCGCCAGGTTCACATCGGCTTCTTCCTTCAGTGGTGCAGAGAGCGCGGGCTGACGGAGCCGGTCGAGGTCACGCGGCCTGTGCTGGAGCGGTATCAGCGGCATCTGTTCCACTACCGGAAGAAGAACGGGGAGCCGTTGAGCTTCCGTTCGCAGCACTCGTGCCTGGTCCCGCTGCGCGTGTGGTTCCGATGGATGACGCGGCAGAATCACATCCTGCATAACCCGGCGTCGGAACTGGAGCTTCCCAGGCTGGGCCGCTCCCTGCCGAAGAACATCTTCTCTGCCCAGGAAGTCGAGCGCATCATGCAGCTCTGCGAGATCGAGGAACCCATCGGACTCAGGGACCGCGCCATCCTCGAAGTGCTCTACTCGACCGGCCTGCGCCGCATGGAGATAATCGCTCTGAAGCTGTACGACCTGTCGCTCGACCGGGGCCTGCTCCTCGTTCGCCAGGGCAAGGGGCACAAAGACCGTTATGTGCCCATCGGAGAGCGGGCGATAGCGTGGCTCGAAAAGTACATCCGGGAGGGGCGTCCACTGCTCGCCATCGAGCCCGACGACATGACCGTCTTCCTGACGGCACAAGGTGAGCCGTTCAGCCGCGATCATCTGAGCTTCGCGGTCAAGGAACGGATCGACGCGGCGAAGCTGGGAAAGACCGGCTCCTGCCATCTGTTCCGCCACACAATGGCCACGCTGATGCACGAAAACGGGGCCGATATCCGCCACATCCAGGCCATGCTTGGACACGAGGACATCCGGACCACGGAGATATATACCCAGGTCGCCATCCGTGCCCTGCAAAAAATCCATGCCGCGACTCATCCGGCGGCGATGCTTGAACGAGGCGAAAGCCTGCCCACAAAAGCCGCCGATCCAGACGCCGAGGCCCTGTTCTCCGCTCTCGAAGCAGAGGCCGAAGAAGATCGCGAATAACGCGCGCGCGTTCTTCTTTTAGTAGCTTCTTTTAGCTGCTAAAGAGGGGCCGTTTCCGTCCCGGAATCGGCCCCGAAGCTTCACCGAATCCCAGGCCTATCCAACCTGCAAGCGCTCTCCGATCCGCGCCACAATCCGCCGCTCTTCCGGCCTGCAATCCGTTCACAATCCCTGCCTGAATCCGCTGCCCATCACGGACCCTAAAGCCTTACAATCGAGGGCAATGCATCCGGCTCTCAGCGCGCTTATCCCAAACGGCCTCTTGGCCGCAATGCCGCAGCTAAGAGAAAAACCGCATCAAGGGCTTCCGACTTCGAATCCAGCCGTTTATCTGGGCTTCAACGTCTGCAAATCCACAACCGTGTTAGGGTTGCGAGCAGCCGAGCATCTGGAGCGCGTCCGGTCCCGCTCTACCGGCAAAGAACGCGATGCCGAATCAGGCAACGACTACTTCGGGGCAAGGTACTACGCAAGTTCTATGGGCCGGTTCATGTCGCCGGACTGGTCGGCGAAAGCCGAGCCAGTTCCGTATGCGAAGTTGGGTGACCCGCAGACGCTCAATCTCTACGCCTATGTCGGCAATAACCCGCTGGACAGGACTGATCCAACAGGCCATTACGATGACAAATGCGGCGGTGGAGACAAGAAGTGCGAAAAGGGTCTCAACAATTTCGACAAACAGAATGCTAAGGATTTGAAATCTAAAAGCGCGAAGGTACGAGCGGCGGCAGCTGTATGGGGGACTCGCGGGGATCACAACGGCATAGGTGTGAAGTTTGTGACTCAACAGCAGATGAATGCCGATCACCCTGCTCCTGCGGGATTTCAGGCAGACGCCGCCGTTACGCCAGGAGTGACAGCTGACCATAAACTAACCGTGAATGCGGAGTTTTCTGAGAATCTCGGGGGTTCCGATCTCGGGCAGACAATCGCCCATGAGGGGTCGCATATCGAAGACGCCGCAAATTTTGTCAACTCCTACGATGCCGCTACTGGCAACTACTTCAGCGGTGCAAATTATCTGCATCGCGACACAGAATTTCAGGCATTCGAGGCTGGCGCCGGGGTAAAGGCATACTCCTCCTTCGAGAGGGGACAAAAAGGGTACCAGCAGTTGGATGACTACATCACCAAAGCTTACCCGAATGCGGACCAACTAGAGTGGGATCCGGCGAGGTACCCGCAGCAATGAGACGAGCGAAAGCGAGCGTGATTCTTCTTCTAACATGCCTCACAGTGGCTGCTCACACGCAGGATGTGAGGCATGGCACATCCTCGGATGCCATACCTCTCTGCGAAATCATCGCAAATTCTTCCAAATACGACGGCAACGCAATCGTGGTTAGAGGTCAATATCGTTTTGTGATTCACGGGGCCATCCTGATGGACGGCGCCTGCTCCAAAACAGACGTGAACCTGCGGGAGGCTCCGGGGTATAAGGCCGAGAAGCACGCCTCGTCCGTACTACGGGCGTTGACAAAGAAAGATCGGTTCCAGCCCGTAGATGTTATCTTACGAGGCACCCTGCATGTGGCCCATGAGGGGCAATGCTTCGGGGAGATGTGCGCGGCTTATGAGATCGAAATCGCCGAACTCATGGCTGCGCGGCCAGCCCCGCCTGAGAATGGCGGCTCTGCCGTTAGCCCTCCCGCAGACACGCTAGTCCACGAGTCTGGCCATGTGCTAGATCCGCCGAAGCCGCAGTGAGCCGGTGTAGTGCAGTCAACCGCGAGCCGTCCTCCGGGGCGGCCTTGTCGTGTTTACGTCTGTAAACAGTAGTGGTGCGATCCACCGAAGAGCACGCTGCCTACGGCATCGGTTTTAGGGTGGACACGTCTCCCCCAGAATGGGAGCTGCACAGTAACCTTCGGTTACTGTGCGGGAACCACTTTATAATCAGGCAGCTAAAAGGAAAACTCTCTAAAAATAAGGTGTTTACAGGTTACCGAGCGCGAACCATAAGAAAACAAGCGACTAAAAGTAAAAATGGCGTAAGCCGGTCTATTCTATAAACACGCGCAGGTTGCTGTCGGGTAACTTGATGATTTTCCTGCCTTTAGCTGAAAACCGCTGTCCGCAGCCACGAAAGCGGAGGAATCCATGGACCAGATGAAGCCGTTCCTGGCGAGCCAACCGGAGCCAACAAAAGCGCCGCCGCCAGCGTCCAACGAGCGCCCGCGCTTGCGCCGATCGGCAGCGGTCGAGGAATACATCACGCGGATGGTTGCGGGGATGAACAGCTACAAGGCGAAGGAGTGACGGCATGGTGAAGGCTTCTCTGCGAACAAAATCTGTAGGCACGAAAGTCAGCGACGAGGAGTACGCGGCGCTTGAGGCGCGAGCGCGGGCGGAGAATCTGACGCTCTCGGAGTGGATGCGGGCGCGGTTGCTTGAGCCGGACGGTGGCGGGGCAGCGGACGATCTTTTGGGCGAAGTTTTGCTGTCGGAGGTTCTTGCGTTGCGGGCGTTGTTCTTGAATCTTCGCCCGCTTCCCGATCATGCTCTTCCGGGCGAGGCGGAGGTACGGGCGGAGATCGCGCGGGTGGATGCGACCAAGATGCAGCGCGCGCGGGAGCGGTTGGCGGCGCAGAAAAAGGCGAGCGAGGCGGCGCGATGAAGGACTGGTTCGCTCCGCGCCGGTACTGGAAGTGGACGCGCTGGTC
>Ga0302320_10022760_pt1 | contig 12343 bp, 3 predicted proteins | sample Bog_T0_3_FD_202130 | JGI IMG/M metagenome (GOLD analysis project Ga0302320, IMG submission 202130) | Peat permafrost microbial communities from Stordalen Mire near Abisko, Sweden - Bog_T0_3 | ecosystem: Environmental > Terrestrial > Soil > Wetlands > Peat | place: Sweden: Abisko, Stordalen Mire...
GCGAGCAGCAGATGGTGGCGAAGCTGGCCGACGCCTGCCGCCTGATGGACGAGTTGTACTGGCATCAGAGTGATTTGGGCGGATGGGCAGTCTACCGCGCGACGCAGAGCCCGGTGCTTGCCAAGCTCTTTGGTGTCATGGGCAGTCGGTGGGATCTTCTGGATGGCAACTTCCCGTTTCTTGGCGAAGAGCCGATGCCTCCCGGCCACGAGTTGTATCCCTACGGACTGAACCGGGAGCAGATCGATCACTTTGCCGCAGCGCATCCCGAGATGAAGGATACTCTTTTCGATGAGCACACCGTTGTGCGGGGAACGCCGGACCATTTGCTGGCCGTTCCGTATCACGAGGCTTATGCAGAGTGGCTTCGGCCGATGGCAGCGGACCTTCGCGCCGCGGCAGAGCTTTCGCCGGACCCGGCTTTTGCCAAATACCTCCGATTGCGCGCCGATGCGCTGCTCTCAGACGACTACTATGCCAGCGATATCGCGTGGCTCGGCCTAAAGAATCCGAAAGTCGATCTGATCTTCGCACCGTACGAGACTTATCTCGACAACCTGCTCGGTGTAAAGACCTCCTACGGCGGGGCTATTTTGATTCGCGACCAGGAGCAAAGCCGCAGGCTGGATCTCTACCAAGCGAACGAAGCCGCCATGCAGCAAGCGCTGCCTTTGTCCGACGCGGACAAACCATCGAAGCAGGGCCAGGCTACGCCGATGGAGGTTGTTGATTCGCCGCTTCGTGCGGGCGATCTGCGATACGGCTACCAGGCGGTTGCCGACAACCTGCCCAACGATGCACGCATTCATGCGGAGAAGGGAACGAAGAAGATCTTCTTCAGAAACTTTATGGAAGCGCGCGTGAATGAGGTGATTCTGCCCATCGCATCGACGATGCTGTCCCCGACACAGGTCAACGACGTTACAGCGGACGGATATTTGACCTTTGTGATCCTGCACGAGATCTCGCACGGACTTGGGCCTGCATACGCACACATCGACGGCAAGCAGGTGGATATTCGCGAGGCCATCGGAGGTGCATTTGGGGAGCTCGAGGAGGCCAAAGCCGACGTCACTGGGATCTTCCTTGCCAAATGGCTGGTCGATCAACAGATTCTGCCGGAAAGCAAGCTGGACAAAATTTACGGCTCGTATGTGGGTGGTATCCTTCGCACGTTGCGGTTCGGCACAGGCGAAGCTCACGGCCGCGCCGAGTTGATGGAGTTCAATTATCTGCTGGAGCAAGGCGCTCTACGGCAAGACGCGGACGGCCGCTACGCCATCGACTACGTGGCGATGCCGGGCGCGATAGAAAAACTCGCTGAAAAGCTACTCACATTCGAAGCCCAGGGCGACCGGGCCGGCGTGGAAGCCTGGTACGCCAAATTCGATGTGACGCCGGCCTCGCTGACGAAAGCGCTGGAGTCAGCCAGGGAAATCCCGGTGGATATTGCGCCGGAGTTCGAACTCACCCACGCGCCGCAGGAAGTGAACAACGGCGTGTCTGCAAAGCAGCCCGCGATGATGCCCCATCATCACGATGCCGCGCGCCAACTTCCAGGCACGATTATTGTTCCTGCATCCGACTTCTTCGCCACCATCCCCGCAGGTGACAGTAACGATGGACGTTTTCCCGCCGGAGAATGGTTCTTCAACAACGACACGATCAACATGAGTGTGGTAGGTGATGTGACGGCGAAGGTGCCCGTCAAAGAAGCCGGCGTCTATCACCTCTTGGTCCGCAGCATCGGCACGTCATCGAGCTCGTTCCGCGTCACGATTGACGGCAACGAGGATGCAGGCACATACGGCCATGGCGCTCTCGCGTGGCAGCGCGGCGGCGACTTTGCGCTCCAGCCCGGAACAGCGGAAATCCGCCTGACATCCATTGTGCCGAGACCGTCGTTGAATGTCCTTGTGCTGACAAAGAACGCGGCGTTCAAGGAAGACGATTTGAAGGATCTGGAACTTCCGCCGGAAGTAAAGCTACTTCATGAGTACCGCATCGAACCTTCGAACATTGTGAAATTTGGCGATGTGGACGGCAGCGGCAAATTCGCCATCCTCGACATCACCAACGATTACTCCGCCATCATGTATGCGAATGACGGGCACGAGCTGTGGCGTTGGACGGCACCAGCCCAGGATGCACGGCTGCGCGGGGAGTTTGAGGCGCCGGGCATTCTATGGGATTTTCATCACAACGGGCGCGACGAGTTGGCGCACTGGCGCATGATCGACAACAAGGAGTGGCTGGTACTTTGCGATGGTCGCACCGGTGAGATCCTCAAGAAGGTTCCGTGGCCCGCGCCGCCGATGCCGCATGTGTATAACAACTACCGCATGGCGGTGGCAAAATTTCACAAGGACTCCGATGGCCCCGACACACTTCTGGTGCTCAGCGACACCGGGGGCTTGATCAGCCTGACGGCATACGATAAAGACCTGAATCAGCTCTGGCAGCACAGCGAGCATCGCGACAAGGATTATTTCGGCCACTACATTTATCCATACGACGTGAACGGCGATGGGATCGATGAAGTCATTATCAGCCACCTCTGCCTGGATGCGAATGGAAACGAGGTGTGGAACAATGCGAAATATTTTGAGAAGAACAACGACCATATGGACGCAATGGAGTTCTTCGACATCAATGGCGACGGCAAGCCCGAACTGCTGACCGGCCAGAGCGACGTGGGCACACTGGCATATAACGCGCAAAACGGTGAAATTCTGTGGCAAAACCTCTCAGACCACTCGCAGCAAATTACCGCCGGCTACATTCTCGGCGGCTCTTCCACGCCGCAGGTCGTCACCAATGGCCGAACCTACGTACCGATGATGAGGCCACCCGGAGCGATGCCAGGACAAGGTCCGATGAGGATGGCTGTACCCCCTGGAGAAATCGGCGTTGGCGGCGGCCTTGGTGCGCAGCTTTATTGGTTTGACAATCAGGGCAAGCTATTGGAGACGTGGCCCGCCCATCCGTTGAACGGTAATCCTAATTTCGTGCGCGGCGACTGGTACGGCAATGGCAAACGCACTTATTTCTGGTACCGCTTCAAGCTTGAGCCGGACGGAAACGCCACGCTCTTCTTCAAAGGGGAGGTCTATCACATGTTCGACTTCCAGCACACGGGCGCGGATCAGGTGATTACTCTCGACGGCGGGACTCTGCGTGTGTATGGCAACGCCAGCGTTGTGCCTCACTTCGTTAAGCGGGATGCAGAGTATCGGCGGACAATTGCCAACCATACACACTATTGACGATGGCGCACCGTGGTTCCAAATGACGTCGGAGTGCAGGAAGCGTCACGAGCAGGTGATCGTCGTTAGATCGCAATGATTGGCCCAGCTTCGCAGCCGGCTCTTTCTTCACGCTCATCTTTCGGAAGGACCCGCCAGAGTTGTGGAACCAAGCTCGATAAGCCATCCGTCAGATTCACAGGCCGGGCCGCGATTTGCACTCATGCCGATTTTAGGTCTGGACGGCTTGCGGCGACCGTAATGATTGCGGAAGACAGGGTCGAACGGACAAAGACGCGATTGATGCCGCATTCCGTATTCAGAAACAAATTGTTTGTCGAGTCGACGATGCCGCTGATAATGTTGCGGAGACGGTGCTGCCGCGTCGCCTGCTCGTAGAAGTGACGGTCTTTGCTCCAGAGCCCACCATGACTCCCAAGGAAATTCAGAATGTTCGATCTCACAGGACAATTTGCTGTTGTAACAGGGGCTGCGACCGGAATCGGAGAAGTGATATCCGCTCGCTTGGCAACTGCGGGCGCAACCATTTGCGTTGCAGACATCGACGGGTCTGCCGCGGCAGCCGCGGCTGAACGCATCGGTCGAGGCGCTCAGTCGATTGAGCTCGACGTTTCCGATCCAGCATCGGTAAGTCGTGCCATCGAAGCCCTTCTCAAGTTAAACAAGTCGATCGATATCCTCGTCAACAACGCGGGCCTTGCAGGCAAGGCCGCGCCGATCTGGGACCAGACCGACGCGGATTGGCATCGGGTAATGGCCGTGAACCTCAACGGCCCCTTCTATCTGTGCCGCGCGGTGATTCCGCAAATGCGGAGCCGAGGTTATGGTCGGATCGTCAATATTGCGTCCGTTGCCGGCAAAGAGGGTAATCCCAACATGGTTGCTTACTCTGCGTCGAAGGCCGCGCTCATTGGATTGACGAAGTCGATCGCGAAGGAGGTTGCCGGTGAAGGAATTTGCATCAATGCAGTCTCGCCTGCGGTGATCCGAACCAAGATCCTCGAGCAACTCACTCCGGAGCAGGTCGCCTATATGGTTGCGCGCATTCCTATGAAGCGCACCGGGGAAGCGGAAGAAGTGGCTGCGGTTGTTCACTTCCTTGCCAGCCGGGATTGCTCTTTTGTGACCGGCCAGTGCTATGACGTGAGCGGCGGTAGATCGACCTATTAGGCGAGAACAGTTCCTCAACGCGGCTCGACGCTTGCATAGTCCTCCGCACTGTCCTGTACCTCGCCAAAACAACGATCTGCTGTTAAATCAAACAGATGTACGTATCTCGCCAAGACTCCATCTGACGGAAAGATTCGATCGAAGCTCCGATATCTTAACGGTTAAGAGCCGGTTGGATCGCCAGACTCGTGCGAGCTGGACGGCCGTGAAAATAAAGGCGGATGGAATTGTGGGGAGGGACGGCTTCCTAGAGTGGTCCCGGACCGGGGTTTGCTAAGCCGGCCGGCGGGCTTGCCGCAGGCACCGAACTCGGAATTCCCGCTGGCGGTGCTCCGTTGGCTCCCCCGCGCATCCCACGTCCACCATTGCTAAACAGTCCACCTAGATTCAGCGCAGACTCAGAGTCGGGGTGTGCTGGATCGAAGTCTTTGAAATCGTCAACAATGAAGTTGGCAAGGTTGAGCTTGTTCTGTTTGATGCCCATCACGATGCACTTTGCAAATTCATAACCACCGAAAGCGGTCGAGTGCGTTCCGTCGACTAGAATCTTGGCTGCGTCTGCGCCGGCGTTCTCATAGAACACAATACTCATGTTGTACAGGTCGATGAGTGGCACATGTTCCTCCGCGGCGACTTCGCGCATGGCTTGTGGATAACCGGCGTGTCCGTGGGTAGGTGCGCCAGTGTCACGAACTCCGCGATCCATCGGCGTCACCAGTACAGCCGTCGCACCGCGCAACCGCGCCTCGGCGATATAGACCCTGAGATAAGCCTTGTACGTTGTCTCCGGATCCACGTAAGTCTGCGGCCACTGCTCCTTGGAATCATTGTGCGCGAACTGAATGAAGAGATAGTCGCCCTCCTTCATCTGGCTAAGAATCTTGTCCAGGCGCAGTGCGTTGGCAAACGACTTCAGCGTTTCGCCGGACTGCGCGTCATTCGAAACGGCGACGCCCGGTTTGAAGAAACGCGGTAGCAATTGACCCCAACTCACGTCGCCGCCACCATCACGGTCAGTGACCGTCGAATCGCCTGCGATGAAAAGTGTAGGAGCACTTGGCGCCGACGTGATCTCAATGGAGCGCAAGGCAGCGTGCGGGCTGACGATTTCAACGGTCAATTTATTGTCCCAGTCACGGGCATTGGAACGGTCAAACTGGTCCAGGCTCACTTCATCGCGTCCCGGAGCGTTCATCGGAGGTTTAGGCAGGTTTGGCGTGCGGACATTGACGGTGAACGTCCGTTCGACAACCTGGCCTGCAGGGACTTGAATGCGCTCGAGCATCAGCCGACCTGACTCGGCTTTGACGGTCGCGGTCGTCGCTTGCCGGGAGTCTCCAAACTCGACCCTCACATTGAAATTTCCTTCAGGCACTTGAGCAGAAAAAAGGAATGGCTTGTCGCCCGAAGTCGTGTTGCCATCATCACCGACGGCGAGTTGCGCTCCTGGCTCATAACCGTAGCTGGCTCCATCGCTATAAATGGCGTTGAGCGGAACGCGCGTATACCCAGCCCTGGGAGCACCGGCGCTGAAATCAAACTTCAGGTCGATTGGCGCTGCCGGCGGCGGAGCAGTCTGCGCCACTGCGGCAGCCAGCATTGAGGGGCAAGCCAGGACAGCGAAACTGAACAATACGTGACAGCCAGAGGCTCGCATCGAGTCGGTTCGCCCTTTCGAGAGTTCGCGATTAGAAACTCACTTTTTCAGCCGCTGGATGGCTGACTTTGCGCTCGAACAGTTTACATGGTCGCTGCGTTTCATGTGCCGCTCCGGCTTCCGCCTCAGCGGCATTGCAAATATCTATCAGCCACTTGCTCGGACGTCAAGAACAATGACAGACTTGTAACCTGAATTTTGATTGCGCGACTCCTGCCCGAGCAAGGAGCTGGTCCTGGCCAAGATTCCGATCTCCTGTCGAATCAGGTATACAAATTGAGGGACTACTTTCGCCTCTCTAAACGTAGAAGTGGTCTCATACTGCGCTTGCTGAGGCTATTGGTTGTTCTCTCGAGTCGCCCCTTTCACTCTCGCCGCGAGCTCCTTCTGGAAAACCTGGCTCTTCGGCAACAACTCAGAGTATTTAAGCAAAACGATCCCCAACCGCGGTTCTCTGTTCCTGACGAGCTCTTCTAGGTCATGCTTAGCCGCTCACCGCCGGATTTGTGCACACCCGTCGTCGCCAACTCTCAAATCCACGCAATTCGAGCAGTTCGACCGGCTTTCTGCCAGCAGCAAAACCCAAACGGTTCTGCACATTTCAGACCTTTTGAGAAACCAAGGACACCGTCCGAAATTGGGCACAAAGGCAAGCGAAAATCCGCCGTTGAAATTGTACCTAGATAGGAATCGAGATGCTCATTGAATCGAGAGTTACAGATGAGTCAATTCAGCGATGCTATTGATTCTAAACGATTAAATCATCATCCAAAATGACCCATAAAAAAGATATTGACAGCGGCCTGCGGAGAGGAGTAACAATCGCTTGCTCGTCAAATTGTCCCCCTTGCAACAATCCACGTATAGAAACTCTAGAGACCCTGGACATGGCACGGTCGCAGTTTCCCTCGGTTATTTGGAAGCCTGAAAAGGAGGAGAAAAGAAATGTCAACCCTGCGTCGCTTCACTGTGGCAGCATCTCTTTTTGTCTTGGCGTTGCTCATCTTAAACCCAACCCTTCATGCACAGCTTTCCACCAGGGCAACCATTACGGGAACCGTGACGGACCCCAGCGGCGCAGTGGTGGCAGGCGCAACGGTCAGTGTTACCAACGATGACACCAAGGTCGCAACCCAGACAATAACCAACCGCGATGGCGTATACATTGCGCCTGACCTGAGTGTGGCTATCTATACCGTGGCAATTACCAAGAAAGGCTTCAAGACCTACACCGTCTCCGGCGTCGAGCTGCACCCTGCGGAGACGGCCACGGTGAATGGAGCGCTCGCTATAGGCGCTGAAACTCAAAACGTGAGAGTGGCCGCAGTCTCCTCGGAAGTGGAGACCGCCACCCCTGAGGTTTCGGCCGATATTAGCGGCGAAGAGGTAAGCACGCTCCCCATGAACGGGCGCAACTACCAGGGTCTAGCGGTTATGATGCCGGGCGTCACGAACCTACAGCAAGGCTCAGCAATGACCACAGGCGGACGCTCCACCAGCAGCCAGCTCTCCGTCAACGGCCTCGACGTGGCCCGCAGCTTCTATGTGCTCGACGGCGTCTGGAACGAGAACACGGGCAACATGACCCAGGAATCGGTGATTCCGAACCCCGACTCCCTTGAAGAAGTGCGTGTGCTCCAGAACAACTTCTCCGCGCAGTATTCGCTCATGGGCTCGTCCGTCATTCTCATGCAGACCAAGAGCGGCACAGCGAACCTGCATGGCGCGGCATGGGAGTTCCTGCGCAACGACGATCTGAACTCAAAGCCCTACTTCAACACCACCATCCCGGCCTACAAGCAGAACATCTTCGGCTATAACGTGGGCGGTCCCGTCTTTATTCCTCATCACTACAACGCAGACCGCCAGAAGACCTTCTTCTTCTGGGACGAGCAGTTTGTGGTTCTGCACACGCCCAACCAGGTCACCAGCACCATACCCACGGCCCTTCAGGCTTCCGGTTGCTTTGCCTCGCCGATCAAGGATCCGGTCTCAGGCAAGAACTTCCCCTTCGGGACGGGCAATTGCCCCTCCACCGATTACCAGATCCCGAGCGCAAGAATCAACACCAGCTCAGCTGCGTACGTGAACACGCTCTATCCGACGCCCAACTACTCCCTCGCCGGCACCACCACCAACTACATCAATAACATGGCGCAGATCACCGATCAGCGCGACGATGAGATCAAGATCGATCACAACTTCACCCCCAAGTACCACGCACTCGCCGAGTACCTGGATGAATACCAATCTTACGCACAGAACACTGAGAGCCCGGGCACCACTCCAATCAGCACAGAGACGGACTACACGCACAACAAGCTGGCGCAGGTCTCGCTGAACCAGACCCTCACGCCGAACATGATCAACACCACCAGTGTGGCGATGAACATCTTCCTCCTGGACCTGGAGCTAGTCGGAACCGACTACATCAACCAAGTGCCTGGCTTCACTGAAAACTTCTTCTATCCCAACGCCACGTATTACAACCGTACTCCTGTGGTGTCGTTCACTGGCGGCATGGCAGGCGAGGGCATTCAGGCGGCGCGGCCCATCCCCCATGCGTCCGATCTCGACAATACGGTCACCGACAACTGGAGCTGGCTCAAGGGCAAACACTACTTCACCGCGGGCATCACCTTCGTCTTCAACACCAAGCGCCAGATCTCCGGCCAGCAAACCAATGGGTCTTTATCCTTCAGTGGTGCCTCCACCAAACCCTCAAGCGGCTCGGTGTCGCAGGATGATTCGTTGGCGGATATGCTGCTGGGCTATATCGGAGGGTTTAGCCAGGCCAGCAACGCACCGCACGGCGATATGCATGACTTCTCCTGGTCGCCTTACGTCGAAGACCAGTTCAAGGCGACCAAGAACCTGAGCTTTACCCTGGGCCTTCGGTTTTATCACCTGCCCCTGCCCTACGGCGTGCCCAACTCCGAGACCAACTGGGGCGCGGGAGTGACCAACGGGAACATCTATAACAACCCATCTTATGTGGCCGCCAACGCCCCCACCGTCAACGAGTTCAGCGGCGCCACCAACCTCAAGTATCCCGCCACCTACAGCAACGGCATGCTCTACAACAGTGGCCTATCCACCGGCTTGCCGGTAAACTTCTCCGGCGCCCACAACTGGTACTTCGGGCCCGATTTCGGCTTCGCCTGGGATGTCTTCGGCAATGGCAAGACCAGCCTTCGCGGCGGCTACGGCATGAGCTACACCCGCATCTTTACGAACCAGGACTGCTCCTTCAATTGCATCGCCAATCCTCCCGTATTCAGCAACCAGAACCTCTCGAATCTGGTATTTCCATCAACCTCGACCTGGGACATCACCAAGGCTGGTGGCGCCGCGAATACAGAGAGCGTCATTTCGGTCTCCGCCGCCGACTACCAGGTTCAGGCCTCGCCGGTGACCAGCTACTCGCTCGGGATTCAGCATGAATTCCCCATGAACATCACGGCTTCGGTGGTCGGCGCCGGGAGTCAAATCCATCATTTGGTGGGCACATGGAACTGGAATCAGCCGCCTGCAGTGTCCGTCAACGGCGTGGCCTACGACTACAACCCGCTGATCAGCGCCAATCCCGCAAACAGCAACAAGGGCGACAGCTCGGCTTACTGGGCGCCCTATCAGGGTTTCAGCTCGATCAATGCCATTTCTACCCGGCTCTGGCAGGAGTGGAACGGCATCGAGGCGCAAGTGAAGCATCCGGTGACCAAGGGATTATACGTCGCCGGGACTTACACCTGGTCGCACGACACCTCCAACAACGGCGTGGTCGACCCGTATCACCTCAACCGCTTCCGGGGGAACGTGTCGGGGCTCAACTTTCCTCAATCGTTTGCGGTTACCGTGCTCTATAAACTGCCGTTCTTCGAGCATGGCAATCTATTCGAAAGACTGACCATGGGCGGATGGAGCATCAACGACATCTCCACCTTCCGCAGCGGAAGTTCGATCACGCCCGGTATAACTTTGACCAATGGCGGACTCACCGGGCGGCCTTTCGTGGTGCCTGGTCAGTCGACCAACGGACCGAAGACGTGGAAAACCGGCTCAACTCAGCAGTGGTTCAACGCCGGAGCGTATGTGAATCCGACCGGTACCCAGGCTAGCGGAGCGTCCAACGCTCTGCTCTATTATGGCTACTATGGGAATGCCCAGAACGGCACAATAATCGGGCCGGGCCAGGAGGTGTTCAATATGGCCCTGTTCAAGGAGTTCCACATCACTGAGAAGAACTTCTTTGAGTTCCGCGCCGAGGCGTTCAATACGTTCAACCATACCAATCCCTCCAACCCGAATGTCTCCATAGGTAACGCCAACATGAACAAGATCACCGGCGCGGCCGATCCCCGCGTCCTGGAGGTCGCGCTGCGCTACAAGTTCTAACTTTCCTCCTGAATTCATTGGCACCATCCGCAACCACGGATGGCGCCAAGGCTATGAATGGCCCGAAGAACCTGAACACCCCCCGGATCAATGCGTGTGGGGTGTCCCTCGCCAAGAATGTCAATCTACGGTTAAATCCAACAGATGGGTGTCTGTGGTCGAGACTCTATCTGGTCGAGAGGTTGAATCGAAGTCTCGATTTCCTGATGGTTAAGAGTGGGTTGGATCACCGGACCATGCTAACGGAAAAGCTTGGAGAATAAAGGCAGACGGAATCTGGGCGGAGCAAACCTCAAAAATCACGAAGATTGAAATACCTTAGCGGGTAACTGTCGTCCTGGTTGCGGGCGGATGGAATTTTGACGAAGGACAAGACAAGGTTCTAACGCCTGCTCGGAGAATCCCATGAACCAATATCAACAATCGCAAACCCATCTCCACATGATTCGCAACTTCGCCCATTGCGGTATGGTTGCGGCGCTTCTGCTCGCGCTCGCCCCGGCGCTCACCGCGCAAGCGACCGAGCCCAACGTTGAGACCCTGCGCAAGAACTTCGTCAATCCGCCCAACGACGCCCGACCCATGGTGCGCTGGTGGTGGTTTGGCACAGCCGTTGTCAAGCTGGAGATCCTGACTGAGCTGCAGCAGATGAAGGCCGACGGCATCCAGGGCGCCGAGCTCGCCTTCGTCTATCCTGAAGTGCTCGACGACCCTGCCAAGGACCTGAAGAACCTTCCCTTCCTCTCGCCCGAGATGCTGGACGACGTCGCGTACGCGCAGTCCGAGGGCCGCAGGCTGGGCCTGCGTATTGACGTCACCCTCTGCTCGGGCTGGCCCTACGGAGGCCCGCAAATCACGCTGGAGGAGGCGGTCACCGCGCTGCACACCTTTGAAGTTCCCGTCCCGGCCGGTTCCACTACGGCACAGATCCCCGGCGGCAACGCCCCCGCAGCGAATCCCAGTGGCCTTGTCTGGAGCGAAGGCGATTCCGTCATCTCCGCTGTCATCGCCGATCTTGCGGCCGCCGCTTCTCCCGCAGCCGCCCCCGGACGCAGAGGACGAGGCGCCGGCGGCCCGCGTCCAACCTTCGACGCGGCGACCGCCAAACCGATCACCGTCACCGGAACCTCGGCCAGCTTCGCCGCCTCAGACATGCCCCGCGTCGCCGTCTTCTTTGTCGCCAGCCACACCCGCCAGCAGGTCAAACGCGCCGCGGTCGACGCCGACGGCTACGTGCTCGACCCCTACTCCCACGACGCCGTGGCCAAGCACCTGGAGAAGGTGGGCGAACCGCTGGTCAAAGCCTTCGGCGACACTCCGCCGTATGCCATCTTCTCTGACTCGCTGGAGGAATTCGGCGCCGACTGGACTCCCAAGCTGCCTGAGGAGTTCAAGAAGCGTCGTGGGTATGATCTGATCCCGCACCTTCCCGAACTCGTCACCGGAGGAACCACTGAGGCCGACACCGTCCGCCACGATTACGGCAAGACGTTGACAGAACTGGTCGATCAGAACTACCTGAAGCAGATTGCCGATTGGGCTGCCGCTCACCACACCAAGTTTCGCTCGCAAACCTATCATGAATCGGCTGTCAGCTTCTCCAGCCAGAACATCCCTCAGCTCGCGGAGGGTGAAGGGCCGCAATGGCGCGCCTTCTCTACGCTGCGCTGGGCCACCTCCTCGAATCATGTCTTCGGCCACGTTGTTAGCTCTGGCGAGACCTTCACCTGGCTGCACTCGCCCGTCTTCCGTGCCACTCCGCTTGACATGAAGAGCGAGGCCGACATCGACTTCGTCATGGGCGAGAACCTGATCGTCTGCCACGGCTGGCCATATTCACCTCCCGACGAGGAGG
>Ga0302320_10022762_pt1 | contig 12343 bp, 16 predicted proteins | sample Bog_T0_3_FD_202130 | JGI IMG/M metagenome (GOLD analysis project Ga0302320, IMG submission 202130) | Peat permafrost microbial communities from Stordalen Mire near Abisko, Sweden - Bog_T0_3 | ecosystem: Environmental > Terrestrial > Soil > Wetlands > Peat | place: Sweden: Abisko, Stordalen Mire...
AAATATTTAAAATGACGAAAAAAAATTAAAATCTAATTTAAATTAAGATAAATAAATATAAATTTTTTTTTTAGGAAAAAATCAATCGTTTTTCGACGATAAAAAAAAAATAAAAATGGAAAAAACGATAAAAACGATTGATTTTCAAATACTGTTTTTAACTAAGCATGTTAAGTATTTTGATCATATTTATACTACAAAAGACTATCAGAATCAAATGGAATCTATAGTAAAAATTAATTAAGAATACTATAGTATTTTTTCTTCTTCAAATGAAAATTAAGAATATTTATATATTATTTCGATAGATGAAACAAAAATAGCGATTTTGATTTCATATGAGAAAAAAAAAATTGAAACAAATGGTTCTTTCTATGAACAAATAGAAATACAAATATATTAATAAGAATAGTAAAAATATGGAAAAAACCTCCTTAAACTCGCTTCAAACAAGCCTTCAAATAAATATAAGCCTTTCTTAAACTTTCTTTCACCTCCCGATCTTTTCCCCACATCCAATAATTTTCATTTGTAATATGAAGATCTCCTTTGACGATCCTGAACTCTTCTTCCCATGCTTTCAAATAGATCACATATCCATTTTTCAAAACTGCCTCGAAATTGGGCTTCGGGTCGTTTTTCATCAGCAAAAATTGTCCATCTTCGTTATTTATAATAATTTTCGGTGTTTTTGACCTTAATTTCTCGCAGATCTTCTTGCCATAAAGATAAAATTTGTGATATTTAGGAGGCAATTGTTCCAATTTGTACTTCTTGCATTGACCTCCATTCAAGATTTCGACAATTTGGCCATTGGGCGTGATTTTAAACTCGATGTTTTTATTGGTGATTTCTAGTTTAACCATATTATCTTTCATAATTTCAAAACTGCAACGTTTCAAATTAAACGAACAAGGTTCTAAGTCTTTAGCTTTTAATGGAGTTAAATTGGCATTATGTTGTGAATAAGCTCTATTTCTTTTAGTTTCTAATGTTTCCTGGATTTCATTTCTACCCAAAGTCATTTCCTATGACAAAAACCATTATTTTCATTAATAGTTTTAAATTTTTATTACGAAAGCAGTGGTTTCTGAACATTTTTTCGAAACTCCTTTTGAGCCAATATGCACAGTATTAGTTCTTCTTCTATCTAAAACATTAATTTCTTTTTTTTTGCTTTTTGTGAATAAATTCTCTTGGTTTAAGTTTTCCTTTCCGGCTCGACATGAAAAAAGTCCCAAACTTGATAATGAGAAATCTGAATTTTGATGGTTTCTGGTGCTTTGGCAATTTTTCATATTGAAGTTTCTTTGGTATTTGATTCTTCGGAGTTCTTTGTCATTGAAAAACTGATGATTTAATATTTCATCCATTGAGAAACGGTCTTTAATGTTCAAATTCAAAATATTTGATAAAAGATTCTTAAGATCTGAATCCATAGTCTCTGGATAAAATAATTGACCAGCCTTTATATTTTGAAGCGTTTCTTGTAAAGTTTGAGCCTTTTTAAACAAAAGTTCGAAAAATTTGTATTATTATTATTGAAGAAATTGCTCACTTCAAAGGGAGCTTGACCACAAACTAATGAATAAAGCACACATCCGAAAGACCAACAATCGATTTTCTCACCATAAGGCTCATTATTGAGGATTTCTCTTAAAAATAAGTAAATCATCAATTATTGAATAAAATTAAGTACGGAGATATATAATTCGGAGTCCCACATAAAGAGTTTCTTTCGAAAAAAGGAGCTTGCAATTGAACCGCCAAACCAAAATCACAAATTTTCTAAATAAAATTTTCTAATAAAACCCAAAAAAAATTCTAAGTTAACGATTTTCTGTTCTTTGGTCAATAATATATTGCCTAATTTCAAGTCCCGATGCATGATCTTCTGATCGTGGAGATATTTTAAAGCCAAGGCAATTTGTCTAGAAATATTTCGGACATTCTCTAAATTTAGAGATGCCTTTTTAATATGATGATAAAGCTCTCCTCCCTCACATAACTCCAACAAAATATAGATATTGTCTTCATCTTCAAAAGAATTTACAAATTTCACGATATTTTCATGCGAAAGTCTTGAATGAATCTATAAATCTCGATCATTTTTAATCATATAAAAGCAAAAATACCGAAATTTCATTCAGAATCTTCGGCTTCAAAGAAGTGAAGTTCTTCTGTTTCTTGTCAATAACCTTCAAAGCCTAAAGATTTGATTTTGGGTTCATTTTTAATAAAGTCGCAAAAAGTCTTACAAAAGCATCACTTGTTTTTCGGGAAGTCACTTTATAAACAAAACTACCAGCACCTCGGCCTAAAGGCGAAACTATAGTGAGATCCTTTAATATTATTAGGAAAAATATTAACTCGAATTAGAGATTCAAAAAAGTACAGAAAGGAAATTCGGGCTTGTGTTCATCTATTGTTAACCGAATTTATTCGTTGAGAAATTAACTGAATTATGGAAATTTGTATAAATATAAAGAGCGAATGTTTGTTTTTAAAAAATTACTAAAAAAAGATATAATTCCATCTATTTTTCTCTTTTCTCTCAGGGTGATGAAATTAATAAGAAAAAATGGGTTTAATATATAAGAAGAAGAGATTGATTCATTCGTTAATTCATTTAGCAGACACTAGGATATATCGATAAATGACTCAACGGAATGAAGGAAGAAACTTCCTTTTTATAGAATCTTGGTTGATTAGAAGCCTATGAGAGAGTTCTTCTAATTTCATTAGAGATTCAATATTTTTTACAAATATTTTAAAGTATTTTCTTCGCCGAACATTTTTTCTTGAAATCTTTTGAAAAAAATTTATTAAATTATAATAAAACTCATGAAAAATCCCCAATAAATAATAAATTTTAATACATATACGAGTTTTTATTATTAAACTCATGGAAAAGAAACTGCATTTTTCTTCAATTTCCCCTAAAACCGCCTTCTATAACTCAAACGGCACAGGTTTCTTAATAAAAACTTCTACAGAATTTCTTTATTTATCTAAAAAAACAAAGGCCGTGACACTTATATTGTAGTGGACAGTGGAGGTTGTATTAAACATCAATCCTCTCAACTCCCTTCTTTAAGACCTATTGGGAATAAATCCAATTTCTCTTACAAAGATCATCGTGTCTATCATTCCGTTAGGAAAAATAACAATATCACACATTATAAATCTGATGGTTCCGGCCGAGATCAATACATATTGTATTAAGATTTATTGGTTTTTTCTAATAAATGTATAGGATCAATGAAGGAGGATTGGCTTATCCTTATGAGTCGAAAAACCATTATGAATCGCTTTTTTCGAATTCATTAAGAAACTATGATAAATTGGGATCTTCGATCACTAATTTGAAGGATTATTTCACTGCAGCACAAAGATGCAAGACTCCAAAGGAGGTTTCGCAACAAAAACAGCTAAAAATGAGTCAAAGAAACCTGATTTTAAGATTAACTACATCAAAAGATAAGGAAAGATGCAGGGGATATCGAAACACGCTTTTTTATTAATATTAACTCACTCTTAAGAAAATATCCATATTAATTAATATATATATAACATAAATAAGTCTTTTAATCATACATAATGCTTATGGATTTTAGTCCTCTTCATTGAATTCTCCTCAAGTTCTTCCAATAACTCAAATATATTGTTAAACCGTAATGCCTTTTTATCTTTATAAACCAAGGAAAGTAAATAATCCCTTTCTTTCTCTCTTTCTTCTCTCTGATTAAACATTTTCATTGTTTTTGATAGGCCCTTAAGGCGACTTCTCATGATTTCTAAGTCTTGTTGAAGTTTGTCTATTTTTTCTGTCATATTTTCCTCCATATCTTCTTCTATATTTTCTTTATTTTTTATATTTTCCTTATTTTCCATATTTTCCATTTTTCCATATTTTTCAATATTTTAAATAAAAAATACACGAAAAATCACTTCTTTTCTAAATTTTCCAAGCTCGAAAAATTAAAAACACAAAAAATTAAAATTATTCGCATTTAGCGTTTCTTAGGAGGTTCTGGTTTCTTCCCTCCAGCTAATTTCTCCCTTTCCGCGAACAAATCTGGAGGCCCCACTTTATCTACATCCTTCCAATTCGGATTCGCTTCCGCCAAGACATTTTCCTCCCATTTAAATAGTTCTTCCACTGCCTTTTCATCTTCTTTTCGGCTCTCAATTTTGCTTCTTTCCTTCCAAGTCATCGCGTTTTTATCAAAATGCACGATTTCTATCCCTTGTTTCTCTCCTCTTTTCGGGAGGTTCTTCTTCTCTAGTCCTTTGAAGAAATCACGTGAATAATCAGGATGTTTATAGATCTTATCGCCTAAAGATGCCAAGGGAATATGGTTCCTAATTCGCATGAGTCCACGAACCCTGATTTTTTCTTGCATGGCATGTTCCACCCCCCAATGTTTTAAAGAAGCCTTATTATTACAATCATAAGCGCGAATGCCCCTCAAAAGCTCTTCCTGAGCTTCTTTTTTGGAGTTTTCTGAATGTTTTCGTTCAGGTCTTGGTTTTTTGGCTATAGGCTTGAATTCGTAATGTTTTTTATCTTGTAAAGTTTGATGGAGAGTGGATTGTTTATTATGTTGGTCGAATAGTTTCATTGAGGATTTGAAAGGTTTAGGCCTATCATATTTTTCATCATAATGTTTCCGCCCAAGAATAGGAATAGGACGTCCTGAGAAGTCTATGATAGAATCCTGAACAGTAATATGACGACGGGAACCATTGAATTTCGCAGAGGCGCTACCTGGCCAATTCGGATTAGAGGTCGGGTCTAAAGGTTGCAGCATTTTGGAGTGTTGAACAACGGTTTTAGGAAAATTTTTATATATTTATAAGGAATTATTAAAAAAAAAAGGGGAATTCAAAGCATTATAAAATGGGAATTTATAATTAATTTGTGTGAAGGGAAGGGTCTAATTAAGGATTTATAGTTTTAAACGGTGGGTTAATGAGGGAAATGAGAATAAATGGAGAATAAGAACTTTAATTATTAAATAAATCATATATAAAATTACCAAGAAAAACAGTGGATTTGATAAAAAAAAAAACCCCTAAAACCCAAAACTTGCTAATTGTCATTGAAACTGCTAAGATACATGCAAATTTTAAATTAAAAGCCTTAAAATCGTCACCCCTTGAAATCAAAAAAAAAAATCCAAAAAAAAACTATTATTATTTAGAAACCATGCTAAGCTCTAAACACGTGCTTTGTATTCGAGGCCTTTCACAGGAAGATTCTGAATCAGAAATCTATTCATTGCTCTCTAAATATGGCACTCTCACTCATCTCGAAATCATCAAACCAAAAGATAACAAAGGCAAGAAAAACGCTTTGGCTCATTATCAAGAAGAAGCCCAAGCCAATTATGCTAGATCCTCATTACATAATCAGAAATTCGGGTCGAATTACCTGTTTGTGGATTATTATGACCCTTATTCCAAACAATTCCAGGGCTTTTATCCCAGCCAAATTCAAATTCCCATGCAAATCCCAAATAAACCAAATTTGAATTATAACCCTGAGGAGAAAGATCAATATATGAGTTTTCTTCGTGAAAAGAAGGATTTTAAGACAGAGAAGAAGATCATCAAGTTTACGGAGGTCGATAAGGATCATAAGAACGAGAAGACCACGCTTTATACGAAGAAAAACCTAGAGAAAATGATAAGTTCCTCAAATAATTCGCGATTGCCTTCTCAAGTGCTTAATCCTTTGAACCCACCAACAACTAATGTGCCCAAAGAAGAGCTTTTTGTGAAAAACAGCCCAATGGTCACACAAAACTACTATATCAACGGTACAATGAACAATCAACAGAACGTATATTTGAAAAGCCAGATAAATTTCATCCATTTTTTGCCTTTTGGAGTAGGAAATAACGCACCAACCATTGAACAAATCAAACAAAGCTATTTAGAAAAACCCAGTGAAACACAGAAAACGACTCCACAAACTGTTGCTAATAATCCCAATGTCGAGAAAAAGCAAACTTCTATTGTTGATCATATTGCCATTAATCTTAATATGCCCAAAGAAATGAACCTTAATAATGCTCATATAGAAAAAAAAAAAATTGTGGGGAAAATGGAATTAGAAAGAACTAAAGAACAAATACCTGAGAAATTCAAAGAATTTAAAACTTTACTCAATGAATGTAAAATGGAACTCGATTTCCGAGAAGTCAAAAATGCCGCTCATATGAGAAAAAAGCTCAGGAGATTATATCACAAATTGCTTCATAAAGTCTTGAAGACTTCACATTGTTCTCATCAAAACAATGACAATGAAAATAATGCGAAAAAATCAAATTCCAATGAAAATAAAGAAAAAAATTCCAATGAAAATTATGCCAAAAATTCCAATGAAAAAAATGAGAAAAATTCAAATGAAAAAAATCGCATCGGGTTAGAAAAAAGCAATTTCATTGAAAAATGCGATATAAACATGGAAAAAATTCAAAAAACAATAGATTTTGGGCATATTTCTCATAAAATCTCGATTTTCCATACTGCTCATCAAGAAATCATGAAAAGTCCTTTATTTTCATTAAATGAAGCCAAAGAAGTCAAAGAAACCAAAGAATCTAAAGAAGCTAAAGAAGCTAAAGAATCTAAAGAAACTAAAGAATCTAAAGAATCTAAAGAAACTCAAGAAATTAAAACGAAAGAAACGAAACTCGAGTCTTTTGTTTTAAAAGAAGACCATCAATTGCCAAAAACCACTGCCACTAAAATTATAGAAAAACCTATAATTCCTTTGATAAAAGCCGAGGAAATGGAGATTGAAAAGCCAATAAAGATGGAGGAACCTGAGAAAAAGGAGGAAATGAGCGAGAAGAAGCTGGAAGAGGACCTTTTAAAGAACAAGAAAATGAAGAATGTGTTGAATTATATGATGAATGGAGGCGATATTCAGAATTTAAGAGATATTTTAAAAAAGAAGGGGTTAAACTCTCAAAACTGACATAAAACACATAAAACACATAAAAGAGATATAAAAGAAGACATAAAAAACCCTTAAAAGCGAATTTTAAGTGACAGTAGGATTTTATTTAAATCGAATTAATGTAAATAATAGTAAGAAATAGGCTTTTTCAACATAGGACTCGCTTATATGGTTGCGATTTCTCTTCTTCGTTTTTCTTACATAAAGTGAATGAGTTTTTCCTTTTTTTCTGGTCGCGAATCTCTGAAGGAAATTCCACTAAATCTGATAATTGCCTCTTTTCAGGCTGAGATTTTAGGCTTTTCTCCATATAATTATAAAAGGAATGATGTTGCTTTAATTCAGAAAGCCCAATTTCTGAGGAATTCGGAAGCGAAAGTGATAGAATAGCGATTTCGAAGGCTAAAATTTAAATTTTGCTGCCTAAAATTGAAAACTTTTTAAAATTATTACCTTTCTTGACTTTCTCCAGCTTTTCAAGGCCTTCGAGTCCGCTTCTAGGGTTTTCCTCTATTTTCTCGAGTTTTATCTCAGGAGTGGGTATTTCTGGAGTCTTTTCCTCTTCTTTTTCGCTCAAAATTCTATTAAAATTTAAAAAATCGGTCAAAAATGAACAGAAAAACGAAAAACCGCGAGGTTTCGAGACTTTCAAGGTTGAAATTGGGCATTTTCTCAGTATATTTGCCTGTTTTCATCATTCGTTTATATTCTTTGGTCATTCGCAGGAAGAATTTCTGGGCATGGGACCGAATTTGTGCTCCATCACGAGTTTTGATATGATCTTCGATTTTCTTCCAATCTTTACCATATTTCGCTAGACCTTCGATGAAAAGTCGATGCTCTTCTGAGGTCCAACGACCGTTGGTTTTGGAATTGCGATGAGTGGTCATTTGGAGATTAGGATGAGAAGTGAGATTTTGCTTTGTTAATAAATAAATAAATGTTATAATTTCGCGTTTTTTGCTATTTATATAAGAAAAAATCTAGCTTGAAATGCTTGGAAAGAAAAAAAAATAAGATCAAGAAAATTATCATAAATTTAACATAAATTTGATTTCATAGAATATTGCTTTTAAGATTTACCTTTATAATCCTCATAATAATAGTAATCTATGTAAAAAAAAACTTTAAAATAAATTTGTTATTCAGACTAGACTCGAAAGTTTTCATAAAGTTTTTGCAAAAAAAAAATTAATTATTGAGGCAATTTTATTTTTGGTCTAAACTATTTAATGTTTCGTTGTCTTCCAGTTTTTTTTCCAACTTTTTTTGCTTTTTCTCCCTAATTTTGTTAAGAATTGAATCCCCAGCACTTGTAACAAAAAGTCCGAACATCAATACTCCAATGAAAATCCAGTGCGAAGTAGTAATAATATCACCAAAAACAATCCAAGAAATTATAGTAACAGCCAACAATGATGAATTTTTGATAGCGACAGCGGGTCCTATTTAAAAAGATTAATATTAGAAAAATAAAATAAAAAAATACCTGCATATCCTTTCTGATTTGCGTTTGCAGTTGTTGTCAAAGAGAAAAATATAGCAAATCCGACAAATGTAGCCATTCCGAACCTTGTCCAGGTAAATTCGATTGATTCTTGATCGAAGTAGGTATCATAAAACTCATGGTTAAATCCGATCCCCCAGAAACACAAAATACACCCCAGAATAACAGTGATTAAATCAGCCCAAAACACAGCATGCAAAATTATTGTATCCCCATCGACATCTAATTTTGCTAATCTTTTTACTGAAAAATTGCGAAACGAGGACACCAAAGCTGCAACAAGTGCATAAATAACCGCCAACACAGAAAAACCATCTTCCGTATCCTTAGGCATGCTCAAACCCACAATCCCTCCTATTAATATGAATAAACCCAATAGTTTGCAATGACTCAGTTTTTCTTTTAAAAGTATATAAGTCCACAAAGCTACGAATAATGCCTCACTGCTTCTAATCGATAAAACAATTCCTAAGTTCATATCATGGTCTTTGGCTTCAGCATATGCTAGGATTATGGCAAAACCATAGATAAATCTTGTGGTGATGCATAAAAGAAGATATTTAAATGTCCCTTTTTTAAAGGCGCCATTTGAGTCGAACCAAGCACAATCGGAAATTTTCGCCCACCGTTTATTTTTATATTTGAAATACAAAAATTTCAAAAATCCGAAAAATATAACGAATGTCAAGTCCCCTAAAGAAATAATGAAACGACTTGTCAGGTCTTCGCTGAGGAAACCCATTGAAAATTGACCAACCGCACCGAAAAAAAATGAGGCTAAAGCATATTTGAGCCATCCTAATTCAGAAGGAGGAGAGTGATTTGATGGAACTGTGGTTTTGCAAAGTGGCTCGGATAATGCCATAACTCCAAAATATTTGGAAGGATATTAAGAGTATTTATGGTTTTTTTCAAATTATAATTGGGATAAAAAGCAAGAGACGACATAAAGTAAAATTTTTTCCCAGATTGTAGATAATATTCAAATTAAATCACGCAGCGCATATGCTGTGACGTGGATAGTTGCGCTAAAAATTGAATCAAAAAGAGTCGTTTTTCATTTTTTTATTTGAAATTCCTTAATATTACAAATTTTCATTCAAAAATGAAAAATTTTTATTTAAAAAAAAATTCAAATTTCAAATTCCAAATAAATAAATAAAATAATCTCTTTACAAAAAATTTTTTTTAAATAAAAAATTAATTCTTTTTCTTAAAAAAAAAATCTATAGAATTCTTATTTAAATTAATTTTTTCCTTTTTGACGTAAATTTGTAATAATTTTAGTTCACAAAATATATTATTATATTTCAGACATATGAAAAAACTCTTTATTTTTAAATTCTCAAATTACTCAATAATAATATTAAAGCCATTGATCTGAAATCTTCCTTATGGTCTTCCAGATTGTTTCCTACGCCTATACGCTGAGGAGTTCGACAATTTAAAAGGTTTTTCCTTTAGTTTTTCTCATATGTGACCTTTTTTATAGAAATGAAGGCCTGGAAAGACAACCTATATTCCAATCATTACGATTACGAATACATTATCAAGCTCAAAGATGAATTCCGACAAGCCAGAGAAAACAATGACCATATACTAGTAATTCATTTGATCCGAACCCATGCAGTTCGAGACATTGGAGGGGTCAATAATCTCCAACTCTATAAAACCTGTTATCTCTGGACTAAGACTCTTATTGCTGAATTCCATAAAGACATTTCCTGTTTGGAATATATTTCAGATCTTCTGACAGATAAATTCGCTTATTTCCAGAAACTTGAATTTTTTGCTGAAACTCGACATGCATTCGGGAGAACTGTGTTGTTGTTAAGCGGTGGTGCTGGATTGGGATTGTATCATTTTGGGGTTCTTAAGATTTTGTTTGAAGAAGGAGTGATTCCGCGGATCATCTCTGGGAGTTCAATGGGGATTTATTTGGAGCTGGCTAATTTTTTTCTAGGATTTGCATACAATTTTTGATTATGGACATTTATTGTTATGGAAGTATTCACAGAAAAGAATCTTTCAATGCATGAATCTAAAGAAATTGGCTAATTTTAGGTTTAAAAGAAATCAATATCTAAAATCCCTGTTATTACGGTGTGTTGGTAATATGATGAAGAAAAAAAAACTAAAAAAAATACATAGAAAAATTCTTTTCAAAAACTAAATTTTTATGTTTAATTAAGTTTTTTCATAATATTTAATTTAATCTTCGATAATTTCCTCCATTTGGTCCATTTCCTCCATTTCGTCCATTTCCTCCGTTTGACCCAGGTCTTCTAACGATAAATTGATTGGTTGTTGGCAAATATTCAGATTCACAGGTGCAATATTGACAGATGATAATGGCTCTTGGCATGAAGTTGATTGAAACTCGGCAATGAGGGCAAAATCCAGCACGTTGCTCTAAAAGAGCTTGAAAGAGAGTGCAAATTTGTGTAAATTCTCGACTGTCCATAAAAATAAAGTTGAGTTTTGGTTTTTGTGCACTTTTATTTTATTTTTATAGTGATATTTTTTAAAAAAGGACGTTTCCATTTTTAAAAAAAAGGAAGTGTCCTTTTTTAAAAAAACGATATATTTAATTAAAATAAATAAATAAAACTAAAAAAATGAACGTAAATTTCTCTTCAGTTTTGCAGAAGTATTTTGATTTGGATGAAGCAATTAAGCGGAAGGGAATGCGAAATTTAATTTATTTAAATCATCATATTTCCATTGAAAATTTTTCATGTGACAAAGAAATGTTTTTATTAAAATTTCTGGACGAAAAAAATATAGATCATAGGGCCAAGATTATCGTCGTAGTATCAACGTCTAACTTTGGAAGCTTTGACAATGAGCAACAATATACAGATAATTTTCCAGGTGCTAATTCAGATTATTTCAAAAATCAGAGTGAATTTGATTTGCACCAACCAAAAAATAACTTTAATAAGCCTATTTCTGAAGAAGATCACAAGGAAAGCAATGAGGAATTATTGAATGATGCTGATAATTGGGACTTCGGAAGCTTTCACAATGAGCAACAATATACAGATAATTTTCCAGGTACTAATTCAGATCATTTCAAAAATCAGAGTGAAAGTATTGTTAACAGTGAGCTGTCCCAACCAAAAATAACTTTAATAAGCCTATTTCTGAAGAAGATCACAAGGAAAGCAATGAGGAATTATTGATTGATGATGATGCTAGTGTTTCTGAAAAATTTATACAGGGAGATTTGAAAAATGTTGGCAGTTTATCCAACAATAAAGATGCAGTCAGAAAGCGACTTTGCAATCATGTAAAGATGCTGGCCAAAATAAAATTATACAAGAATGCAACAAAACCATACCGTATCTGGAAAACATTCTTGAAAGAACATAAAACAACAGAAGATTTACATTATGCTAAAATTCTTTCTAAGCTAGAAATTGAACTCCGTGATGAATGTGGAAACAACAAATTTAAATATGATAAGAAACTTGATAAAGTTTTATTTCGGTGGCTTAAAAAAAAGAAGGAATATAACCTAAAAGATATGATTGAAGAAATCATCACAGGAAAGATCAAAAATGATTAATTTAGATTAAAGAATAAACAAAAGAAAACAAATTAAAAATAATTTTAAAAGAAAAATATATTTTAAAATCAAACTCCAAATAAAATAAAAAAATTCAAACAGAGTAAAGACCCTAGAATTAAAAAAAATAAATATTATTATTAATAAATATAATAATGATATTAATTCTAATGAAAAAAATATTGATTTTGTTTTAAAATTAAAATCCGTAATAACACAACACAAATTCTTATTTTTAGTTGGAGTTGTCTTCATTTTCAAGGTTTTAAGAAGAAAAACTTTTAACTTATTA
>Ga0302320_10022765_pt1 | contig 12342 bp, 9 predicted proteins | sample Bog_T0_3_FD_202130 | JGI IMG/M metagenome (GOLD analysis project Ga0302320, IMG submission 202130) | Peat permafrost microbial communities from Stordalen Mire near Abisko, Sweden - Bog_T0_3 | ecosystem: Environmental > Terrestrial > Soil > Wetlands > Peat | place: Sweden: Abisko, Stordalen Mire...
CTGCTGCACCTCAAGCTCTTCACCTACGCGCAGGGAGTGGCGTTCATTCCGGCCTACAACGATTTCCGGGCCTATTCCGCCAATGAGACCAACACATTCGCCTTCCCTGCCTACAAGCGGTTGAGCTTCTCGGTTGGGACCGCCGACAGCTACCTGAATGACCCGCCGGTCCAGCCGCAACCTCTCACTCAGCCGCCAACGAAACGAAACTCGTTTCAGTTCATCATGGGCATCTCTTACGCGTTTAAATCAAACTATTAAAAAGCATATTCAAGCCACGAAACAGCACCCAAAAGCCCCGGTCCCAAACCGGGGCTTTTCCGTTTCTGGGTTTAGAAACCGAAATCCGGTTTTGGGAAGGAATTGCCCGAAGCCACAAGGATTGTTTGACATGCAATTTTGCCTTTGTGTACTAAAATGGTACTAAGTAACCACTTTTCCGACGAAAAAACCCAAAAAAATCGTCGAAAAAACCCTTCCAAAGTCCCCGGACAGATGATAATCAATTAACAAAAAAAATAAGCTCATTTGAGCCAAAGACGTTCAAAGAGCCGGTTATACCTTTTTTCCCCAGATGAATTCCTGCAAGGACGAATTGCCTTGCAGTCGCTAAGTTCCCGCCGCAAGGCGAGTAACGATACGTCGGCGTCCTGGCAACCCAGGATCCGAAGAACTGCGTTGGTTTTGATGAGTCAGAACGCAACGAACGAACTGGCCAGCCCGGGCGTCGCCGAGACGCCGGGGTATGCGTTTGCCGGCTTCCGCCTTGAAGCCGACGGTACCCTTCTGCGCGGCAACCGGCCCATCCACCTCCCCCCTAAGGAGCTGGCCGCTCTGCGATTCCTGGTGGCGCACCCGTCGCGGGTCGTCACCCCGCAAGAACTGCGCGAAGCGCTCTGGGGCGACGTCAACGTCTCCGCCGACAGCATTCCGAAGTGTGTCTCTTCCCTGCGTGCACTGCTGGAACCGGAAGAATGCATTCAAACCATCTACAAGCGCGGATACCGATTTGTGGCCGAAGTACGGAGGTCAGGTTTTATGCAACAGGCGACGCCGCCAAGGCTGGCGATCTTGCCATTCCACACCGGCTCCGGAGTGCCGGAGTACCTGGGCGAAACGGTCGCGGAAGAAACCATGGCGCGCATGAGCGGTGCTCGTCCGGCAACGGTCCTGGTGCTGGCGCGCGATTCCGTCTTCACGCTGGCCCGCCGGGGACTCACCGCCCAGGAAACAGGCGAGGCCCTGAAGGCCGATCTGGTGCTTGCCGGCACGGTCACGGCGCTCTCAAAACACTATCGCCTGCGCGTGGAAATGATTCGCGTCGAAGACGGGATTCAGATATGGGTGGAGGACCTGCTTGTGGAGCGTGACCGCATGGCAGGCCTGGAAGAGTTGCTCGTGGACCGGCTGACCTTCCGGCTGGGCACGGCGCTGGCCGGCGAAGCACAAACGCAGGCCCGGCATGCCGCAAACGGCAGCTCGCACGGAGAGGGCTTGCGCCTCCAGGCGGTGGCCGAATCCGCCAGCTCTGAAGCCCCGAGTGCGACGGAAAGCAAACAAGGCGACGACCGCCACGAGGCGTACACCATCTTCCAGAAAGCACGGTATGAGTGGCAGACGCTGCAACGGCATCAGATGCAGGATGGATTGCAGCATCTGCTGCGGGCCACGGAGCTGGATCCCACGCTCACCGGAGCGCGGATCGACCTGGTGAACCTCTGCGTGACGCAGGGATTCTACGGGTTCATGGCGCCCACGGTGGCCGGAAACATTGTGCGCCGCACGGCGGAGTCCACTCCCGATTTAACGGCACAGGCTGCGGCGATGCTGCCGGCGCTGGGCTGGGTGCGGTTTCACGTGGATCGCAACCTGCCGGCGGCTCTCTGGTCCATGTCTCTGTCCGATCACTTGCCGCACGATCCGTGGATCACGCGTGTGCGTTCCATGTTCGCGCTCAGCAGGCACCAGTTCAGCGAAGCCATTGACATGCTGCACGGCGCCATCGCACTCGATCCGTTTTCTCCCTGGCTGCAGGCCCGCTTGGCATGGGCCCTGCACCTGGCGGGCGAACGCAGCGAAAGCGTGAAGCAGGCCCGGCTCGCCCTCGCACAGTTCCCGGAGCACGACGTCGCAAACATGTATGGAGCGGTGATTCTGGCTTTTAACGGAGACACAAAACGGGCGGTGGAAGTAGCGCAGGAACTGGCGCACCGTCTGCCGTATTTTGATCTCGCAACGGCTGCGCAAGCCTACGCTCTCGCATGCGACGGCCGGGGCGATGAGGCGCGCGCCATCCTGGAGCGTCTCGAATGGCTGGGCCGCGAGCGGTTCCTGCCCAGAGGATTTCTGCCCGCGGCTTATCTCGCTCTCGGCGAACCAGACGCAGCCCTTGCGCAGTTACGCGCGGCCAACGAGTCTCGCTGCCCGTGGTTTTTCCAGATGCTCGCCGACCCTCGCCTGAGAGCCCTGGAAGGCCGTGCAGAGTTCGAAGAGTTGAAGGGCCTGCTGGCGAACATGGAAGCGGAAGCGACCCTCGATGAGGAAGCAGCCTCGTAGGCATTTTCCCCATCTCATAGAGCAGGTTGGCCTTCACTGCTCCGGTCGCGATTCCAGCACAAGACACAAGCTGTGCGCGCGGTACAAATGTCGGTTGCGGAACAGTCAAGCCTTCCTGCCCTTAAATGGCTATCAGCCTTATTCCCGTTCGCCGCTATACTTGGGTTGGGCTTTGATGGCTCGAAAATCATTCCGGGGACTGGGTAAATTCTCCAGAAACGGCGGTGTCTCGGGCATTGGAGTCGAAAAAACTTCCATCGCAACAGGAAGACGTGCTCTCTGCCAGGGGCGTGATGGCAGACGCCATCCGTGATTTCGATTGGTCCTCGACACGGCTTGACTCCATGGAAACCTGGGAACCAGGCCTGCGCTTCTCCCTCGATTTCATGCTGGGGTGCGCCTTTCCGGCCACCTTGCAATGGGGCCCGGATCTGCTGCTCTTCTACAACGATGCCTACATACCTCTGATCGGTGACCAGCATCCCGCAGCCCTGGGTAGACCGCTCCTTGAAACCTTTCCCGAGATCGCGGAGGTCTACGAGCCAATCGCCGCGAGAATCCTGGCAGGCGAGAGCGTTGTCCTGAAGGAACAATTGTTCCGATACAAGCGGAACGGCGCTCTGGAAGACCTTTGTTCAATCTGTCTTACAGCCCCGTGCACAGCGGGGACGGAGCGGTCGCCGGCGTTTTGGCCATAGGCCTGGACACGACAGAAAGCGTTCTCGCCGTCCGCGCCAAGTCAGAGGCAGAAGCTCGCCTGAAACGCGTCCTGGAAACGGAAGCAGTGGGCATCATCTTCTTCGATTACTCAGGAACCGTGATCGAAGCCAACGACGTCTTCCTCCGCATGGTGGGATACGCGCGCGAAGAGATCGCCACCGGAACCATTACCTGGCGAACGTTCACTCCGCCCGAGTGGGTTGCGGCCAGCGAACAGCAGATGAAGAAGTTTGCAAAGACCGGACGCATCGGGCCGTACGAAAAGGAATACTTCCTGAAAGACGGTTCGCGAAAGTGGATGCTTTTTGCCGGCCGCGATCTCCGCGATGGATCGATCGCGGAATACTGCATCGATATCAGCGATCGAAAACGCGCCGAAGACGCCTTGCTCCGCAGCGAGAAGCTCGCCTCTCTGGGGCGGATGGCCGCCACCGTCGCTCATGAAATCAACAATCCCCTCGAAGCCATCACCAACCTGCTTTTCCTCATTCAAACAGGGCCGGGACTGCCTGAAGCTGCACACGAATACGCGAAAATGGCCGATGCGGAGTTGAAACGGATCGCACACATCACGCGACAATCTCTCGGCTTCTACAGGGAGTCGAGAGAGCCTGTCCCAACCTCCGTTTCTGAATTGCTGAGCGACTCCATTGACCTGCTCAGCACAAAAATCGCGACCAGGAAAATGATCGTTCGCAAGGAGTGGACCGGCAATCTCGTCCTTCAAGCGGTGCCAGGGGAACTCCGCCAGGTGTTCTCCAATCTCATCGCCAACGCGATTGATGCGCTGGAACCCGGAGGCCATCTGCGCATTCGCGCCGCGGAACGCGGACGCACTGGTTCCGGGCAAAAGTCGTTCACCCGCGTAACGTTTGCCGACAACGGACGCGGTATCCGTCCAGAACTTCGCTCCATGATCTTCGATCCGTTTTTTACCACCAAGGGCGACCTCGGCAATGGCCTGGGCCTTTGGGTCACGAAACAGATCGTGGAAAAGCATGGCGGCCGCATTCAGATGCGAAGCCGTTTTGGTTCGTCAGGGTCCGGTACGGTGTTCAGCGTGACCCTCCCACATGAAAGCATCAGCGAGCAGAACACAGTCAGCGATTGAATGCTGCTCCCACCCCATCCCCTCAGTTTTCGACGCTGCCCTGCAAAGGACCCGCAAGCAACTGCACCATCGCGTCGGGCCGATGGCTATCCACAATAAAATCGGCCTCGGCAGGAGGACGAAAACCGTTGGGGCAAGCAACGACCAGTGGCGTTTGCGGTACCAGTCTCTTGATTTCTTTCAGCAGGTCGGGGTGTTCGCGAACACAGTGCGCATGCACAATCAACGCGTCCACATTGGGAAATCGGCGTAGCAGATCCAGCCCTGTTTCCGTGTCATAGGCGGTAATCACGTTATGCTTCTCGGTCTCCACCACCAGTTTGCGAGCCGAAAGAGCTTCAGGTTGCTCAGGCTCAATCATCAGCAAGACGAGGCACTTCATCATCAGTTCCTTCCTTTACCGCTCCCGGAATTTACGATCAGATGCGCCGGGGACCGGATTGGTGGCCCTGAAAGAAGCTCCTCGGTAAGTGCATGTCAGCGCATCCCTTGTCTTGCCGCGAGGCGGCAGTGTAACTTTGCCCAGTCGATGCCGAGGCCAGAATCTCGCGCGGGTAATCCGCTTCGGCATCTGGGAGGACTCCAATGGAACGTCGCAGTTTGCTCAAAACAATTTCAGCCTCGGCAGCCGCTGGCGCAGCCATCACGTTTGCCGGGCGCACTCTTTCAGCCGAAGCGGCCGCCGGCGTGGCCGCAACCATGGGCGCGGGCGGCCCAGTTGCGCAAGCTCGCGACGCTGCCCGCCGCGGCATGCCGCCTTTGAAGATTACCGACGTCAAGGTAATCGCCACCGCGCCCGCCGATTCCAACTGGACCATCGTGAAGGTGGAGACCAGTGAGCCGGGCCTCTATGGCCTGGGCTCGGCCACGCACCAGGAGATTCCCCAGGCAGCGCAGGCTTACATTGAAACGCGCCTCAAGCCCTTTGTCGTCGGCAAAAACTGCGACGAGATTGAAGACATCTGGCAGTCGGCTTACGTGCAGCAATATTTTCGCTCCGGCCCGGAGAGCAACAACGCGCTCAGCGGCATCGACGGCGCGCTGTGGGATATTCTCGGCAAGCGCCTCGGCGTGCCGGTGTACCAGTTGCTCGGCGGCAAGGTGCGCGCGGCAGTCCCGCTCTACGGTCACGCCTCCGCCTTGGAACTGCCCGATCTCATCGATCAAGTCCGCAAGTACATCGACGAAGGCTATCAGTGCGTGCGCATTCAGCTTGGCGTGCCGGGTTGGTCGGGCTACGGCGTCTCCGGCGCAAAAACCTCGGCGGCCACGCAGGCATTGCGGCCCGATGGCGTTTCGCCCTCGCCCGTCTTCGATCCCGGACGCTACCTGACGCGCACCATTCAAATGTTCGAGGGCATTCGGTCCGCCGTCGGCTTCGATATTGGCCTCGTGCACGACGTGCACGAGCGCCCCGCGCCCAACCAGTCCATCGAATTGTGCAAGGCCGTGGAGCAGTACCGTCCCTTCTATATGGAGGACCCGCTCAGCCCCGAAGACGTGGGCTGGTTCCAGATCTTTCGTCAGGAGACCTCGGCCCCGCTGGCAATGGGCGAGCTGTTTACCAATCGCAACGAGTGGCTCCCGCTGGTCGCCAATCGCTGGATCGACTTCATCCGCTGTCATCAGTCGGCCATGGGCGGCCTGAACATGTGCCGCAAGATCGCGCACTGTTGCGAGTTCTTCGATGTGCGAACCGCATGGCATGGCCCCGCTAACGTGGATCCGCTGGGCCACTGCTACAACCTGCATCTTGACCTGGCCACGCCCAACTTCGGCATCCAGGAGGAAACAAAATTCGACGACAAGGTGCGCGAAGTGTTTCCCGGCGCTCCGGTCATCAGCCGCGGCTACATGTACGCCAACGACAAGCCCGGCTTCGGCATCGACATTGACGAAGCCGCGGCAGCGCGCTATCCCTACAAGCAGCCCTATGAGGAGCGCGGCAACGACCGCCTTCTGGATGGCACTATCGTGCGCCCCTAGAAGTGGCGGGCCGCCCGGCCCGCCGTGGGGAGACTTTCAACCCCGGAGAAACATCACTTCGCTTCGTCGACCACCGTGGCGCTGGGCGCGTCTTTCTTGACAGCGCTAATGCCTTTTTCGCGAGCCTCTTCGCTGTGGTAACCCTGGCTCGAGGCGATCACCTGATGGTTGCCCGCTTTCAGGTTGAAGCGCGGATGACCCGCCTTGTCGACCTTGCGCTCATATAGCTTGTCGTTCGGAGCATTCTTCTTCACCGATTCGATTCCGTTGATCGCGGCACGCTTTGATTTGTACTCCTGGCTGGTGACGATGATCTGTCCGTTCGGCGCTTTGAGGTGGAAGTGAAACTCCCCTTTGGGAGACTTGGTCAGTTCGAATTTTGCCGGCATTCTTTCCCTCAATTTTGCAGCCTTCGCACGTTCGAATTTCAATTGAAGTTGATTGCGCGGGATTTTGCGCAGGCAGAATGGAAGAGGCAATTTTAAGACCTCACGCAGGAAACGCGCTAGATGGAACTCAGATTTCCCCGACCCACCCGGTGGTCGCGCAATGATTTTCCATAATGCCGGGTGCCCCGGTCTCGATCTTGAGACCGGGAAACGAAGAAATCTGAAGCGAGACCTATCTCCGAAGGAACCTATCCCCCCCGAGATGCGTAGTGTCATCAGGGTGTACTTCGCCCACACGCACTCCACGCCCCCGGAGGATTGACCTTGACCCCCTTCTTCAGCCAGCTCAGGCAAACCGTGCGCAGACTTTGGCGAGCGCCCTTCTTCACCGTGATCACGCTCATAACCCTCGCCGCCGGCGTGGGCGCCAACATCGCGGTGTTCAGCGTTGTGGAGGGTGTCCTGCTGAAGCCTCTTCCCTACCCTCATCCGGAGTCGCTGGTGGGAGTCTGGCACACGGCGCCGGGTCTGAACATCGAAGAAGTGAATATGGCGCCCTCCAACTACTTCATCTATCGCGAACAGAGCCGCGTGTTTGAGGACGTTGGTATTTATCAGGGAGGCTCGGTCAGCGTTACCGGTCAGGGAAATCCCGAGCAGGTGCAGGCGCTGGATGTGACCGATGGCGTGCTCCCCATTCTCGGCCTCACTCCCATGCTCGGCCGCTGGTTCAACCGCGTCGATGACAGCCCCAGCGGAACCGAGACGGTGATGCTCAGCTACGACTATTGGCAGAGCCGCTTCAGCTCGAACAAATCCATCGTCGGGCAAACCATTCGCGTTGACGGCAAAGCGCATCAGGTAATCGGCGTAATGCCGAAGGAATTTCGCTTCCTCGATTGGGAGCAGCCCTCCGTGTTCCTGCCGCTTCGCATCGATCGAAGCAAAACAATGCTCGGACAGTTCAGCTATGAAGGGCTCGCCCGCCTGCGGCCCGGCGTGACGATGGAGGCCGCGAACTCCGATGTGGCGCGCATGTGGCCCATCGTGCTCAACAGTTTCCCCTCACCGCCGGGATTCAGCATCGACCTCTTCAAGCAAGCTCGCATCGGACCTAAGATTCGCCCCCTCAGCCGCGACGTGATCGGCGATGTGGGCAAGCTCCTTTGGGTGCTGATGGGCAGCATCGGCATAGTGTTGCTGATTGCCTGCGCCAACGTAGCCAATCTCCTGCTGGTGCGTGCCGAAGCTCGCCACCACGAACTCGCAGTCTGCGCGGCCCTCGGTGCAAGCCCGTGGCGCATCGCCCGGCAGTTCCTGCTGGAGAGCACCGTCCTCGGAGTGATGGGCAGTGCGCTCGGTCTCGTGCTGGCATGGGGCGCGCTCCATTTGCTCGTTGCACTGGGTCCCGCTGGCCTGCCCCGCCTCCACGACATTGGCATCGATCTCAATGTGCTGGTCTTCACGCTCGTCGTGGCCCTGCTATGCAGCGTGCTTTTTGGTTCCATTCCCGCCCTGAGATATGCGGGCACGCGCGTGGGAACGGGGCTCCGCGAAAGCCGCACCACCAGCCAGGGTCGGGATCGCCATCGCACCCGCAACACGCTGGTCGTCATCCAGGTAAGTCTTGCCTTCGTCCTCATGATCTGTTCCGGCCTCATGATCCGTTCCTTCCGCGCGCTTACTCGCGTGGACGCCGGCTACGATACGTCCGCAAAGATCCAGACACTCCGCCTCGGCATCCCCGAAGCCGAAGTGCCTAAAGCCGAAGATGTGCTCCGCATTCAGCAGGCCATCGCACAAAAAATTGCCGCGGTGCCGGGTGTCGAGTCCGTGAGCTTCGGGAATTCGGTTCCCATGGACGGAAACGGATGGCATGACCCGGTCTTCGCGCAGGATCGCAGCTATACCGGCAACGCATTGCCGCCCCTCCGCAAATTCCACTTCGGCACTCCCGGATACCTCAGAACACTCGGCATCCCCATGGTCGCGGGTCGCGACTTCACCTGGGACGAAATCTTCAAGAAGCAGCCCGTCGGCATGGTCAGCGAAAACCTCGCGCGCGAGTATTGGGGCAGTCCAGCCAACGCGCTCGGCAAGCACATCCGCGTCAGTTCGAAGGACGATTGGCGCGAAATCATCGGAGTCATCGGCGACGTGCACGACGACGGCATGGAGAAGGATGCTCCGACCGTCGCCTACTGGCCCACGTTGATGTCGCACTTTGAGAGCGACCAGTTCAACGTCCAGCGCTTCGTGGTGTTTGCCATTCGCTCGCCGCGAGCGGGTTCCGAGAGCCTGATGAAGGACGTGCGCCAGGCAGTCTGGTCGGTCGACGCCAACCTGCCTCTCACCGGCATCCACACCCAGGACTACTACTATCAGAAGTCGATCTCGCGCACCTCGTTTACGCTCGTCATGCTGGGCATCGCCGCCGGCATTGCGCTGCTGCTGGGAATCGTCGGCCTCTACGGCGTGATCGCCTATTCCGCATCGCAACGCACGCGCGAAATCGGCATCCGCATTGCGCTCGGCGCCGGCCGGGACAGCATCACCAACATGTTCGTTCGCCAAGGCCTGGTGTTGGCCGGTGTCGGCATCGGATGCGGCTTGCTAATGGCTTTGGCGGCAACCCAGTTGCTCAAGTCGTTGCTCTTCCACGTCAACCCCGTGGACCCGACCACGTATCTACTCGCCTGCGTAGCCTTGTGCGCGGCAGCCTCGCTGGCCAGTTACCTGCCCTCGCGACGAACCGCGTCTGTCAACCCCGTAGACGCATTGCGCGCCGAATGAGATTACCGAATAACTCCGGGTGCCCCATCCTCGCCACGTCTTTGTTTTTGTGGCTAGGGTGGGCTCGCAGGAACATGCCGGGTGCCCCAGGTCCCTCGCACTTTGGGACCTGGGAGTGAAGGAATTCCCGTGCCCCATCCTTTCGACTTTTTTCTGTCGAAAGGGTGGGGTCCAAAGAAAACTACTCCACAACCACCGTGTGAAACCCCAGCCCATAAAGCAACGCCGTAACGCTGGTTCGCCCATTCAATCGCGCCTTCTCCAGAATCCCATCATCGAGCGCCGCCTGCGCAATCTGCTGCTCGGCGGTCAACCGAACCTCCGACTCCAGGTTCGGGTCCGTCGGCACCAGCAAGCCCGTCGTTCGCGAATACACGCGCGTCCGCCCGTTATCGATCCGCGTCGTCAAAATCTGCGCCGCCGGCAATCGCACATGCACCGCATCGCCCCTCACCTGCACATCGCCCGCCTTGAGCTGACCCAGGTCGATACCCGCAATCACCTCGCCATGCGCCACCAGCAGCAGTTTATCCCCCGCCAGAAAATTCGGCAGGAACGGGCTCTGCCGCTCGCCTTCCACAATCTTGTCCAGCGAATACTCCACCGTCTCCAGCCGCGAGAGCTGCCGAATCTTCTCCACCACCGCCGGTGACGAAACATCGAACCGCACCGGCCGCCCCGTTACAAACGCCGCAATGCGATCCCAAAACCCCACCTGCGCCACGCGCGAAAACACCACCATCGCCAGCAGCCCGAGCACCACGCCGAGAACGAGCGCGGCAACCGCCGCAAGTCCGCGCCCTCTCCGTCTGGCCCTCACGTGCGTCTCCTCAAACGGTCTGCTGCTCTGCATAGTCCCTAATGTACTCCGCAAGCCGCATTCGTCGGAACAAATCCCCTTGAATCGAATTTGGAGTAAGGGAAGGGTGAGTGACGACTCGCTCGCAGCACTCGTTATGCAGCATTGCTGTATGGCAGCCGCTCTTTCTTACCAAGCGTGGAAGACGAAGTGCATGACAAATAAAAGATCGGCAAATATGCCGCCACGATGCCGAACCTATTCCAGCCTTGCTTTGACTTGGGCCACCAGAGCCAAGTCGCAACCCACCCAAGCAGTCCATGACGGACGACGACAAGATATTGCAACCATTTCGGCCACTCGTTGAAGGGTGTGATCACACTGCAATTTTACTTCCACTGCTGCTCTGGACCTCGCTTCTCGGAATTGCTATCCAATCACCGGCAACTCGGAAGCAACGTGAGCCATATAACGTTCGGGACGAGTTGGCGACAACCCGAACGGAAAAATCAAATGGTGAATCCAGAGATTGGTTTCAGTTGTGGGGCGAGATGGCGCAGGCGTGTTTATCGTTGGAATATTCCGACTGCACGCGATAGAGATGGCCATCAATGGGTAACGTTGGTTCAGAGAGATAGTTCCCCGGGCCGTAAAATAGGCACTCATCGGCCATCTCGTAGCCATAAAGCGGCGAGTAGGCCGAATTCCACCAAGCTGTCCCGTCGGGATCGGAGATGGTCTCAAACAGCTCGTGGCTGAGGGTGTCATCGGTGGAGTCGATCAGCTGGCTGTTGGGGGCGCCAACGGGTGAGTCCTCGCATCCCGACGTTGGCCCCTGCCACGGTTCCACTGTGAACAGTACGTGCCCGAGATCGGAATAGGTCACGCTGTCGTGATAGGCGCAGAAAGCAAACGTGGCCGGTTTGTCAGGAGAATAACACTCGTTGTTGTAAGGGGCGTCAAAACAAGTGTCTGCGCCTGGCGGCAGGAATAGATGGTAGATATTTCGATAGCCGCCGGCTCCGGTCCTCGCGACCACAGCGTGCAGCATCGCGATCAGATCAGACTCAGAGAGTGGGGTGGTAGGGAGCGCGCCCGTCAACACTACCCTGTCGCCGAGCGTGTAACGGTGGCTACCCTCCAGACCCACATACTCATCCAGGATATGAATGAAGTCGCTCTCGCCAACGTCGTCGAGGAAGCGCTCGGGGTTCCCCCAGCAAGCTGCGATGGTGCATTCCCGGCCCGGGTTCAAATAGACTGCATGGGAAACAGCATATTGCACCGTCTGTCCGCCCTGGTAAGCGACGTCGCCGGGATTCTGCGTGAAGTCATCGCCAGCGATCCCAGCCGCCGCTGCGGCTGATGCCGAAATAGACTGGCGCGATGCGGCTGCACTGCTGCGCGCTGCCGTTCCAGCGGGTGTTCGGGCATAGTTGGGATGTTTGTAGTCACGAAGGGCATCGGCGGCGCTCGACCGGTCGCCATCGCTAACGCTGATGCCTAAATCGTTGCTGCTGAAGCTGGACGTGTTCGATTGGCCATGGACTGCCGTTGTGCTCAAAGTCATGGCTACGGCCAGGATTAGAAAATGCTGGAGCCTGGGTTGGGAATTGGACATGGTTCTTCTCCTTCACGAGCGTCCGCTTAGACGAGCGCCACGCCATTTGGTAGGACTTGGATTGGTTCATGGGGGAGCCGTAGACTGCCCCCAGAGTGAGAGGTCAGTCGGAGAATGGAAGTATGGTAGCACGCCATCGCGCGGCTGACAAAGGCTAGCGCCACCCTAATCGAACTGCCCTTCCCTCTTGCCCAGTCGATGGCGTGAAACGGCGGCGCTCGCCAGCCCAATAGCAGAGGGAGGGATCGATTTCGGACATCAACTCCTACGTCCTGTCCAGATGCCGTGATCGATCAATCCCTTAGCTCCTGCCGTGTCACCGCCTACTCGGACGTAACGTGAACCAGATCACGTTATGGAATGAACG
>Ga0302320_10022766_pt1 | contig 12341 bp, 13 predicted proteins | sample Bog_T0_3_FD_202130 | JGI IMG/M metagenome (GOLD analysis project Ga0302320, IMG submission 202130) | Peat permafrost microbial communities from Stordalen Mire near Abisko, Sweden - Bog_T0_3 | ecosystem: Environmental > Terrestrial > Soil > Wetlands > Peat | place: Sweden: Abisko, Stordalen Mire...
CTTCCCCGACTGGAAGACCCTCATGATCACCCTCATCCAATCCAAGCCGCCCCCCGAAATCGAAAAACAGTTTTCCGCCTGATCATGCCGAGGAGGAAGGATTTAGAATTGCTGTCTAGCATGCTTGCTGTTAGACATTCTCCCGATCGAGTGGTAGAGATTTTACGAACCGTAGACATTGGCGTAAGTGATTTCAAAATCGACGAATCCCCGCATAAACATGCGCTGAGTCAGACCTATGCAAATCTCGGTCGTTGGTTGGTTTCGGACGGTCTGGAGGACGCTGATGATCGCCAGAAGCCGAAGAGATTTCGGCTTGGGCACCCAAGCTCTAACGGCAATCCGGTCTACTTCGACCTCGCCGACGAAAGCTCAGGCACTCTGCAGCTCCTCTGGTTGCTCGGCCCTGCGCTGGCCGCGCTCGAGGCCGGCAGTCCCCTCGTCGTCGACGAATTCGGCAGCCAGATGCACACCAAGGCTTCCGAGGTTGTCTTCAATCTCTTCAACGATCCGGGCACGAACCCGAAGGGCGCGCAACTCATCGTCGCCACTCACGACACAAACATGATGAATACCAAAGGGTTACGTCGGGATCAGGTCTGGTTCACCGAAAAGGACGCCACGGGGGCGACGCATCTCTATCCGCTCACCGACTTCCGCCTGCGCGACGGCGACAATGTGGAGCGCGGGTATCTGCAAGGGCGTTTCGGCGCCATTCCCTTCGCGGGAAATCTGCCGCTCTCATTCGCCGAGACTTGAAGCAAGGCACGCTCGCCGCGCAAATTCGGACGCGAGAAGGCGACGCGCGAGCCTAAGCGCAGGTTCTTGATTTATTGCGAGGGCGAGAACACGGAGCCGGGGTATTTTCACGCGCTGCGACGCCATCTGAGTAGCGCGCTGATCGAGCTGGAAATCGTACCGACCGGCGCCCCGATGACTATCGCAGAGCGCGCTGTATATCGGGCGCAGTCAGAAGGACTCGCGAAGCCGTCGCGAAAGCGACCCGCCAATTCTTACGAGACCCGAGATCAAGTTTGGGCTGTGTTCGACCGAGACGAGCACGAATCCTCTGCGAAGGCTGTCGCCCTCTGCGCGCAGCATGGCGTGCGGGTCGGTCGTTCGAATCCCTGCTTCGAAATCTGGCTCATCCTGCATTTCGAAGAGTTTCATCGTCCCGACGATCGCCATCAGGTTTGCCGCCATTTGCGGTCCCTTCATCCCGCGTACGACCCCGTAGGCGCGAAAACTTGCGATTGGGGGCGTTTACTGCCGGCCATCGAGGCTGCCGAGCGGAGGGCGGACAATCAACTCGCCAGACGCGAACAGGAAGGCTCGCCGTTCGGCGCGCCTTCGACAACAGTGGGCGCGCTCACCAAAGCCATTCGAGAAGCTGCGAAAGCGTCCAAGGCGAAGTGACGCGACCCGATGGAGCGGGTCTGGAGGCGCGCCGTCCTCAGCGCCGAATTCCTGCAACAGGGGCCCCAAGGTCTCCCGCGAAAAGAACTTGATGTGGCGCCATCCCATGGCGCCGAAAAATGGTCGTCCCATTTGCCGGCGACGGTCAGCGCGAGGCACCGGGGATTGAGGTGAAGCCTGCGTGTCTCGCCCCGCTCACCGTCGCCAGCCACGCCTACGTCGACTTCCAATTGCTGATGCCGCTGTTCGTCTGCCGGCGCTGGGAGGGGTTCGTGCAGGCGCGCGAGGGGCAGGGGCTGAAGTGGGTCAAGCCGAAGGACATGCGCAATTACCCTATGCCACCCGCGGACGAGCCGCTGATTCCGCATCTGCTGGATTTGCTGGGGTAACGGGCGATGCCGCCTCGTCCTCCGGTACGCGCCAGTAATAGCCGTCGCCGGCGAGGTCGACGATGACGAAACGCGCGCCGGCGCGCAGCGAAACCTCGCCCTTCGTCCAGCGCCGCGCGAATTCGCCGTGCTCGCGTTCGGCTTCCTGCCAACCCGCGCCGAGAGCTTCGTCGCGGTCGAGCGCGATATCCTCGCCGTCGATCTGCAAACGCCCGACGCAGACGCCCAGCAACCTCGCGTCGGCGTTCTGCGCACCCGTATGGGCGGGGACGAAGCTGCGCGATGTCAGCCGAATGTCCTGGCAATCGGCCGGAAGCGCGAACCCGCGACGTCGCCCGCCGAGGTCGATCGGCTCGATCCATTGGCCATCGGCCATCAGGTGGAGATCGGCGTCTGTCGTTATCGCCTGCCCGAGACTTTCCAGCCGCGTCAACAGCGCTTGCCGGGTTCGAACGACCGCCGTGCCTTCCAGGACCAGCGGCAGGCACGTCTGCGACCAGTGCCTGGGTTTGAAGTCGGGGTGGGCGTCGACGAACGCGCCGCCGTTGACGAAGGCGGAACGATTGCCCTGGTCGAGATAGGACTCGGCCGGCATCCCATCCGCGAGCAGGATGTCGTGCGCGTCGAGCTCGACATGCCAGTATTCGACCGACGATCGTTGCTGTTGAAAGATCGACCTGCCGTTCTGCAACGCCTGGATCTGCATCAGCACGCCGTCGACGGCGACGCTGTGGAACGGGCTGAGCCACAGGTCGCGCGACGGTCGGTCGTCGCCAAAAGCGCCGGCGCGCACGCAGATCGGCCAGACGCTCGACGGGTCGGGGTGGCGCAGGCAATCGACCGAGCGATATCCGAGCCATTGGATCGGACGCTTCGTTCCGGTTTCGGTGAGGACCCTGTCGCCGACAACGAGCGCCTCCACGGCGATTTCGCCGCGCTCGGTCGCGATCCGCGTGCCCCGGCAATAGCAGGGAGGATCGCTGTCGGTCACCGTCGTGCTGGCGTCGCCGACGCCGGGGCCGCCGGCGCTGGAGACGTCGGTGAGGGTAAAGGTCGTCGTCAGACTTCCGCCGGGCCCGGCTGCCGTCGGCGTGAATTTCAGCGCGTCGAATTCGCTCGTCAGGGCCGTAGAGGCGCCGGTCAGCGCATAGGCCCCATTCCCGAGAGATGTCAGGCCGCTGAAACCCACGCCGTCGGCAAGCGCGCCGCCGCCGCCGGAAAGCTGGATCGTCAGGGTGTCCGTGGCGCTGCTGTTGGCGTCGCCGATCGTGACGCTCGCGAACGGACTGACCTGCGCTTCGCTGGTCGTCGTCTGACCGGCGACCGTCCCGGCGATCGTCGGCGGCACGACGAAGCCGACGTTCTTGAGTTCGAACGCCGTTCCGTAGCCGTTTCCCGTTTCAGAAGTCGTGCCGAACAGGTCGCCGCTGGCGTCGGCCGTCAGCGGCGCCTCGGGGTAGTAGCCCGTGGAGGCGCCGGTGAAGCTGTACACGATGTCGATCGTGGAATTGGCGTAGTTCGGGGCGTTGTAGGCTCCGGTGTTCTTGAGCTCGAACACCGCGCCGTAGCCGCTCGCTCCGCCCACGTAGGTCGTGCCGAACAGGTCGCCGTTGGCGTCGACGATCAGCCCGGCCTTGGGCTCATAGCCGCCGCCGGATGCAGACGCGAAGCTGGCCAGGAAGGTCGCGCCGCCTGTATAGGTCGGGGCGGCGGTCGTGCCGGTGTTCTTGATCTCGAACACGGCGCCAATGCCGTTCGTTCCCCCCTCGTAGGTCGTGCCGAACAGATTGCCGTTGGCGTCGGCGACCAGTCCGCCATAGGGATAAGCGCCGGCGTTGGCGCCGCTCGTGCCGGTGAAGTCGTAGAGCACGCTGTAGCTGGCGCCGGTGTAGCTCGGCGCCGCGGCCGTGCCTTCATTCTTGACTTCGAACGCCGTGCCGACGCTGCTCGTTCCGCCCACGTAGGTCGTTCCGAACAGGTCGCCGTTGGCGTCTATGGTCAGCCCGCCCAACGGATAGGCGCCTGGATCCGCCCCGGCGGTATTGGTCAAGTTGACCAGGAATTGCGCCGGCTGGGTATAGATCGGATTGGCGGGCGTGCCGGCGTTCTTGAGCTCGTATATCGTGCCGACGTTGGACGTCCCGCCTTGATAGGCGGTGCCGAACAGATCGCCGTTGGAATCGGCGACCAGCCCGGCCTCGGGAAAATAGCCGTCGAGGTTGGTCGAGTTGAAGCTCAACAGCGTCGTCGAGGTCAAGGTCGAGCCGCTGGGCGTCAACTCGAACACCGTTCCTTCGGAGCCGCCGCTGCCGCCGACATAGGTCGTGCCGAAGAAGTTTCCGCCGACGTCGATCAGCCCACCATAGGGTTGATAACCGACGCCGCTGGCGGACGGGGTGAAGCTGAACGGCGCCTTGGCGACGAGCGTGTAGGTCGCGCCGGATTTTTGCAGTTCGAACACCGCGCCGAAGCCGTTGGCTCCGCCTCCATAGGTCGTGCCGAACAGGTCGCCGCTGGCGTCCATGGTCAGCGCGCCATAGTAGGGAGTCGTCCCGGTGCCGCCGGTTCCCGCGGTCAGTGCGAACGAGGTCAACGTCGCCGCGGGGTCGGTGTCTTTCACCGTCGTCGTCGAATTGACGGCGCTGGAGCCGGCGATGGAGAGGTCGGTCAGCGTGAAGATCGTGGTGACGCTGTTGCCGGCCACGCCTTGCGAGGGTTTGAAGCTCAACGCGTCGAGTTCGGCAGTCACCTGCGCCGCCGTCCCGGACAGCGTATCGGCGCCGTTGACGATCGTCAGGCCGTTGCCGGTGAGCGTTCCGCCGTCGCCGGAGGCGATCGTCAGCGTTTCGGTCGCGCCGGAATTGGCGTCGCCGATGGTCGCGGTCGAGAATGGCTTGACTGACGCTTCACTGGCCGTCGTCTGGCCGGTCTTGACGAGTTCGAGCACCTCGCCAAAGCCCCCGGCGACGGCTTCGTCGCCGCCCGCAGCGATCATCGTGAACAAATTGCCGTTGGAATCGGCGGTCAGCGGGGATTGCAGATCGGAGCCGGTCGAGGTTCCGTTGGCGGAAAACAGGGCGGTCGGGGCGCTGTAGACGGGAGCGGCGGCCGTACCGGTATTCTGGATCTCGAAAACCGGGCCGTAGGCGCTGCCCGATGGTCCTCCATATTCGGACGTGCCGAACAGATCGCCGTGGGTGTCGGCGTAGAGGCCGCCGGACGCGCCGTCGCCGTTCACGCCGCTCAAGCTGAACTGGAAGGTCGGGGTGGCGGAATAACTCGGGACCGCGACCGTCCCGGCGTTCTGGAGTTCGAACACCATGCCTTCGCCGTTCGTCCCGCCCCACAGGGTCACGCCAAACAGGTCGCCCGACGAATCGAGAAGCAGACCGCCCTCGGAACCTTCGACACTATTGAAGGGCATGATTGTATAAAGAGTCGCGGCCATAACGACCTCCGGAATCTCGATCAAACAAGATTCGCGAGGCCGAGGCCCCGCCTCTGCCGGGCGCATCGCATCGCCCCGGGCCCCTGTAATAGCATGCTCTTGAACCCATTACGTAAAATTGCGCTGCGACAAAATTGCGCATTGACGCGGCGCCGACATCGAATCCGACGTTGGGAAACGCGGCGCGCGTCACGGCGATCCCGCTGGGCGAAGTGTCGACGCCGACAACGTCAAAACCGCGAACGGAGAGCCAGTTGCAGGTCGCGCCATTGCCGCAGTCGAGGTCGAATGCGCGGTTGGAGGCAAAGGTTCACTGCGCGAGACCTTCGCCCAGCCGCGGTCGGGCGTACGCGTTGGAATCCATCGCTTCGGAACTGCGATAGGCATTTTCCATGCGATGAGCCGCCCGCCCGTTTGGTATCTGGAAGCGCTTGTTTTGACCGGCGGCTGAACCAGTAGAGCGATGAGGGGCGCGCGCAATCATGGCGGCTGGGATTCGTTGGGTAGAGTTGGGTCGATGCGTGCTGGAAAGGACCAGGAAATGAGCAAAGCGACCGATTTGGCGCGTCGAGGCGCCGTGGTCTTTTGCCGTTGCGATATTAGTTTGAAACGTTTCGTGCTATTGTGCGTTACGAAAGCAGCAACGCACAAACGGAGGCTTATATGGAAGCCACAGCAAGCGCTCGGCGCAGCGTCAAAGTGATTGGGGCGAACGGCCAAATTTCGCTCGGCAAGCAGTTCGCCGGACGACAAGTGCTGGTGGAAGAGCGTGAGCCCGGCGTCTGGCTGATCCGGACGGCAATTGTGATCCCGGACAATGAGCGTTGGCTGCAAAATCCGCAGGCCGCCGATGATCTCGCCAAGGCTCTGGCTTGGGCTAAAGCCAATCCTGCGACCGACGAATCCCTCGATCGTGTGTTGACCCGGGCGAATGGCTAAACCAACGCAACCGGTTCCCGTTCGGCTCGATCTCAACAATCCGATATTTCAGGAAAATCTACTCGGATTGCCAAAGCTCGACCGTCACTCCGCGCTCGAAACGCTGAATAAGTTGCGCCACATGACCTGGAGTCAGGTTTATGCGGACAACGGCTCGAAATGGGAGAAGATCGTCAGCGTCACACCGCCGCCCGGAATCGCGGCAGTCTATTCTCTGCGCGTCACTCAGTCTCGACGCGCCACCGCTTACAGGGACGGCGATTTTATCCGCCTGCTGACAATCGCCCCAGATCACGACGCGACCTCCGGGAAGAAGTGACCGCAGGCCTGTCGCCCCCTCTGCCGGAAAGTTCTCGTCGGCGAGGAAACGCACGTCAGGCCCAGGGCAATCGGGTGAACAACCTTGGCGGTTCCGGCGGAGGCGCTCCCTCTCCCCCGCTTGCGGGAAGAGGGGTGAGGGGCCAAAGCGCACGAAAGCGAGTCGATATTTCTGTGAATCACAATACTGAACGCGATGCAATTTCGGCCAGCCCCTCACCCTAACCCTCTTCCCGCAAGCGGGGCGAGGGGATCTCCCGCCTCCTTCGTTCACCCGATTGCCCTGACGTCAGGCCGCGCTCGGATAGACTTTCTCTGATTTGACGATGTCGCGCGCATAGGCGATCCTGGCGAGAATTCTCTCCCGGTCGAGCGTCGGATAATCCGACAGAATATCGGCTTCGCTCCAGCCGGCGGAGATGAGTCCGGGCGCCATTTCGACAGAAATGCGCGTACCGGCGACGATCGGCGTGCCGGCGAGGATGTCGGGATCGAGGACGATGAGCGACTTGGGTTCGGACATGGCGGGTCCGCTATCCTCGCTATATTACCTCAAGTCGCTCGAGCCCGCGAGACGCCGACTGCGATAAGCGTGCACAGCTTGGGGATCCTAGCCGGTGACACATCCCATAGGATGTATTATATGAGGGCATGAAACGGGTCGTTCTCGACACCTCGGTCGTAATATCAGCGTTCCGCAGTTCGCGCGGCGCGAGTTTCGCGATTTTGGGGTTTGTCGCCGAGCGCCGTCTGGTTCCGCTCGTCTCGACGGCCTTGTTTCTGGAATACGAGGACGTTCTTCAGAGGCCGGAGCAACGAGCGGTTCACGGCCTCGACGTCAACGCGGTCGCGAAAGCCCTGAAAGAGTTGGCGGCGTTGTGCGAGGCCGTCGAACCGCATTTCAGGTGGCGACCGCAGCTTTCGGACCCTAAGGATGAAATGGTGTTGGAGGTTGCGCTGAACGGAAGGGCCGATGGCATCGTCACCCACAACGTGCGCGATTTTCAACGCGCCACCCAGAATTTCGGAGTTCCCATTCTGACTCCCGGCGCATTGCTGGAAAGGATCAGGAAATGAGCAAGGCGACCTATCCGCTGAAACTGCCGGTTTCCCTCAAGAAGGAGGCGGCAAGGCTGGCCAAGCAGGACGGCGTTTCGCTGAACCAGTGGATTGCGACGGCGGTCGCGCAGAAGATCGGCGTCGTCGAGACGACGGCCGAGTTCCTCGCCGGCCGCGCAGGCGACGCCACCGGCGCCGGCTTGGCGGAGATCCTGCGGCTCGTTCCCGATCGCGAGCCCGATTCGGGCGATGAACTGCCGCGCGATTGGGATTCGCGGTGAGGGGCTTGTTTTGAAAGATCGGTAGGGGTGTGGAGATTGCGGCGCGCTATGGCGGGAGCGGGCGAGTCCGAACGCGGCCGGGTTCCACGACGCAGAATTGGCCGGCCCAGTCGCGCCGCGAGGCGACGATGGCAAGAATTTGCTCGTTTCGTAGTGAACGCGGATTTGTCGGCGGCAGGCGGAATAAAATGACGCCGCAGGATGCCGGAAGTCGATGCGCAACCGCAAACTCACCGAAGTCTTTGTCAAACGTCAGCAGAATCCGTTTCTCCGACACTGCGCTGGCGAGGACGCTTTGGTCGGGCGCACCGGGAAGCACCACCGCAACGTTGAATCCTACGTCTCTCAAGAGCCGCACCGCATCCGCTGGAAAGTTCTCGTCGGCGAGGAAGCGCACGTCAGGCTGCGCTCGGATAGACTTTCTCTGACGCGACGATGTCGCGCGCATAGGCGACGCAGGCGAGAATTCTCTCCCGGTCGAGCGTCGGATAATCCGCCAGGATATCCGCTTCGCTCCAGCCGGCGGCGATCAACCCAAGCACCATTTCGACGGAAATGCGCGTCCCGACGACAATTGGCTTGCCCGTGAGGATCTCGGGATCGAGGGCGATGAGAGACTTGAGTTCGGACATGGCGGTTCCCTTATCCCGGCTATATTACCTCAACTCGTGTCGTCCGGCGAGCCGTCGGTGACTGCGCGTTAACCGTTGCCTGTAATCAGGACTCCCCTCTGACCGGGGTATTGCGCTTTCGGATTCGCCCGCCACGAAAACTCAACGGTCACCGGAATTCGCCATTTCTTCGCAAGACGGTCAACTTCTTTCCACGCCTCTGGGGCGGACTGCCCCTGTACCGAAATGCCTAAATCCGGATGATAACTGAAGCCTTCCTCTTCATATTGCTTTGCTTTGGCCCCAACACCCAGTTCTCGGACCAACCGCTCTCCCTCGACGCCCTTCGACTTCACGTGAGCGATAGTTGCCAACAGAAGGGTTGACCAACGTGGATTTTGAATCGCCTTCCCGTTGACGGAAGCCGAAAGCGGTTTGGTGAATGCGAGACTCGGCGCAGTTTCGAACTTGATAGCGCCGTTGCTTCGCGCTGACGAAGTAGACTCTGGCTGTTCGTCCCGCTCCAGGTCGAGTCTGTCCATTGCCTCTCGCACGATCCGATCGATAGTTTCACTTGGCGTCTTTGTACCTAACCAATCAGCGATTGTTCTGAGGTCGCCGAAGGTGGCGTCGTTAATTCTGACCACGGGCATCATGCGCTTCTCCATTTGCCTCGGATATTGAAATGTTACATATTCTAAATCTGAAATCAAGGAAAATATGTTACATATCTTGGTCTGATGGGATCGCGTATCGCAATTGAAGCGGTGAGCCTTTGCGAGCTGACAAATAGTCCCGGCAACGCTCCATTAACTCCCCCGTCCCATCCTCCCCCCATGCCCACACTCGCCCAAGCCGTGCTGCCCGCCGCGCCCGATCTCGCCGCCGAAATCATGCGTTGGCTGGCCGCACTGCGCCATGAGCGGCGCTTGGCGGCCAACAGTCTGGAAGCTTACGCGCGGGATGCCCGCCAGTTTTTCGCCTTCCTGATGGACCGGCTCGCCGCGCCGCCAAAGCTCGACGACTTCCTCACCCTCACACCGCGCGATCTGCGCGCCTTCCTCGCCCATCGCCGAGCCGAAAACATCGACCCGCGCTCGCTGCAACGCGCCCTCGCGGCGCTGCGCTCGTTCGCGCGCCATTGCGACACAACCGGCGTCGGCCGGGCCTCGGCGCTGGGGGCGCTGCGTTCGCCGAAGGCCGGGCGGCGGCTGCCGCGGCCGTTGGCGGTGGAAGACGCCAAGGCGGTCGCCGACGTTTCGGCGCGGGCGGGCGACACGCGCGACCCGTGGATTCTCGCCCGCGACGCCGCCGTGCTGGCGCTGTGCTACGGGGCGGGCCTGCGCATCAGCGAGGCGCTGTCGATCCGTCGCGGCGAGGCGCCCGTCGGGGCCGTCGATCAGTTGAGCATCGTCGGCAAGGGCGGCAAGCAGCGCACCGCGGCGATCATCCCCGCCGTGCGCAAGGCGGTGGCGGACTATCTGTCGCTCTGCCCCTATGTCCTGCCGGCGGAGGGGCCTTTGTTTGTCGGCGCCAAGGGCGGGCCGCTGTCGCCGCGCATCGTGCAATTGGCGATGGAGCGGATGCGCGGGGCGCTGGGCCTGCCCGACAGCGCGACGCCGCACGCGCTGCGCCATTCGTTTGCGACGCATCTGCTGGCGCGCGGCGGCGATCTGCGCACCATCCAGGAATTGCTCGGCCACGCCTCGCTGTCGACCACGCAGGTCTACACCGCGGTCGAGGGTTCGCGGCTGCTGGAGGCCTATCGCTCGGCGCATCCGCGGGCGCGTTAGCCCTGATAGCCGCACGCCGCCAGCGGTCCCGCCATATGCTCGGGAACCGGCGCCTCCACCTCGATGGCGGGCTTGTTGTTGGAAATCGGCACCACGATTTTTCGCGCCAGCAATTGCAGCGGCAGGGGGTCCGCGCGGCCGTAGACGGCATCGCCGACGATCGGCCACCCCTCGGATGCGGCATGAACGCGCAGTTGATGGGTGCGGCCGGTGAGCGGCTGGAACTCGATCCAGGCGATCGGCTGTCCCTCCCAGACCCCGCGCCCGAGAACGCGCCAGCGCGTTTGCGAGGGCTGACCTTGCGGATCGACCTTCATCCACCAGCCGCGTGTGGCGTCGAGCCGGCCGAGCGGCTTGTCGATGAACCCTTCCTCCGCTTGCGGACCGCCTGCGACGACCGCCCAATAGGTCTTGGCGATCTTGCCTTGCTTGAACAGCAGACCGAGCTTGGCCAGCGCCTTGCGGTGGCGCCCGAGCACCAGACAGCCCGCGGTTTCGCGGTCGAGCCGATGGGCGAGCGCGGGGGCGCGCGGCAGGCCGAAGCGCAATTCGTCGAACTGGTCTTCGAGGTTCGCGCCGCCCTTGGGTCCGCGATGAACGGGTACGCCCGCGGGCTTGTCGATGACCAGCATCAGACCGTCGCGGTAGAGCAGGCGCAGGCTTGTGTCTTGGCTCGTCATGGGTTCATAGCACTAGCGCCCGCCGTGAGCGGGCGCCATAGCGGGGTTGGGGTGTGAGCGACGACAAGGCGAAACCGGGCCGGTTCAAACGCTGGTTCCAGTTCGAACCGGCGACCGCGCCGACGCTCGACACGGTCGCGCCCCAGCCGGCCGAAGCTTCGCAAGTCGCGGTCGAGGCGATTCCGACTCCCTCCCCCTTGATGGGGGAGGGTTGGGGTGGGGGTGAAGCGCCTGTCGCTGTCGAGACTGCGCAGCAACCGTTCCCTCCGCCGAGCGAGGAGCCGGTTGCTGAGGCTGCGCCGCCCCGGCCCCCGGCGACCGACCTCGCGAAGGACATACAGGCTCGTGAAGCCGACGTCGCTGCGCATAGCGCCCCCCCACCCCAACCCCAGATGGAAACGCTACGCGCTTCCATCAACCCCGCGAGGGGGGAGGGGGACTTTGCCGACGTGGCGCCCCCACCCCAGGTCGAACCTCCCCAAGCGCCCGAACCCAAGCGCTCCTGGCTGCGCCGCCTCAAGGAGGGGCTGTCGCGTTCGTCCTCGGTCATCGGCCGCGGCATCGTCGATATCTTCACCAAGCGCAAGCTCGACGCGACCTCGCTCGACGATCTCGAAGACATCCTCATCCAGGCCGACCTCGGCCTCGGCGCCGCCACCCGCATCCGCGACGCCATCGGCAAGGGCCGTTACGAGAAGGGCATCGACCCGGAGGAGGTCAAACGCCTGCTCGCCGAGGAAGTCGAGCGCACGCTGGCCCCGATCGCCCGGCCGCTGACGATCGACGCCACGAAGAAGCCGTTCGTCATCCTTGTCGTCGGCGTCAACGGTTCGGGCAAAACCACGACCATCGGCAAGCTCGCCGCCAAATTCGTCGCGGAAGGCAAGAAAGTGACGATGGCCGCCGGCGACACCTTTCGCGCGGCCGCCATCGAGCAATTGAAAATCTGGGCGAGCCGCACCGGCTCGGAAATCGTCGCCCGCGACCAGGGCGGCGACGCCGCCGGACTCGCCTTCGACGCGCTGACGCGCGCCAAGGAGCACGGCGCCGACGTCGTTCTCATGGATACCGCCGGTCGCCTGCAGAACCGCACGGAGCTGATGGGCGAACTGGAAAAGATCATCCGGGTGATGAAGAAGGTCGACCCGGAAGCGCCGCACGCGACGCTGCTGGTGCTCGACGCCACTGTCGGCCAGAACGCGCTCAGCCAAGTGGAGATTTTCGGCCGCATTGCCGGGGTCACGGGGCTCGTCATGACCAAGCTCGACGGCACCGCGCGCGGCGGCATCCTCGTCGCCATCGCCGACAAGTTTAGCCTTCCCGTGCATTTCATCGGCGTCGGCGAGACCGTCGACGATTTGGAGCCGTTCGCCGCGCGCGACTTCGCCCGCGCCATCGCCGGTCTCG
>Ga0302320_10022767_pt1 | contig 12341 bp, 10 predicted proteins | sample Bog_T0_3_FD_202130 | JGI IMG/M metagenome (GOLD analysis project Ga0302320, IMG submission 202130) | Peat permafrost microbial communities from Stordalen Mire near Abisko, Sweden - Bog_T0_3 | ecosystem: Environmental > Terrestrial > Soil > Wetlands > Peat | place: Sweden: Abisko, Stordalen Mire...
CGAGATCTTTTAGCTCAAGACTATCTTTTAAAACAAATTACCGCATCCTTGATCTATCCCGAAAGTCATTTAGGCAAAGAGTTTTGGACTAAAATCTACGCTCAAGCCCAAGCTAAATACGGGACAACCAATATCCCCATCAACACCTTCAACAAAGTTTGGATAGTCCCCGACAGGGCCGTAGTTTATGAAAACAAAGGTACTGCCTTTGTCTTAGAAAATCATTTAAAAGTCATGCTAGAGCAAGATTACCTATCTCTTGAGAAACATACTACTGTGTCATTGCGAGGAGCCGAAGGCGACGAAGCAATCTCTAAAAGAACAACCAATAGTGATGCAAACGCCCTCGGCAGTGAAATCACCCGCCAAATCGTCATCCCTGCCTTAACCAAGGAAGTCAACGAAGGCCGAAACTTCTCTCAACTGCGCCAAGTCTTCTATTCCCTAATCCTCGCCACCTGGTACAAAAAGAAGATTCGAGACAGCATCCTCAATAAAATTTATTCCAATCAAAATAAAATCAGTGGAGTCACTCCGGCAGTGTCAATATTCCCTGTTCCTTCGAGGTCGAGCCGTTTGGTGTCATTGCGAGGAGGCGAAGCCGACGAAGCAATCTTTAAAAGAACATCCAGCGACGTTGAATACATCTACCAACAATACCTCAAAGCCTTCAAAAAAGGCGTCTACAACTACATCAAAGAAGATAGTGTCTTTGCGAGGAGCCTACAGGGCAACGAAGCAATCTTAACAAGAACAACCATTCCAAGAAAATATTTCTCCGGAGGCGTAGAAGCTGGGGCGGCCGCGCAAGCAATGATTGTCGTAGGCACAGTAAAAGCCGAAATGGCGGAGGAATTACTTGAGAAGTCAAAGATCGTAGATGTATATGGGAACTTTACCCCTATACAAATGCCAGCAACTGCTGCAATGCTTTCCAATAAAGAATTACTGAATTCATTACTTGAAGATGCTCGCTGTTGATCAAGTAAGAATTGCGCTTGAGGCCAGTGGTACTCTTAATTGGCATACCTTTCGTTTTGACAATAATTCTCGTGTTTGTGTTTTAGTTGACGAGGCAATGAATGTTAACACTGAATTCTCGCAAATTTTAAGCGACACGATAAAGAATACCCCAATAAGTAGAATTATTGATAATCTAAAATTTATTGAGGAAGATAAAAAGCTAGGGATTGAAAGAATAACGTTTCAAATGAAATTAAAATCACCAGGTAAAGGTAATTATAGGGTGTATTCAGCCACACGGCCGTCTGGTTATAACCTAAACAATTGCAATTGGTTATCATCTTCGATCTTGTCATTAAGGAACATGTTTTCTGTAAGTGGTTGAAATATATCAGTTTTGTCGAACATGGTCACGCTCAAAATTTGTAAAATTGTGTAAAGTTCTGGTTTCAGTCCCAATCGTTTTTTGATAATCGCGACGAGCACGTAAATCGAGATCGCAATCCAAATGTGGGTCTTGACGGCGTTTTGGGACGTTCCGTAAAATGCTTTGATGCGTAAATGTTGCTTGATCCATCTGAAAAATAATTCTACTTTCCAACGGGATTTGTAAAGTTGGGCAACCGTTAACGCATCGATCAAAAAATTGTTGGTTAAGAATACCAGGAGCTTTTTGTTCTCGGAATCGTAGAATTTTACCAGACGAAGATGTTCCGGATAATCTTTGGCAGAGTACACGCCGGTTAATGCAATTGTCTGGTCGCAACGTAATCCTGTTGATTTGTCGACAGGCTGTGAATAAATCCGGCGGTATTTGATCTTGCTTTTGTTGCGAGTGACAAAAAACGCTTGGGCCAGATGTAAAGCATAAAGTCTTATAAAATCGAGATATCCGCGATCCATCACATAAAATGAACCTGGCTCCAGGATCAAGGTGTCCAATATATTTACTTCGTGGAATTTCCCGTCGGTAATCTCGATAAATGACGGGATTGCTCCGCGTAAATCCAGAAGAGTGTGAAGTTTTATAGCTCCTTTGTTCTTTCGAAAACGTGCCCATGGGAACAGTGATAAACACAGATCGATCGTTGTGGCATCGAGCGCGTAAACGGTTTGCTCGAGATCTATACCAAAAGGATCGTTCAAATATAAATCTCTGGCTGTGTGAATAAGCACTTGTGCAAAGTCCGCGTAAATACGCCAATCCCGATTTTCGTTGGCATCGGCCAATGTGCTTCTGGATATTGAACCACGAAAGCCCATGTGATAAAGTTTTGTTCGCATGGAACGCAGACAGGATTCTATATCGCGCAAACTTTCGCGATAAGTCAATTGAGCAAAGGCCATGCATAAAAATTGATCCATGCACGAAAAACTTTGAACTTTGTAATTGCCTTGATAACGTTCGACACATTTGCGGAATTCGTGCAAAGGCAGGAATTCCATCACTTGAGAAAAAACAGTTTTGCCGGTATTCATTAGCCACTCCTTTTTGGCTAAAATCATACCGAAAGTAATTGAAATCGATTACGAACATTTTTATCGCTAGCATAGAATTATCAATGACTTACGATGGCTAAATTAAAAACAATCGGACAACCCTGAAGGGAGGTATTGATTTAAATCCTGCACAGATGAGCATGCAGGTCAAAGGAGAGGGGCAAGACTTTAAGTTTAATTTTAACGGCATCGAAATGGACGCTGCTCAAATAAGCGGAGCCATCTTTACCATCCGCACCATGACGCCAGTCACTAATCTTCCAGAAATATTGGGCTTAAACAAGTAGAATTATCAAGAACCCTGTGATAAAATTACTAAAATACTTAGGTTGCAATAAATAGGAGGCGTATGTACAAAAAATTAACTTTAGCAGTAATGATGCTTTTCTTTTTAACTCCTTTATCCATGGCCGAATTCCCATCGGACGTGACCATTTTAGAGAAGGCAGATATCACCAAGCTTACCGATGATCAGCTCATTGATGCCTATGAGAATACGATTGTTGAGATTCAAGCTAACACTTCTTTTCATGCCACATCCGGTTTTAGCCCGAAGGAGTATAAAGACTATAAAGCTCTATTAAAATACCGTTTATTATTATTAGTTGAGATTCATAGCCGAAATTTAGAGTTGCCACAATTTTAATTAATTAATTAATTAAAGAAAGAAATATTATGCACACACCCATTGATCAAGACAGAAAAGATTTATTCCATCTTTTGAAGACCAAGGCTTTTTCGAAAGGTAAATTTATTCTATCTTCGGGAAAAGAAAGTAGTTTTTATTTGGATGCGAGGCTGGTAACCCTTTGCGCCCCTGGGGCCTATTTGACCGCCCGCATCATCCTGGACATGATTTCACAAGATCATCTGGATGCGATCGGGGGGCCAACCTTAGGTGCAGATCCTATGGTGGGGGCCATTGCCTCATTAAGCCATCAAGCTGGACGTCCGATTAATACCTTTATCATCCGTAAACAACCCAAGGCCCATGGCAAGCAGCAGCAGGTCGAAGGCCCTTTGCTCAAAGAAGAGGGTATGGTTGTAATTATCGATGATGTGGCCACCACAGGTAAAGCTTTTGTGGAGTCGATCGAAGTACTGCAAAAAATGAATATCAAGATTAAAAAAGCCATCTGTGTCATTGACCGGGGTGAAGGTGCTCGTGAGGCCTTGGCCAAGTACAATGTTCCCTTAGAATCTATATTTACAATTGCTGAATTTCTTTAATGAAAAAAATTATTTTAGCTTCGGCCAGTCCTCAGCGTCGGAAGCTTATGAAAATCTTAGGACTGCCTTTTATCGTACGTCCTAGCCGGGCTCAAGAAATCAGCACGATCACCAAGGATTGCGCCCATTTAGTCAAGGTCAATGCCTTGCTTAAAGCCCAAGAAGTCGCTTCGCGTTTGGGAAAAGGAATTGTCATAGGATCCGATACGGTGGTGTATTCGTCCAAAGGACGGCTGATCTTAAAGCCTCGTGATTTAAAGGAAGCTAAAAAGAATCTCAAAGAGTTGATGGTTGCTCCGCACTGGGTCTATTCAGGTGTAGCTGTTATAGATGCAGCAACTGGCCGGAAAGTGGTTGATTATGAAAAAACAAAGGTATTTATGACAAGTCTTTCAGACGGAGCCATTGACCGGTATCATCAACTTGTCCCTCCGCTAGATAAAGCAGGCGGTTTTGATATTGAGGGTACAGGAGCTCTTTTTATCCCGCGAATCGAAGGATGTTATTTTAATGTAGTTGGTTTGCCCCTGGCTAAGCTCTCAGAGATGTTAAAAATTTTTGGAGTATATGCGCTATGAATTCTTTGGCCAGTGTCATTGCGAGCGAACGTAGTGAGCGAAGCAATCTTTTAAAAAGATTGCCACGTCGCCTTCAAGAAAGCGTTCGCCTTCTCCAACCGAGGTTTTCTACGGTAGTATTGGGTATATTGACACCAATATTATTTTTGCTTTTTACGATCTCTCAAGCCGACGCCGTCTCTCCCCAAGTCTGCCATCAAGATAATTGTGTTTCAGTAGAAGTGGTTTCTAAAGATGCTGATATGGAGCGTGGTTTGATGTTCCGTACGGGGCTAGGGCCCGGCAAAGGCATGCTTTTTGTTTTTAGCTTTGATGACAAAGAGCAATTCTGGATGAAAAACATGCATTTTAATTTGGACATGTTGTGGATTAGCCATGACGGGCATATTGTCTATTTGGGAAAGAATATCCCTGCGTGCACCGCTGATCCTTGTCCTGTTTATACGCCTGACAAAGCTGCCCGCTATGTTTTAGAAATTAACAGTGGCTATACGTCTTCCCATCATTGGAACATTGGTGATAAATTAGAATTTAAAGGTGTTTTATGATGCACGCCATTTTTATCATTATTGATTGCATCCTTTTATTCGTTTTAGCCTGGTTTTTTATTCAAAACATCCGTCTTAACCGTGCCCTTAAAGAAAAGAACCTACAACTTGAAGCCACCATCATGGAGCTTAAAGCCGCCCAGGTCAAATTGATGGATAGCGGCAAAAAAGGGGCAGTCGCGGCGTTAAGTGCCGGACTATTGCATCAAATCAGCCAACCCATCACTGCCATTCACGGATTTGTGCGTTTTATGAAAAAAGAAATGGATATTAATTCTCCCTTTTATAAACCCGTCTGTGTCATGGATGAGCAGTCCTTTTACATCAAGGACATGCTTGCCAACTTGATGGAATTAATCCGTCATCGAAAGATTCAAAAGACTCAAATAAATATTAACACGGTCATTTATAAGTCGATGAATCTGCTGCTTGATGAGCTGCGCATACGCCGTGTGGGATGGGATATGCAGTTAGATGATCAAATACCTTTCATTTTTGGTGATGCCTTGCATCTTCAGCAGGTATTTATGAATTTAGTTGTTAACGCGATGGAAGCTTTAAGTGAGATGCCTCATGGGGCGTTGCGCACCTTGCTCGTCACATCAAAATTTGATATTGAAAATCATCAAGCGGTCATTATTTTTAAGGACAATGGGCCTGGTATTGCCTATGAGCATCAGGCCCGGATTTTCGATCCATTTTTTTCAACAAAAGCCCAAGGGTCTGGGATAGGGTTAGCTTTGTGTCAAGATTTAATCAATGAGCATGGGGGAAGCATAATTGTGGAAAGCAACTCTGAGGGCACGTTATTCACAGTTAAATTGCCATGTGTCAGCTTGGATAAAATTTGTATGGAGGTGCCGAATGAAGCATCTTAATATTTTAGTGGTGGATGATAAAAAGGTTATCGGTGATTTCTTTAATTTGACCATGGGTTATTATGGCCATCAGATCACCGTAGTCCATGATCTAAAGCACACCCTGGAAGCTATCAAAGGGCAACAATTTGATATTGCATTTATGGATGTGATGATGCCAGGTTGCGACGGGGTGGAAATTCTTAAAGAAGTAAAAGCCATTTCCCCAGGCTTACCGGTGGTGATGATGAGTGGCTACAGTTTAGATGAAAAGCGCCAACAGGCTAGCTTACTAGGAGCTGTGGGTTGCTTAAAGAAGCCTTTTGAAGTTGATGAAATCCGTCGAATTATTAAAGACGCTATAGGTGAGGAAGTTTAACTGCGGTGCATGCTGCGGATTTGGAAAATATTAATGAGCATGCGCCATGAATCTTTGATCAGATCAACCTTGCTATTCTCTACGTGTTCCCAATTCACCGCCACTTCCTTGATTTTATAATTTATTTGTTGAGCAAGAAATAGAATTTCCAAGTCAAAGCCAAAGCCTTGAACTTGGGCTTTTTCCCATAAAGGGGCGATTATGCTTCGTCGGAACATCTTAAATCCGCATTGAGTGTCTTTTATGCCCTTGATTAAAAACGTTGATACCAGAAAGTTAAATACCCAGCCAATGCTTTTACGGTGCAGCAATGCTTTGACTTCAGAGGCGCTACTTGTCAAGACCCTGGAACCGATGACAATGTCGTAACCTTCTTGGAAGAAATTTAAGTTTTTTTCAATCTCAGTAGCTGGTGTTGATCCATCCGCATCCATGAACAAAGCAACATGGCCTTGAGCCGCTAATAGGCCTTGTTTAACAGCAAAGCCTTTGCCATGATTGCGGTCTAATTTAAGAAGTTTAAGTTGAGGGAATGATTTTTGAAAGTTTAAGACGACAAGGTCTGTTTTATCAGTACTGCCATCATCAACGACGATGATTTCATATTGAAGAGAGCTTTTTTGGCAATAAGCTAGAAGTGTTGTCAAGAACTGGGGCAGACGCAGCTCTTCATCCTTTGCGGGGATGACAACCGTTATATCGGGGGTGTTCATTTAAAAATTTAAGGTGCTAAGCTTTCTTAGGTTTGAAAATATGCGTACTGTGACCAAAGAAACTCTCAGCCGATTCCATGATGGTTTCTGATAAGGTCGGGTGAGCATGGATTGAAAGTTTTAGATCTGCGGCAACAGCGCCCATTTCAATAGCCATCACACCTTCAGCAATCATATCTCCGGCGCCGACACCTACAATTCCAACACCCAAGACACGTTGAGTTTTAGAATCAATGATGAGTTTGGTTAGCCCATCAGTTCGATCTAGTGTTAAGGCACGGCCAGAAGCAGCCCACGGGAATTTAGAAATGGTGACTTCGCGACCAGCTTTGGCAGCTTCAAGTTCAGTTAACCCGCACCAGGCAATCTCAGGGTCGGTAAAGACGACGGCAGGGATGGCTTGCGGTTCAAAAGCCACGCGTTTGCCTTCAATACTCTCAATAGCCACACGCCCTTCGTGGGAAGCTTTATGCGCCAGCATTGGATCTCCGGCAATATCACCAATGGCATAAATGTTGGGGTCAGTAGTTTGACGCTGATCATTAACTTCAACAAAGCCACGGGGTGTGACCTTAACCTTGGTATTTTCAAGGCCTAGATTTTCTGAATTAGGTTTGCGCCCGATAGAGACTAATACCTTATTGTATTCTTCCTTAAATTCTTTACCTTCTTTGTCAGCAAAAGTAACAGTGATGCCTTTTGGGCTTTCTTCCATTTTCAAAACTTTTGTTTCAAGCATGATCTTGGCAAACATGCCTTTAGCGCGTTTGAAAAGAACATCGGAGAGATCACGATCAGCGCCAGCCAAAAGTCCAGGGGTCATTTCCACGACAGAAACCTTGGAACCAAATTCATGATAGGCGGTCCCTAATTCCATACCAATATAACCACCACCAACAACTAAAAGATTTTCAGGGATATCCCCTAAGTCTAAGGCTGCTGTGGAATCCCAAATATTTGCAGATTTAGGGAGATTAGGGATCACCGCAGGGCGAGACCCGGTTGCCAAAATAGCGTGCTTAAAGCTTAATTCTTCAGTGGATCCGTCAGCTTTTTTAATTTTGAGTGTATTAGAATTAATGAAACTGGCTTCGCCCTGGAAATATTTAATCTTACGGGCACGGGCCAATTGTCCGAGGCCGCCAGTTAATTTGCTGACAACACTCTTTTTCCAATCACGTAGTTTATTGATGTCGATTTTGGGGGCGGGGTAATCAATCCCAAATGCCTCGGCATGTTTGGCTTCACTGATGATTTTAGCCGCATGCAATAAAGCTTTGGATGGAATGCAACCACGATAAAGGCAGACACCGCCCGGATTGGTTTCTTTTTCGACAATGGCCACTTCCATGCCCAGGTCAGAAGCTAAGAAAGCTGCTGCGTACCCGCCAGGTCCGGCCCCGATAACGACTAATTGAATAGGTGTACTCATTTATTTAAATCCAATAAAAATGGTTGTTGAATAGCTTCACATACCCAACGTAAGAAGCGAGCGCCATCCGCACCATCGACAATGCGATGGTCATAGGATAAGGATAATGGAAGCATTAGTCTAGGGTTAAAATGCCCGTCGGTATAAATAGGCTCTAACGAGCCCCGTGACACACCAAGAATAGCCACTTCCGGCCAATTAACTATGGGTGTAAAAAAGGTTCCGCCGATACCGCCTAAATTAGAGATAGTAAAACAACCGCCCTGCATTTCTTCAATGGTTGTTTTACGCAGGCGAGCACGCTCGGCCATCGCGGTTAATTCATCGGAGATTTGCAAAATAGTCATTTGATCCACATTCTTTAATACAGGGACAATCAGACCGCGGTCAGTGTCAACCGCAACGCCAATATTGACGTAATCTTTATAGATAATTTCTTGGGTGGCAATATCAACACTGCTGTTAAATTGCGGGAATTTCTTCATCGCTGCGGCAATGACCTTGATGATAAAAGGAGTCACAGAGATTTTTTTGCTGGTTCCAGAAATGCTCTTACGCAATTTTTCCAATTCAGTGATATCCACTTTGTCGAATTGAGTGACATGAGGAATAGTATTCCAAGCGTATGACAAATGTTCCGCGGTTTTTTTGCGGACATTGTTCATGGGTTCTCGACGAACAGATCCCCATTTGCTAAAATTAGGTAAAGGATGAGAGGCTGCCACTACTCCACCACCGGCAGGACGTGATGTGTTTAGCGCCTTGCAATAAGCTTTTACATCTTCGCTGGAAATGCGACCATTAGGTCCTGAGCCCGGAACTTGACCAATATCAATCCCTAATTCCCGAGCCAATAAACGCACAGAAGGGGCAGCAGGAATATCCTTACGCACAGGTATAGAGGTAGTAATAGGTGTGTCTTTGCGAGAAGCGTTTTGTTGCGACGAAGCAATCTCAACAGAACTTACTGTTTTTGCGCTTGGAGTTGTAACTTTTTCAACAGGAGCTGTAATAGCCGCGGCGGATACACCACCTTCAATTTTAAAGATGGCTTGTCCCACCAAGACGACAGCACCTGTTTTAATCAGGATTTCTTTGACCAAGCCTTCAGTTGTTGAAGGCACTTCCAATACAGCTTTATCAGTCTCGATTTCTAAAATATTTTGACCTTTTTTAAGGCTATCACCAACTTTTACTAGAATCTTGGTCACAGTGCCTTTGGCAATGTTTTCTCCTAAGGCAGGAAGGGTCAAGTCTTGTATGCCAACGGACGTTGATGCAGAGGAGATTCCGGTGTCATTGCGAGGAGCGCTTTTTTGCGACGAAGCAATCTCAATAGAATTAGTTGATTTTTCAAGGGTTGCTTCGCCCTTAGGGCTCGCAACGACACCTTCAAGTTTAAAAATAGGCTGTCCTACTTTAACAACAGCGCCGCTTTTAATCAGGATTTCAGACACGATGCCATCAGCGCTGGAGGGGACTTCTAATACAGCCTTATCCGTTTCCAACTCCAGGATATTTTGACCTTTTTTAATCGCATCGCCTGTTTTTACTAAAATCTTAGTGACGGTGCCTTGAGCGATATTCTCACCCAATTCAGGAAGTTTCAAATCTGTCATACCATCCTCTTTCAATAACTTAACTAATAAAAAGCATTGTCATTCCCGAATGTTTTAGTCGGGAATCTAAACACTACGAAATCATCGGATTCAATTTGTTCGGATTGATTTTCAATTCCGCCTGAGCTTTAGTCAAAGCTTCTGGTCCGATTTGTTTTTGTTCACATAAACTTGTCAATGTTGCCCAAACAATATGTTTAGCATCAACCTCAAAGAAATCACGTAAAGCTTCACGGCTCTCTGAACGTCCGAATCCATCGGTACCAAGCACAGTATAAGGACCTGGAACCCATTGACGGATAGAATCACCTAAGGTTTTCATATAATCAGAGGCAGAAACAAAAACGCCTTTTTCATTTTGAAGCATTTTCGTAACATAAGGAACTTTTGATTTCTTGCCGTTCAATAGATTATCACGTTCCACATGCAAGGCTTCTCGGCGCAGTTCATTGTAACTGGTCGCAGCCCATACGTCGGTGGAGACATTGTATTTTTCTTCCAAGATTTTTTGGGCTTCTAAAACCTGATTCATAATGGCGCCTGAACCGATCAAATGAGCCTTTAAGTTGGAAGTTTTATCTGATTTGCTAAAATGGTACAATCCTTTGACAATCCCTTCCTTGGCCCCTTCCGGCATAGCAGGCATGGGGTAATTTTCATTACCGACGGAAAGATAATAAAAGATGCTTTCTTGGTTGACGTACATGCGTTTAATGCCTTCCTGAACGATCACCGCGATTTCATAAGCAAATGAGGTGTCATAGGAAATTAAATTAGGCACGGTTGAGGTCAACAGATGAGTGTGACCGTCTTGATGTTGTAAGCCTTCACCGTTGAGTGTGGTACGTCCGGATGTGGCACCGACCAAGAATCCTCGACAGCGCAGATCCCCAGCGGCCCAAACTAAATCACCGACCCGCTGTGGTCCGAACATGGAGTAATAAGTATAGAACGGAATAGTATTAATATTATGTGTCGCGTAAGCTGTACCAGCCGCAATAAATGAGGAGATGGCACCGGCTTCATTAATACCTTCTTCTAAAATCTGACCGTCTTTAGCTTCTTTGTAATACATCAAGCTGTCCATATCCACAGGTTCATAGAGCTGGCCAGCATGAGCATAGATTCCACATTGACGGAAAAGTCCTTCCATACCAAAGGTGCGGGCTTCATCCGGAATGATGGGGACAATAAATTTACCGATCGTTTCATCGCGCAAAATTTTAGAAAGGACACGGACATAGGCCATGGTCGTTGATACAGAGCGACCTTCGGTGCCTTTGTAGAATTCTTCAAATAGTTCGTCTGAAGGCGCTACTAAGGGCGTTGACTCAGTACGGCGCTTGGGTAGATTGCCGCCTAAAGTCTTACGGCGTTCGATTAAATATTTCATTTCCGGAGAATCATCCGCTGGCTTATAAAAAGGCATCTTAGCTACTTCCGCATCAGAGATGGGGATGTTAAAGCGTGAACGGAATTCTTTGAGTTCCTGGTCATTGAGCTTCTTTTGATTGTGCGAAATATTCTTGCCTTCACCGGATTCTCCTAAACCATAGCCTTTGATGGTATGAGCTAATACGACAGTGGGAGCCCCTTTGTATTCGACGGCAGCTTTATAACCAGCATAAACTTTTTCAGGATCATGCCCGCCGCGTTTCATATCTTCCAGTTGTTCATCCGACAAATGGGCCACCATCTCAAGCAAGCGTGGGTCTGTGCCAAAGAACTTTTCACGGATATATGCACCGGAGGAGACGGAATATTTTTGATATTCACCATCAACGATTTCTCCCATACGGCGTGCTAAGAGTCCTTCGGTATCTTTTTCTAACAAACTATCCCATTCTTCGCCCCAGATGACCTTGACGACATTCCAGCCAGCGCCACGGAACAAAGCTTCCAATTCTTGGATAATCTTGCCGTTGCCGCGCACAGGTCCGTCCAAGCGCTGAAGATTACAATTGATAACAAATATTAAATTGTCTAATTTCTCACGAGAGGCCATGGTCAGGGCGCCTAACGATTCAGGTTCGTCAGATTCACCATCACCCATGAATACCCATACTTTATTTTCGTCCTTGGGCTTAAGTCCTCGGTCTTCCAAATAGCGGTTAAAGCGGGCTTGATAAATACCCATAATAGGGGCCAATCCCATGGAAACAGTCGGGAATTGCCAGAAACTTGGCATTAACCATGGGTGAGGGTAGGAAGATAAACCGCCTCCATCAGCTAGTTCTCGGCGAAAATTACAGAGATTTTTCTCAGATAAACGACCTTCCACAAAAGCACGGGCATAAATACCAGGTGAAGCATGACCTTGGAAATAAACCAGGTCACCGTTGCTTGTGTCAGTAGCGCCACGGAAAAAGTGATTAAACCCTATTTCATAAAGAGTGGCTGAGGAAGCATAGGTGGAAATGTGTCCACCAATACCATCAGTCATTTTATTACCACGAACCACCATAGCCATGGCATTCCAGCGGACAATGGATTTAATACGGCGTTCCAATTCGCGATTGCCT
>Ga0302320_10022771_pt1 | contig 12339 bp, 22 predicted proteins | sample Bog_T0_3_FD_202130 | JGI IMG/M metagenome (GOLD analysis project Ga0302320, IMG submission 202130) | Peat permafrost microbial communities from Stordalen Mire near Abisko, Sweden - Bog_T0_3 | ecosystem: Environmental > Terrestrial > Soil > Wetlands > Peat | place: Sweden: Abisko, Stordalen Mire...
TAGGCGCCGTTCTCCTCGAGGAAATTGATCGAGGTGATGACGCCGCGGCCGGCGCAGCCGACGCCAGGCTCCGGTCCGCCGGACTCCACGCACTTGATGTCGCGGTAGCCGACCTTCATGACCTCCTCGATCTCGAGGTCTTCGACACTGCCCGCGGCCGCAGCCAGGCTGAGGATGGTGTCCTGCGCCTTGGCATGCAGGATCAGGCGGGTGGAATCCGCCTTGGGGTCGCAGCCGACGATCAGGATCCTGTGACCCATCTCGGCCAGTGCCGCCAGGGTATTCTGCGAGGTGGTCGACTTGCCGATGCCGCCTTTGCCGTAAAATGCGATTTGTCGTAGTGCAGCCATTTTGTTCTCCATGAACCGATTGCCGTCCGCGCGTTTGCGCGAGACTGTTTTGCGTTACAGAACCGGGCACATGGGTTACGGGAAGGAGCGCATCGCTCGTCAGGCGTCTGCGTGCACTCAGCCCTCACTCCTTGTTCCGTCCACTCAATAGCAACCTGCGTGCCATTCGCACTAAGGTCATGATTCGACTTCTGAAACGCTCCGCGTTTCAGAACGCGGCCGATGTTTTGAACCCGACAGCCTGGGTACGGCTGTCAGACCTCTGTTCGAAATCGGACAAGGATTGAAAGCCGCTGCGCACCTGGAATGTGGGCCACGATCGCGCGTTGCGCGATATTTCCGTGATCAGCCCGGGCCGGAACAGAACTTGCTAGCAGTCTCTTTGTCAGGGTCCTGTCTCTTCGTCGGGGCCCCGTGGTCCCCGCGACCAAGGATGCTCGCAAGCTCAAGGAGGCTGAAATGCAGATTGGCGTCGAAACATCGAAGGCTGTCGACCAGCGGCGTGTGTTCGTCATCGACGATGACGAAATTACCCGAGCCGCGCTGCAATTCATGTTGCATGACGAGATCGAGACCCACGAATTGACGAGCCTCGAAGAGGCTTATGAAAAAGGTGTCGGCTGGCTCAAGCCGCATGTCGTGCTGCTCGGCGTTTCCTTCCTCAGGCAGAGGGGAAACACGCTGATCGGGGAGCTGGCCGCGAAATTTCCCGGGGTCCGTGTTCTCATCGTCTGCGCCAAATCCGACGAGGCGGTCGCGATCGAGGGCCTGAAGGCCGGAGCCCATGGCGCCATGGTCAAGCCGCTGACGCTGGAGGCCGTCCGCAAGAAGGTCGACACCATCCTGGGCCGCGGCGGCGCATCGCCGCTGGTTCAGCTCAGCGTGCTCTAGGGACGCCGCGCGATGGCAACGATCACGTTTTACCAAAAGCCTGGCTGCAAGACCAATGCACGGCAACAGCAGATGCTGGAGGCCGCGGGCCATGTCGTGACCGCAAAAAGCCTGCTCGCGGAGCCGTGGACTGCCGAACGCCTGCGCGGCTTTTTTGGAGCCACGCCCGTGGCTTCATGGTTCAATCCCGCCGCCCCGCTGGTGAAGTCCGGCGAAATCGATGTTGCGACGATCAATGCGGCGACCGCGCTCTTGCTGATGCTCGATGAACCCTTGCTGATCCGGCGGCCGCTGGTCGAAGCCAACGGAGAACGATGCGCCGGCTTCGACCGCGATCCCGTCACTTCGCTGCTCGGCGGCGCGGTGGGCCCCGGTGCGGAAAGCTGCAGCCGCCCCGGGCCGTCGCCGCGCTGTCCGGATCCTGACCCGGTATCGAACGCGGCTTCCCGATGAGCGTCGCAACGGTGTCGGCCCTGAGCCCCGCCGGAACCGTTCTCGCCTATCACGCGCGCACCAAGCACAGCCTGAAGCGCTACGCCGCCGGCCCCGAGACGCTGGATTGGGATGCCCAACCCAATCCGTTCCGGGAATTTGAGGGCTGCGCGCGAACCGAACTCAAACCCAGCGCGGACCGGCTCGGCACCAGCTTCGCGCAAGCGATCAAACCCGGCAGCATCGATGCCGCCGCTTTGACCATCGAATCCCTGGCCAGCCTGCTGCAGCTATCGATGGGACTGTCGGCCTGGAAGGAATACGGGCCGGACCGCTGGGCGGTGCGCTGCAACCCGTCGAGCGGCAATCTGCATCCGACGGAAACCTACGTTTTCGCCAGCAATGTCCCGGGCATCGATGACGGGGTGTATCACTATCTGAGCCGCGACGACGCGCTGGAGCTGCGGTGCGAGCGCGACAAGCGCTCCGAAGCGCCTGCCCGGCTCTGGATCGGCCTGTCATCGGTGCATTGGCGGGAAGCCTGGAAATATGGCGAGCGCGCCTTCCGCTACTGTCAGCTCGACGTCGGCCACGCCCTCGGCGCGCTGCGCTACGCCGCGGGCGTGCTGGGATGGAGCGCCACGCTGGTCAAGGATATCGGGAGCGCCGAGCTGGCAGCCATGATGGGGCTGGATCGCACGGATGACTTTTCGGGTGCCGAACGTGAAGATGCGGACCTCCTGATGGCGATCGATACCGCGCCCGGCCGGTACCCGGTCGCAGCGCATCGGCCGCCATTGCCCCGGAAAGACGATGGAGACCAGTGGACCGGTCGCGCCAATTTACTCGACCGGCATCCACTTTATCGCTGGCCCGCCATCGGGCAGGTAAGCCAGGCGACACAGGGGCGCGACACCGGATGGCCGTCCGAATCCCCGGACTATCCCCCGCGGCGGCCCACCGATGAAATTCGCGCTGCCGAAGTCATTCTCGGCCGGCGCAGCGCGCAGCGTTTCGACAGCCGATTCCGGATGAGCGCGGATACCCTTTATCGCCTGCTGGATAGTTTGCTGGACCGGCCAAACGCGCCCTGGGACGTCTGGAATTTTGCGCCACGCGTCCATCCCATCTTCTTCATCCATCGCGTCGAGGGACTCGACCCCGGCGTCTATGCGATGCCGCGCCATCCGTCAGCAGCCAACATGCTGCGCGAGCAACTGCGCCGGGATTTCGAGTGGCAGACACCGGAATGCGCACCGGCGCATCTTCCCTTTGTTCGGCTGCTCCGCACCGATTGCCGGATCATCGCGCGGACTATGAACTGCCACCAGGCGATCGCCGCCGACAGCTGCTTCTCACTCAGCATGCTCGGCGAATTCGAACCCATCGTCAGCGCCAACCCGTGGCGCTATCGCCAGTTGCACTGGGAAGCCGGCCTGATGGGGCACGCGCTCTATCTGGAAGCTGAAGCCGCCGGACTGCGCGGAACCGGCATCGGCTGCTACTTCGATGACGCCCTGCATGAGGTACTAGGGCTGGCCACGGCGCAATTCCAGGCGCTCTACCATTTCACCATAGGGCGTCCGTTGACGGACGGCCGCATCTCGACATTGCCTGCCTATCCGGGCCGGGGAGTCCCGGTTGAGGAAATTTCGGCATGAGGCAACGCAAGCCGTTCCAGCACATCGACGTCCGGCGCGCCGAAGCCCTGCTGTCGCGCAGGGATCCGCTGGTGCTTGACGCCCGGGACGCCGGCTCCTTTGCGACGTCACGCATCGATGGCGCGCAACCTGTTTCGTCGACCAACATCGACGCCGTCATCGGCGTCACCGCCAAGACCCGGCCGATCCTGATCTACTGCTATCACGGCAATGCCAGCCGCGAGTATGCGCAGACCTTTTCCGATTTCGGATTCACCGAGGTCTATAGCCTCGACGGCGGATATGAGGGCTGGCGTGGCCGGCCGACCGCGGGCGAAGCCGCGGAGCTGGACGCAACGCTGCGACAATGGCTGGCGGCCCAGCAATTTCCCGACGGCGGAATCAACGCCGTCATCGCCGACGCCACGACGCCGCTGATGAAGGCATCCCACAGCGGCGACCGCGGCATCGTTCGCCTGCTGATCATGGCCGGCGCGGAGGTGAATGCGCGGAATGCCGATGGCAACAACGCCCTGTGGCTGGCCTGCGTCGGTGGCCACCTCGATATCATCGGTATTCTGGCCGACGCCGGGATCGATATCGATAATCGAAACGACAATGGCGCGACGTCCCTGATGTACGCCGCCTCGTCCGGGAGAGCCGCTGTCGTCGAACGGTTGCTTGCAAGGGGAGCCGACGTCACCGTGGAAACGCCGGACCGCTTCTCGGCGCTCGACCTTGCGGGGACGATCGAATGTCTCGCGCTGCTGCGGCCCGGGCGTCGGCGCAACACACTCAACTCCGCGTCAGCACCATGGCAAGGCGGTCAACCCGCTTGCCCTGCTTGAGATGGGACTCGACGATTTCGTCGACATCCTCTGCGGTGGCCGGCCGGTACCAGACGCCCTCCGGATAGACCACCATCAAGGGACCGGCCTTGCAGAAGCCGAGACACCCTGCGGCGGTGAAACCGATATCGGTAAGATGCTGTGCCTCGATCGCCTTGCCGATCCGATCCCACAACGGCTGGGCTCCCGCCGCCCCGCAACTACCTCGTGGATGCCCGGGCGGGCGCTGCGTGTAACAGGCAAAGACGTGGTGCTTATAGACTTGCGGGAGATCGAACCCGGCTCCCTCGGCGGTCTCGCTCATGTCGCAGTGCTCAGGATTCCCTTGTCGTTCAACAGTGCCGCGAGTTCTCCCTCCTGAAACATGGCGCGGACGATATCGGCGCCGCCCAGGAATTCGCCCTTGACGTAGAGCTGTGGGATCGTGGGCCAGTCCGAGAACGACTTGATGCCTTCACGGACCTGGGGATCGACCAGCACGTTGACGCCTTTGAATGGCACCTTGAGGCCATTCAGTATCTGCACCACGCTGGCGGAAAAGCCGCATTCAGGCGCCGCGGGCACGCCTTTCATGAAAAGTACCACGTCGCTGCTCGCGACAATTCCCTTGATACGCTCGGCCGTCGCCGGGTTGGTCATGTTTTCTCCTCAAAGTCGAGCTGACGTGTCCGTCGCGTCCGTTGCGGTGCAAAAGCCGGTCCACTCATTTCGGCACCCCGGTGTCGAGCGCGAGCGCATGAAGGGCTCCGCCCATCTGTCCCTGCAGCGCGTCGTAGACCATCTTGTGTTGCTGGATCCGGCTCTTTCCCAGGAATGCCTGGGAGGTGACACGTGCGCCATAGTGGTCACCATCGCCCCTCAGGTCCACGACGAGGACCTGAGCATCCGGAAAGGCTTGCTTGATAAGACGCTCGATTTCAGTTCCGTCCATCGCCATCGTAACGCCTCCAAGTACCCCACATGCTCTCATGCAAGGTCCAAACCAACTTGCAAGAGAGCCGCCAAACCATCCGTGCCCGCGTTCCAACCACCGGAACGCGAAACAGGCATTGGATTTCTTCCATTTGTTGTGTGGCGCGCACCGCTGAGTGTCAGGTTTCCGACATGCCGGGTTGCGTCCTGTTGCGGATGCGACCTGGCTCGCGGATATCTTCAGGCCAAGGCTTGATATTCCCGGCATTTTGTATCGGTTCCAAGCGGCCCAGCTCTTGCTTTCCCGGACAGCAAGCCAATACCGGAGCAGCGCGAAAATGCGGGCCGACCCTTCCTTTCGATTCGCCGTGATCCTCGGCACCAACGAGATCGCTTCCGCGATCGCCGTGCGACTTCACCAGAACGGTTTCCGGATCGTGCTGTCGCATGATCCGCTGCCTCCGGTAATCCGGCGAAAGATGGCATTTCACGACGCCCTGTTCGACGATGACGTTACCCTCGACGGCATCGCAGCAAGGCGCGCCGACACCGGCCTGGAAATCCGCACCGGCCTCGCGCAAGCGTCCAGTGTCGCCATCACCGAGCTCGGACTGCTCGATCTGATCGTTGTTCGGGCCATCGACATTCTGGTCGACGCGCGGATGCAGAAATATCTCGCGACGCCGGATTTGCGCCGGCTGGGTCGTTTGGCAATAGGGCTCGGTCCCGGCTTTGCCGGCGGGGCCAATTGCGACATCGCGATCGAAACGCGGCCGGGCAAAGCGGGCCGAATCGTCAAGGAAGGCTGCACCGACCAACCCGATGGGGTCTCGCGCCGGCTCGGCGATCATGCCGGCGAACGCTTCGTGCGCGCAGATTTCGCCGGAAGGTGGAACACCGCAATCGAAATCGGTACGCGGGTCTTCAAGAATTTCATCGTCGGCCATCTGGGAAACGAACCGGTGCGCGCGCCGTTCGACGGGATATTGCGCGGGATCGTTCGTGACGGCACGGAAGTGCCAGCCGGCGTGAAATTGCTCGAGATCGATTCCCGGGGACGGAAAGCAAGTTGGACCGGTACTGACGATCGCGGACGGCTGATCGCGAACGCGGTGGCGGAAGCGATTTCGCATCACAAGCCGGGCGTCTCGAAAACGATCGGGACCTCGCTCCATCTCGTGAAGTGAACGCGGCGCGCATCTGACGCCGTCGAGGGACATATGGCCGAGTTGCTCGGAGAAGGCGACGCCATCAATTTCGGCAATCTGCCCGAAGAGATCGACGCTCTGCTGCAACAGGGCGTTGCGGCCTATCGTCATGACTGGTCGCGCGCGGACTCGTTGTTTCGCCTGGCGCTCGCCGCCGCGCCGAAGGAACTGCCGATATACTTCTGCCTGTACAAGATCCACACCTATCAGGGCAATCTCGACGAAGCGCAATCAGTCGCCGAGAGCGGGTTGAGGGAAGCCGCCGACCAAGCCGGGTGGCCGCTCGATTGGCGCCAATGGCGGCCGCAAGCTGGGTTGCCCGACGGTCCCGGCCGCTTCGCGCTCTACACCCTGAAGGCGCTCGCCTTCATCCATCTGCCGCAAAACGATCCGCGGCGGGCCGACGAGATGCTCAATGTGCTGAAGCGACTTGATCCGGCGGGCGCCGTCGGATGGCCCGTAGTGGCGGCGCTCGCCGAGGGCGTCGGCTGAACGGCGCCGCTGGTGGCATCGCGCTTGCACTTACTTCGATAGTGCAACGTCCGATCGCGGAGGCCGCAGCAAATGACATATCTCGATGACCGCATGGTTATCGCCCCGGCAGTGCCGGACGGGCAGTCGCCGCTCGCCGGCGGCGCGGATGACCTGGTCGGTGCCGTGATTGCGGCCTTACGGACCGTGCACGATCCGGAGATCCCGGTGAACATCTACGATCTCGGGCTGATTTATCGCATCGCGCCCGGCGATCAGGGGTTCGTCGAGATCGACATGACGCTGACCGCGCCGGGCTGCCCGGTGGCCGGCGAGATGATGAACTGGGTGAAGCAGGCGGTCAGCGACGTCGCTGGTGTCGAGAACGTGAAGGTCAACCTGGTGTTCGATCCACCCTGGGACAAATCGAAAATGTCGGAAGACGTTCAGCTCGAGCTCGGCCTGCTGTAGCCGGTTGTCGGATTCAAAACAATCCGATGCTGCCGCACCGGAGAAACCGCTGAAAGCCGCTATCGCAACGGGCAAACACCCGCCAGCGCCTCATCGGCATCTGGCACTCTACCTGCATAAGTGTCTTTAGCCGAGACGGCGGCGCGACCCGCGACTGCCGGCATAGGGAATCAGAGGACGCCATGATTGAGCTTACAGCCGGCGATGGACATACGTTCTCGGCCTATCGCGCCGATCCCCCCGACCCGCCCAAGGGGGCGGTCGTCGTTCTTCAGGAGGTGTTCGGCGTCAACCCGCACATCCGGCAGATCGTCGACGCCTTTGCCGCGAAGGGCTATGTCGCGATCGCGCCGTCGCTGTTCGATTCGGTGAAACAAGGGGTCGAACTCGGCTATGACGACGCCAGCGTGGTCGAAGGCATTGCCTTGATGCAGCAGGTCGGCAAAGAGCGTGCGATCGCCGAGATCCAGGCGGCGGTCGACTCGGTCAAGGACGCGGGCAAAGTTGCCGTTGTCGGCTATTGCTGGGGCGGCTACCTCGCTTACGCCGCCGGCAACATGGTCACCGGACTCGCCTGTGCCGTCGGCTATTACGGCGGTGGAATCGTCGACGATTACGGTGCCAAGCGCAAGGTGCCGACCTTGCTGCATTTCGGCGAGAATGACGCGCTGATTCCGCTGGAAGCGATGAGCCAGTTTCGCGCATACCGGCCGGATGTCAGCGTCTTCTCCTACCCAGGCGCGTCGCACGGCTTCAACTGCGACCAGCGCGACAGCTATCAGCAGGAGGCCGCGCAAACAGCGCTGGAGAGAACCCTGTTCTGGATCTGGCAATATGTCCAGGGCCAACCTCCGATCGCGCTGAAGAATTCCGGCGCCTACGCGCAGGCGAAGGTCGACAAGAAAAAGAAGAAAAAGGAGGCGGCGGACGACCTCGGGCCGCCGATGGATTGATGCGGTCGCGGCACAGGTTGAAGCGCCGCGCCGTGGGCAGAGAAGGCCATGAGCGTCATCCGGCACAATTTTGATACCGAGAACCGCACGAAGGCGCGGCGCCTGCGAACGCTTCTGAGGCTGAGCGCCTTGCACGAGGCGAATATCCACGCCAATCCCCTGCCCTATCTCGAGCGGGCCAGCGAGCGAATCTATCAGCTCGAAAGGATCCTGTTTGAAGCCGTCGAAGCCGCGACCTCTCCATCCGGGCCGCAATCCCCTCGCGAGATGATCAACGTGAGCAAGGCGGAATACCAGCGTTTTCTGGCATGCCTGGCGATCATCGAGAATGGATTGGTGCAACTGGTTGCAGGTGATGAGGACGAATAAGCAATGCCGATAGCAGAAGGATTTTTCGTGGATTGGGATGGCAACGCGCGCTCGACGCTGGATCCCGGCGGCGGCTATCTCTGCGAGACCGATCCCCCGTCCCGCTATGTGGCGGTGACTACCAAGGGCGGTACCCTGGTGCATGAGGGCACGTTCTACAAAGACGTGGCGGACATCGAAAGGGCAGGCATCAAGGCGCCGCTGGTTCCCGGCACCCATCCCTGGGGCCGGCCGGAAGAGGGTTTCTGAAAAGAGAACGAGGGAAAGGAGAGCGTAAAATGCTTCCGACCACCATTCTCATCGACGAGGCACCGCGCTGCGTGGTGCGTCCGACCGACACCAAGGACCTCAACCGCTTCATCCGCAATGGCAAGACTTACCTGCTTGCCGACAATCCCGACGGCAGGATCAGCCATCGCAATGCCGACGACACCGAGGCCGTGAAGTGGCGCAACGCGCTGGCCCTGCACAAGGCCTGGGGCGGCGCCGAGGAAGAATTTTTCGGCACTCCCCTCTGACCGAACGAAGAGGCGACAAGCCGCATCAGGGCCGCGCCGTTCCTGCGTCGTGCGGATTACCGGCCTGGTTGCGCATCCAGTCCGCGAGCTTGGTCAGGGCGGCGTCGAGTTCCTGGCGAGCGCTGTCGTCCACGATCGTCTCCGCCATCGCGCCGCGCATGCAAAGCAACCACGCATCGCGCTCGGCATTGCCGATCGCAAATCCCATGTGCCGCTGCCGCAGCCGCGGATGCCCCTTTTCCGGCGAGTAGAGTTTTGGGCCGCCGGTCCATTCGCTTAAATAACGTTTGAGAACGCTTTTGACCGGTGCCAGATCCGGCGCGTGCATGGCGCGAATGATCTTAGCCTCGGGCAACATATCCATCCTCGTGTAGAACGCCTCCACCAGCCGATCGATGACGACCGCCCCGCCTACTCGCTCGAACATCGGTATCTCCACCGCGACGTCGGACATCATTCTCTCCTGGGCTATTCATCCATGCTTGGCAACAACACCACCTCGGCCGGCGCCCCCGGTCCTTGCTGTTCGACGAAATCGAGCGCGTCGACGCGCGACAAGCCGCCGCCGCTTTCGATCAGGACGACGGCCTCCTGCGGCATTTTCAACAGCGCTTTGAGCAACTGGGCGACGGTCATGACAGCTGCGGTCCCGTCTCGTCGAAGCTCATGGCGACGGGCTCCTCGTCCAGCATCACGATCTCGGCCCGCCGCAACCGGCCATTGTCGTAATATTCGTAGCGGTGCGAGAGCTCGACCTCGCCATAGACCAGCTTATCGAAGCCGCTCAGCAGCCCTGCGCGATCGAACCAGGCGCGGATGAAGGTATTGCGGTTCGACAGCGCATCCGGGGCAATCGCACTGACAAGATTGAAGGGCAGCTTGACGCCGCTGTAGGAGACGAAGAACCGGCACTCCTGATCGACTTGCTCTACCATTTACCGCTCGCCTCCTACGGCCTCACCGCATTGCCGACGGCCGCAGCATGCCCTTGTTACTAAGGATGAATCGTAATTTCCATAGTGTCATCGCTCTCGTCGAACGGATTGGAAAATCCGCTTTCCTCCAGATCGATGCCGCAGACGCAGACCTCGCTGTCGACGACGGCGAGCGCGAGCGGCTCCAGGCTCTTGTTCTTGCAGGGACCGTCGATGCACAGCCCGGTGTCGATCTCGAACACCGAGCCGTGCCGGCCGCATTTGAGGAAGGCCCGATCGCGCGTAAAGAAATTGCCCTCGCCGAAATTGAGCCAGATGCCCTGATGCGGACAGGAATTGACATAGCCGAGATACTCGTCGGCATGGGTCCGGATCACCACGATCGAAAACGGACGGCTTTCGCCGACCTCGTTGATACGGAACAGGCTGAAGGCCTTCGCCGCGCTCCGCTCGATGCTATCGGCGGCGCAAATGGCGAAGACTTTCAGTGCATCCCGGCGGCCGTTGACGGCTCCGCGGCAGACCATTGCCATTCCTCGCCTTGTCGTAAAGACGACATCGCTGTCGGACCCGCCGCACCAGCGAGACCGTAAGACACTGCTGAACCGATATTTGCATGAAGCATGCCGAGCCGAGCGCTGCGTCCGCAGCCTCGTTCAGATATCCAAGGGTATGCCGATGGCCGCGATGAAGCTCTACATGACGCCCGGATCGTGCTCGACCGGCATTCACATCATCCTGGAGGAGCTGGAGGAAGCGTTCGAGGCCTACATCGTCAATCTGCCCGCCGGCGATCAGTTCAAGCCCGACTATGTCGCGATCAATCCGAAATCCACGATTCCGACCCTGGTGCGCGACGACGGCAGTTCGCTGACCGAGGTGCCGGCGATTGCCTATTGGCTCGGGCAGAGCCGCCGGCGCGCGGCATTGTGGCCGGCGGATATCGAGACGTCATGCCGCCTGATCGAAGCCATGGCCTATATCGTGGGGACCGTCCACGGCCAGGGTTTTGCCCGAATCTTCGCTACCCATACGTTTGCGCGCAATCCCCTCGATCACGACTCGGTGCGCGAACTCGGCCGCGACATCGTCACCAAGGGCTTTGCCGTTCTCAGCACGGCGCTCGGAGAGAATATCTATCTGGCGGACGCCTATTCGGTGGCCGATCCCGTGCTGTTCTATGTCGAGTTCTGGGCCGACAAGACCGGCATGACGTTGCCCGCCAATCTCGCCGCGCATTACCGGCGGATGCTGGCGCGCCCGGCGGTTCATCGGGTGCTGCGTGAAGAAGGCTATGATACCGCCGCGCTCGGCCGCTTTTCGGACCGCCAGAGCACGGATCTTGCAACGTCGTAGGGTGGATGCACCAGCGAGGCTGAAAATGGCTGAAATGATCATCGTGGAAGACCGTAACCAGGACGACATGTCGCGCAAGGCCGGCTGTTATCTTTATATCGCTACCCGGCTCTGGCTGGAGAGCGACCTCGTGCACCGGGTCGACGGGCCGGCGGTGATTTCCCCGGATGGCGTCGAACGCTGGTACATCCGGGGAAAGGACATCACCCGCAACGTCAATATGTTCTTCTTCCAGAACCAGTGGCCGGCCCGACACGGCCTCGACACGCCGGAAAAGGCGGCCCGCTTCCAGACCGCCTTTCTCGCGTAAACGTCGCGGCGATCGTCATGCCGCGGTCGGCGGGTACTCGGCCTTGAATGCCTCGATCCGCTCCGCCGTCAGCCGGAACACGCCGCGGCCGCCGGACAGCGTCTGGTAGGCATCGCCGGCCTTGTCGCTCAGAAAGTTGAACCATTCCTGCGGGGTCAGCGCCTTCGGTCGCTCGCTGATCTCCACTACCGTGCCGTTCGGCGCGAAGCGCAGATGGATCAGGACTTTGTGCGGCTCCATCGTTTTCTCCTGTTCTAGACGCCGGAGCCGAAGCCCAGCAACTCGATGGTGACGTTCTCTGTGCCGAGCACCTTGGCCTGGCAGGCCAGTCTCGACTTCGAGCCGATACCGACAATGGTGTCGAGCCGTTCGTTTTCCTCGCGGGCAATCTTGGAAAGGCCCTTACGGCCTTCCTGCACGTAGATGTGACAGGACCCGCATTTGGCCTGTCCTTCGCACTTGTGCAGAATGCCCATCTCCGCCCCAAGAAGGGCCGCGAGCAGGGTCGTCCCCTCCGCCACATCGATGGTTTTTCCCGAAGGCAGTACAGTCAATGTCGACATTTGTTCATTCCTCGCTGTTGTTGAACGATCAGATTCAAGGTCCTAGTAGATCGCCGCGCCTGCTCCATCATTGACCGAAGCTTCCTTCATCGTCTCGACGATGAAGGAGATC
>Ga0302320_10022773_pt1 | contig 12338 bp, 11 predicted proteins | sample Bog_T0_3_FD_202130 | JGI IMG/M metagenome (GOLD analysis project Ga0302320, IMG submission 202130) | Peat permafrost microbial communities from Stordalen Mire near Abisko, Sweden - Bog_T0_3 | ecosystem: Environmental > Terrestrial > Soil > Wetlands > Peat | place: Sweden: Abisko, Stordalen Mire...
TTTTTACCACCAAACCGATGGGGCAGGGCACCGGCCTCGGGCTCGACGCCGTTCGCCGCATCATCACCACGCATCACGGAGATATTCGCGTGCAATCGAAACCCGGCGAAACCGTATTTCAGATTCGCTTGCCCATCTCGCGGCCAAAAGCATAGTTCCGCTCGCGCTCTCCGTTCGTCGTTGACATCCCTACCCGCGCAGCCCGAATATCGTTCGACACGGAAATTCCAGCGTGGAGCGCATCATCGCGATGTCCGACGTCCCACAATTTCACCGCCCCTCGCCGCGCACCCAGCCGGACTATCTGTACCCGCCCTACGTCTCTTCGAAAAGGCGCGCCCCTTCGAAGCCGCTGATCTACGTTCCTCACACGCTTTCGGAAGTTACCGGCCCGGTTTTTGGTCATGACGACATCGGCGAAAACGACAACGACCTCACCCGCCAGCACTCCGGCGAGCCGATCGGCGAACGCATCATCGTCAGTGGACGTGTGCTCGACGATTCCGGTCACCCCGTGCCGAACGCGCTGATCGAAGTCTGGCAGGCGAACGCCGCCGGCCGTTACGCGCACAGAGTCGATCAGCACGCCGCGCCGCTTGATCCCAACTTCACCGGCTGCGGACGCATGCTTACTGACGCCGAGGGCCGTTACCGGTTGACCACAATCAAGCCCGGCGCATATCCGTGGCAGAACCATCCGAACGCCTGGCGTCCTGCGCACATCCACTTTTCACTCTTCGGCGCCGGACTTCTTTCGCGCTTAGTCACGCAGATGTATTTTCCCGGCGACCCACTGATGGCGCACGATCCGATTTTCCAGAGCATTCCGGACGACAAAGCGCGCGGCCGTTTGATCGCGGCTTTCGATTTCCAGACGACCGTTCCGTCGCACGCGCTCGGCTACTGCTTCGACATCGTCCTTCGAGGCCGCGACGCAACACCGAGGGAGCAGCATCGATGAGACAAACAGTGAGCCGAACAGGATGAGCCGCGTTCACACTCCCTCGCAAACCGTCGGCCCGTTCTTCCATTTGGGCCTCGAGAAACTCGACAAAGCCTTCCTCGCGCCCGCTGGCACGCCTGACAATGAAACGATCTCGATTCGCGGCAAGTTGTACGACGCGGATTTGAATCCCGTTCCCGACGCCCAACTCGAAATCTGGCAAGCCGACCCGCGCGGCCTGCATCCAAAGCCCCACGCCACGAAGATTGAAACCGGAGCTCCGCATTTCTCCGGCTTCGGCCGCATCCCGACGAACGCTCACGGCGAGTTCCATTTCACCACCGTCAAACCCGGCGCCGTCCCCGGCCCGAACGGTTCGGTGCAAGCGCCACACATCGTCGTTTTGATTTTCATGCGAGGATTGCTCAGGCATCTCGCCACGCGCATTTATTTCCCCGGTGACCCGTGCAACGATTCCGATCCGATCCTGCTTCACGTCCCCGTTGACCGCCGCGCCACGCTTGTCGCCGTCCACCAGGCGTCCGCGCCGAATCATTTCGAGTGGAACATTCTGCTGCAAGGTGAAAACGAGACCGTGTTTTTCGATTTATAGCCGATCGATTTTCCGCGGGGCGAAATCCCGGCGAACCCAAACCACCCCCACCCCGGCTGCATGAAAATCCAATAGCTTGAGAGTATGATGTTGTCCGGCACCCCGCACGAACAGCCGCAAAGGACCTGCCATGGACCACCGGTTCACGCTTGGCGTTGAAGAGGAATTCCAGATCGTCGATCCCGAGACGGGAGCGCTGCGTTCGCACGTCAGCGAGCTGATGGAAGCCTCGACGCCCAGCCTCGGCGAGCAGGTCAAGCGCGAGATGCACCAGTCGATCGTCGAAATCGGCACGAATATTTGTGCGGATGTGAAAGAACTCGATGCCGACATGCGCCGCACGCGCGGTGAACTCGTTCGCGCCGCCGAAAGCCGGGGTCTGCAAGTCGCCGCCGCGGGCACCCATCCCTTTTCCAGTTGGATCGATCAGGTCATCTCGCCCGGCGAACGCTACCAAAACATCGTGGAAGAAATGGGCCAGCTCGCCCGCTCGCTGCTGATTTTCGGCATGCACGTCCACGTGGCCATGCCCGACAAGACCACCATGATCGAGCTGATGAACATGGCGCGCTATTTTCTGCCGCATCTGCTCGCGCTTTCCACTAGCTCGCCGTTCTGGATGGGCCGCGACACCGGCCTGAAGTCCTTCCGCACCACCGTCTTCCGTCGCTTTCCACGCACCGGTATTCCCGATCATTTGCACTCGTGGAATCAATACGAAGATTACGTCGAGCTGCTTGTCCGCACGCACTGCATCGACAACGCCAAGAAAATCTGGTGGGACGTTCGCCCGCACCCCACGTTTGGCACCCTCGAATTTCGCATATTCGACGTCGTCACCAAAGTGGACGAAGCCGTCGCTCTTGCAGCTCTCACCCAGGCCATCGTCGTGAAGCTCCATCGCCTCTACACCCGCAACCTGGGTTTCCGCATGTATCACCGCGCCCTGATCGAAGAAAACAAATGGCGCGCCGCCCGCTGGGGCGTGGAAGGGAAGCTGATCGACTTCGGCAAGCAAGCCGAAGTTCCCATGAGCATCCTGATCGAAGAGCTCTTCGAATTTGTGGATGACGTCGTGGACGATCTCGGTAGCCGCGCCGCTCTCGAACCGATTCACCGCATTTTCCGCGAAGGCACCGGAGCCGAGCGCCAAATGCGCGTGTTCAAAGAGACCGGTGACCTGAATGCCGTGGTGCGCCACATCATTGCGGAAACGCGTGCAGGCGTTTCGATTCCGTCCACGTCCGCGGCCGGAAATCCGGGTAACGACTAACACGGCAGGATTCCGCGGTCGATTTTATTCAGTTGGGAAGCAACGCGACACACAGAAGGAGCGCTCGACATGAAAATCGGATTGCTCTGCGGCCGCGAATACAGTTTTCCGCCGGCGTTCATCGAAAAAGTCAACGAACTCGGCGCGAAAGACGGCATCACCGCCGAATTCGTGAAACTTGGCGGCACGATCATGGGCGAACCGCCGCGCTATCGCGTGATCGTCGATCGTATCTCGCACGAAGTCGAATACTACCGCGGCTACCTGAAGCACGCCGTCCTGCAGGGCACCTACGTCATCAACAATCCTTTCTGGTGGACCGCTGACGATAAGTTTTTCAACTACTCGGTCGCCAGCAAACTCGGCGTCGCCATTCCGAAAACAATTCTGCTCCCGCAGAAGGGTTATCCCTCCGATGTGGACATCAACTCCGAATCGCTGCGCAATCTCGAGTATCCGATTCAGTGGGACGAACTGCTCGATTACGTCGGCAGGCCGGCGTTTTTGAAACCTTACTCCGGCGGCGGCTGGAAGCATGTCTACAAAGTTCACAACAAAGAAGAATTGATTGCCGCCTACGATGGCACGTCGCCCTATTGCATGACGCTTCAGGAAAACGTGAATTTCGACAAATATGTTCGCTGCTTCACCTTCGGCAAGATGGATATTCTTCCCGTCGTGTACGATCCCGGCCAGCGCCGCTACCTGATCGACCATAAATATTTGTCCGACGAGCTCGGCGCTCGCGTGGTGCACGACGCGCAAACCATCAATCAAGCACTCGGCTACGAAATGAACACAATCGAATTCGCCATCAAGGACGGCGTCCCCTACGCCATCGATTTCCTGAATCCTGCGCCGGATTTCGAGCGCGACCGCATCACCGATTTTTATTTCCAGATCGTTGTGGACCGCATGGCCAAGCTGGTCATCGATCGCGCGCTTCACGGCGAAGCTTGCTATCCGTGGCCGCGCTGGGAACAAATGCTGGGCGTCGGCGCCGCCTCTGGTTTCACCGGAGCCCCTGGCAAGCCCATTGCCGTCGCAGCATCGCCATCCGCGCCCGTCACTGCTGCGAAGCCGCGCACTGGAGCAAAACCTGCATGAGCGGATCGGCTCAGCCGTCTCCCTCATCTGCTGCTCCGGTAGAATTCTGGAATAGTTTGCTGCGTCCAGACGTAGAGCTTTCGCCGGCCTTTGCGCTCAATCTAAATAAAAAAATGCGCGCCGAACGGCTCACTTTCGGCGAACGAATTCACTGCCCGTTCCTTCGCCCTTTTTTTCTGTCAGCCGAGGACGAAAAGCGCGTCCGTCCCGTTGCCGAAGCAATTGCCGCACTGGGCGAACGCGTTGTTAAACAGTCTCTCGTTGATCCGAATCTCATGGCGCAATCGGCGCTCAGCCACGAAGAAGAGCGCCTCGCGCGCCTGAATCCGCGGTACGTCACTTCCAGTACCGCATCGCGCCTCGACGCTTTCTTGCTTCCCAGCTCGCTGCAATTCGCGGAATACAATGCCGAATCGCCCGCCGGCCTGGGCTACGCCGAAACTCTCGCCGACGTTTTCCTCGGTCTCGACGTGATGCACCGCTTCGAGCAGCGTTATGCCGTGCGGAAGTTTCCGCTGATGAAACTAATTCTCGAAGCGCTCCTCGAAAGTTATCGCGAGTGGGGCGGCAAACGGTCGCCGCCGGTTATCGCCATTGTGGACTGGCGCGAAGTGCCCACGTTCTCCGAATTTGAAATATTGCAGGCGCACTTCGAAAAATCCGGCGTGCCCACAGTTCTTGCCGACCCGCGCGACCTGGTTTTCGAAAATGGCAAGCTTTCCGCCCACGGTCACACGATCGATCTGGTGTACCGTCGCGTTCTGATTAACGACATTATTGCCAAGCCTGCCGAATCCGCCGCGCTCCTCGCCGCTTACGCAGCAGACGCCGTCTGCGTCGCAAATGCGTTTACTTGTAAAATCCCGCACAAGAAATCGTTCTTCGCCGTCCTAACCGACGAACGAAATCACGCGCTGTTCACTTCCGTCGAGCTCGACTTGATCCAGCAGCATATCCCTTGGACGCGTTTGCTCGCCGACACAAAGACCACGCGCGAAGGCGAATCCTTCGGCCTGCTCGAATACGTTCGCAAACGCCGCAACGATTTCGTGCTCAAGCCGAATGACGAATACGGTGGCACCGGCGTCACGCTCGGTTGGGAAACGGGCGAATCGCAATGGGATGCCGCCCTCGACCGCGCACTTGCCGATCCCGCCAGCGCCTGGGTCGTGCAGGAACGCATCAACGTTCGTCGCGAGGTTTTCCCGATGCAATCGGCTGATGGAATTCGAATGTGCGACATGCTCGTCGATTTCGCGCCGTACATTTTTCGCGGCAAAGTGTCCGGGTTCCTTACTCGCCTGAGCGCCACCGGCCTCGCCAACGTCACCTCTGGCGGCGGCCAGGTGCCTTCCTTCCTCGTTCAGCTCAAGCAATAGAGCGGCAAAAAATCCCACTCTCGTTGTTCGCACAACACGCGATATAATTTCGGTGGCGTGTCGGACGCCTCCGTGTCCGCGGGAAGGGCTGAGCCCATCGAGATCCTGCCGTTCACACTCGAACGACCATCTTCTTGGAAGCCCATGCACGCGGACACAGGGCAGTCGTTCCAAAGGAGATCGTCATGTCCGATCCACGTCCGTCGTTGTTGCCGCTTCGCCGCCTTCCCGACCAACCCAATCTTGAGCATCTCCGCAAACAAGCCAAAGATCTTTTGCACGCCTATCGCTCCGCCGATCCAGCCGCCATTGCCGAAGTAACCCGCTTTGAGAGGAATCCAGACGCCGCAGCTTTCGCGCTGAACGATGCTGAGCGCATTCTCGCCCGCGCCTACGGCTTCGCCAGTTGGTCGAAGCTGAAAGCTTTCGTCGATGGCGCGAATGCCGGGCGCTTTCTCGGTGCCGCGAAAGCTGGCGATCTCGCGCTTGTCCGCTCGCTCATGGCTAGCCGCCCCGAACTTGTCGGCATGGGAACATCCGCCTCCGGCGAATACCGCGCCATTCACTATGCCGTCATGAATCGCGACGTGGCGATGACGCACCTGCTCATGGAGGCTGGCGCCGACGCGCGCCAGGGAATTTATCCTCATCGCGACGCGACGACGGCCTTCGCGCTTGCGCAGGAGCGTGGCTACGAGGACGTTGTCGCGGTGATCGAACAAGAGGAACGCCACCGCCGCGAAGACCTAAGCTGCGTCAACGCGACCGTTACGCCCGCGCAGGATCAGGTCAGCGCAGCGATCTCGAGCGGCGATCGCGCCGCCGCGATTCGTTTTCTCGAAGCCGACCCTTCGCAGATCCAAGCCTGCGACCGCAATGGCCGCACGCCTCTGCATCTCGCCGCGGAAGCAAACGATGTCGATCTCGTCGCGTGGCTCCTTAGTCGCCGCGCCAGTCCGCGAAAGCTCGATCCCCACGATCTCGCGCCCATCGACCTTGCCGCGCTGGCTGCCGACCCGCGCAACGGCGCCGCCGAAAAATTTCCCGCGACCGCTCGGCTTCTACTGTTGCAGGGTTCCGATCTGACGGTGCGCGCTGCCGTCGCCCTCGGCAACGAGGCTCGCGTGCGCGAGCTCGTTGCCGCAGATCCCACGCTCTTGCACCAGATCAGCACTTTCGGCGGAGGTCTCGTCACGCTCGCCGTTAATCACCGCCAACCTGAAATGGTTCGCCTGCTGCTTGATCTCGGCGCCGACGTCAACGAACGCATGCTCCTCGCCGAAGAGGAAGAACCGCAGGAAAGTTGGGGCATGCCTCTGTGGTATGCCGCGCTCGCGGGAGATTTCAAAATCACGACATTGCTGCTAGAACGCGGCGCCGATCCCAACGCCAACGTGTACGCATCGGGCTGGCCGCTTCGCAATGCGTGGAGCCATCGCGATGCGAGCGTCAAAAATTTGCTGCTCGAACGCGGCGCTACACCGAAGCCCTACATGGTGGCCGAGATGCATGACGTCAGAGAAGCGCGGCGCTTGCTCGAAGAAAATCCCCACGATGAGGAGTTAGCGAACGAACTCGTCTGGTCCGCCGCGGATCACGGTTGCCCCGAAATCGTCGAACTCGGGCTGCCGTATTTGAAATGGCCGCGCAACGACGACCGCTGGAACTGGATTCTGATGCAGCCGATTCGCGGCGGCAATGGCGACGCTGCAACCTCGGACGGCTTCTTCGCGTCGCTCGCGGCGATTCTACGCGCAGGCGTCGATCCGGACGTTCCCCGCTTTGGCCGCACCGCGCTCCATTACGCCGCCGCGCGCCACGGATCGGCGTCCGGCAAGGATCGCGCGCGCTTCGCGGAAATGTTGCTCGATCATGGTGCGAGCCTATCGCGCCGCGACGACCTGCTGAAATCGACGCCGCTCGGCTGGGCCTGCCGCTGGGGCCGCAAGGAAATTGTCGAACTTCTTCTCACACGCGGCGCGCCGACTCACGAGCCAGATGCCGAACCGTGGGCACAACCGCTCGCCTGGGCGCGCAAAATGAATTATCCAGAAATCGTTGCGCTGCTTGAAAGGTACGCTCAGCCTGGCGATCGCGCGCCCGGTTAGCTCGCGATCGTTATAATCCGCGAAAACCTGCATGAATTCGTGGAAAATCGCGCTGGCAGTATTTACAATGCTTGGATGAATTTTGGACCCGTTCAGCCGGAACTGTTGCCCGGCGCCAAGAACGCCATCGAAACCTGTCTTGCCATCAAGCCCGGCGAACGCGTCGCGCTCATCGCAGACATTCCCAGCAAAGCCGTTGCCGCGAGCCTGGCTGAGGCGCTGAAAAATCGCGGCGCAATTTGCGAGGGGTTTTTACTGGAAGATCTAGCGCCTCGTCCGCTCAAGCGCGCTCCGCAACCCGTGCTCGATGCTCTGGGCCGCGCCGACGCCGGAATCCTTTGCATGACTCCGCAGGAAGGCGAACTTGGCGCACGCAAAGATATCGTCGGCGTGGTCGAGCGCCGCCACATCCGCTACGCGCACATGATCGGCGTCACTGCCGAAATCATGCAGCAGGGGATGCGCGCGGATTACACCATGGTCGATCGCCTGAGCGAAAAGCTCCTGCAGCGCATGCACGAAGCGAAATCGCTCACCGTGAAGACCGACGCCGGCACTTCGCTCGTATCGACGTTCGATGCAAAACTCGACTGGGTGAAAACCAGCGGCCTGATCAACACCCGCTACTGGTCGAATCTTCCGGCCGGCGAAGTCTTCACGACGCCCGCAAAGGTGGACGGCACATTTGTCTGTGACGGTACAGCAGGGGATCACTTCTGCGGAAAATACGGCGACCTGCAGAAAACTCCGCTGACGCTCGAAATCACCGCCGGCCGCCTCACCAAAGCCACCTGCGACCGCAAAGACCTCGAAGCCGAATTCTGGAGCTACTGCCACACCGACGAAAATAGCGATCGTGTCGGCGAGCTAGCCTTCGGAACCAACATCAGCCTTTCAAAATTTATCGGAGTGCTGCTGCAGGACGAAAAATTTCCCGGCGTGCATCTGGCGTTCGGCGATCCCTACGGCAGCCAGACGCACGCTCAGTGGAGTTCACGCACACACGTGGACGTGCTAGCGCGGCGCTGCAATGTGTGGATCGATCAGGATCAAGTCATCTCCAACGGTCGCTACATGCTCGACCGCCTCGGCCTGGCGTAGTTTACTGAACAACGGCTAAAACAACTGGCTCACGTATTCCCACATCTGGTGTTTCCAGTAAGGCCAGTCGTGTCCGCCCTGCGGTCCCCAATTATCAAGGTGATGATGAATTCCGCGGCTCGCCAGAACTTCCGAAAGCCGGTAAGACGGCCCACTGTGCTCCCACGGTCCCGTGCCGGTAGCGATGTGAATGTCGCACCCAGAAAGCAGCCACAACCGATGACTGTCCGAAAGGTTCGCCAGATAGTCCACCGGATTGTTGAAGTAGGTGTTGTCGTCGTACATGCCGCTCATGAATCCGCGAATGTCGTAAACGCCGGAAAGCGCGAAGCATCGCCGGAACACGTCCGGATGTTTGAACAAAGTATTCGCCGCGTGATACGCGCCAAACGAAGCGCCCATCGTAGAAATCGCGATGCCAGGCGATTTACAGCTGTCCCAGACGAACGGCACCACTTCTTCGCGTATATACCCGTCGAATTGCGATTGCATGTAGCTGCGGTGAAACGGATGCGCCCGCTTATTGTAAAACGTCGCGTGGTTCACCGAGTTCACGGTGAAAAATTTCACGCGTCCCGCGTCGATCAGCGGCGAAAGTGCTCCGATCAATCCTTGATTCTCCAGCTCCCACTCGTCACCCGCGCTCGTCGGAAATCCCACCAGCGGCATTCCGTAGTGGCCGTACACCACCACGCCCATTTCCATGCCCAGCCGGTGCGAATACCAATGGTGATAGTCCCTTTGCATGGTGCTCCTGCGCGGACGCCTGCGGCCTGTGCGCGCCCTACCAGATGAAACGCGCCGCATTATACGGCGTTTTCCGCGTGCACGCTGCGGAATCGGCTCGCTTTCGCCTTGCATCGTCACTTGCAAATCGCCGGAAAGGTTCACGCTCACAATTATAAATCAGCCTGCGAGCGACGCGAAATTTGCGGTGGCTGCGGTACCCCGGCGAAGACCCGAATCGTTTAATTTCAAAATCAAAAGCGGTACTATCTGCGAAACGATGCATCTTGCGAAAATCAAATCCTCGTACGAGCGGAGCAGCGACATGAAAATTCGCCTCTGGGCCGAGGCGGTGGTGATTGGCACTCTGGTGCTTTTGCCCGGAGCTTCACTCGCCGGCGGCAAATTCGACGGAAACTGGACCACCCATCTTTCTTGCGAAGCTCACGACGATAACCCAGCGTACAAATTCGTTTTTCCCAGCGTCGTAAAAGACGGCGTCTTCCACGGCCAGCACGGCGAAGAGGGCAAAGCTGGATATTTGGTGATCGAGGGGAAGATTGCCGACGATGGCAGCGCCAAGCTGGCCGCCAAGGGCAAGGTCTCGCAAGGCCATTCTGTCTTCGTCAATGCGATGAGGGGCGGCATGTACACCTATAACATCAAAGCGCAGTTCACCGATACCAAGGGCACCGGGACGCGGGAAGAAGGCGCAGGCATTCTCGGTCGCGCCTGCACATTTGAATTCGATAAGCAGCCCGGCGATGCAGCTCCCGGCGCGCCCGTATCGCCCGCGCCGAACACTCCGCAGTAGCTAACGGGATTTTCGTGCGCCGCACGCATCTGCTATTCTATCGGGCAGAAATTATTCTGCTGCGAACTGCAATCATTCGAAAGCGCACCGCGAAAGAAGGGAACTCGATTTGCCTTTATCCGCCGACCTTGTCGAACAACTCGCCGCTGCCGGCCCCGGCCAACTGCAAAAACACGAGCAATTCCGATCGAGATTTCTCAGCAAGAAGCGTGACCTGATTGTTTACGTTCCGGGAATATACGATCAGCGCCCGGACCTGAATTTCCCTGTCCTGTATCTGGAAGACGGCCAGAATCTTTTCGATCCCAATACTTCTTTCATTCACGGAATGTACTGGCACGTCGGTGAAACGGCCGATGCGCTCATCGCGCAGGGCGCCATCCAACCGCTCATCATCGTCGGCATCTACAACACCGAAAAACGCCTGAACGAATACACTCCCACGCGCGACAAAAAACTCGGCGGCGGACGCGCCGATAAATACGGCCGGATGCTGGTCGAGGAATTGAAACCCTTCATCGAATCGAAGTACCGCGCGCTCCGCGGACCCGAATTTACCGGGCTCGGCGGCTCGTCGCTCGGCGGCCTGCTCACCGTATATCTGGGCCTTCGCTATCCGGATACGTTTGGAAAACTCGCCGTGCTGTCGCCGTCGGTTTGGTGGAATCAGCGTGCCATTCTCGATTTCGCCGCACGGACCCAAATTTCCTCGCGACCCCGCATCTGGCTTGACGTTGGCACCAAGGAAGACACCCACACCGTCGCCAACGTGACTGCCCTCAACGATACGCTGGTGCAAAAGGGCTGGCGAGACGGCCACGACATTCACTTTCAAGTTTTCGACGGCGCGCTGCACAACGAAGACGCCTGGGCCAAGCGCGTCGGCCCGCTGCTCGAATTCCTGTTTCCCGCGGCGGAGTCTGCCGTATAATCCGCGTTTCCAGCCCCACGCTGCGGCGGTTCGGCCGTGTTCAGTGTGTACCGGAGGCTACGATTGACCGACGCGCGCCCGCTGACGATCCTCTGCATCACGTCTTACGAAAAGGGCCAGGAATTTCTGCGTACCTCTAAGGAACTGGGCTGCCGGGTTCTGCTGCTCACCGTCGAAAAATGGCGCGGCGGCGCGTGGCCCGCGGAAGCCGTGGATGAACTTTTCTTCATGCCGGAAGACTTGCCGGTGCAGGCCATCATCAACACCGTCAGCTATCTCGCCCGCTTTCAGCCGATCGATCGCATCGTCGCGCTCGATGAATTCGACCTAGAAAATGCCGCCGCGCTTCGCGAGCATCTGCGCATTCCGGGCATGGGCCTCACCACCATCCGTTACTTCCGCGACAAGCTGGCCATGCGCGGCAAAGCGAAAGAGTCCGGCATCGCGGTTCCGGAATTTGTTCACGTGCTCAACCACACTGCGCTCAATGAATTCATGGAGCGCGTGAAGCCGCCGTGGCTGCTGAAGCCGCGCTCGCAGGCCTCCGGCATCGGCATGAAAAAACTCTACAATTCTTCCGAGCTCTGGCCGTTGCTCGATCGCCTCGGCGACGACCAGTCGGGCTATCTGCTCGAGCAGTTTGTGCCCGGCTCGGTTTTCCACATCGATAGCGTGGTATCCGAGCGCGAAGTGGTTTTCGCCGAAGCGCATGCCTATGGCGCGCCGCCGCTCGATACGTCGCACGACGGCGGCGTTTTCACCACGCGCACGATTCCGAGAAGCTCCGCCGACGCCAAGGCGCTGCAAAAATTAAATCGCGAAGTGATTCAAGGATTGGGTTTCGTGCGCGGTGTGACCCACGCGGAATTTCTGAAATCGCACGAAGACAAGAAGTTTTATTTCATTGAGATTGCCGCCCGCGTTGGCGGCGCTTACATCGTTGACGTCCTAGAGGCAGCCTCAAAAATCAATCTGTGGCGCGAGTGGGCGCGCCTGGAAGTCGGCGCCGGAAAAACCCCCTACGAAATTCCCAAGCCAGTTCGCGATTACGCCGGCGTCGTCCTGTCTCTTGCCCGCCAGGAAGATCCGGACACCTCCGCCTATACCGATCCCGAAATCGTGCTGCGCATCAAAAAGAAATACCACGCTGGATTCGTTCTTCGCGCGGCCGATCCCGCTCGCATCGTCGAGCTTCTCGACTCCTACTCCCAGCGTTTCCGCAAAGACTTCTTCGCCACCGCCCCAGTCCCCGAAAGGCCCACGTCGTAATCCTCGTGCATGAAAGGGCAGGAATTATTCTAAAGCCGAGCCTTCGCTAACGCGCATTCTCCATTAATCGAAAC
>Ga0302320_10022776_pt1 | contig 12336 bp, 10 predicted proteins | sample Bog_T0_3_FD_202130 | JGI IMG/M metagenome (GOLD analysis project Ga0302320, IMG submission 202130) | Peat permafrost microbial communities from Stordalen Mire near Abisko, Sweden - Bog_T0_3 | ecosystem: Environmental > Terrestrial > Soil > Wetlands > Peat | place: Sweden: Abisko, Stordalen Mire...
CTGCCGGCGCTTTTTCATCTTCCAATCACTCCACAAACGCGCGTCCAAACCGCATCGGCAATCAGGCGGTCATCGGCATCCAATCCAAGGATCAGCGCCGATACGGAAAATGCGGCGTAAGCCAACGCTAACCCCGCGACCGGATTCACCCAGCTCACTCTAATCCAAGACGCTCTGCTCACCAGCAAAGCCATGCAGAGAGCGCTCCCAGCCGAGGGCAGCAGCTTTAGAAAACTCCGGTTATAAGGAGACAGCTTGAGCGCCACACGAACTTCGATCAGATTCCAAACATTCGTCCCCACATTCGTGATCGCCGCAGCCAGTGCCGCTCCCCATGCGCCCCAACGTGGCACCAGGATGACGCACAGGCCGATCATAGTCACAGCCATCACGGCTTGCACTCGGATGAGCCGACGCTGATTGCCGGACATCAGCAGCAGAAAACCCACCGAACCAACTCCGCAGTTTACCAACTGGCCCAAGGTTCCTACGACCAGGATCGGCCAACCGGCATAAAAATCGCGCCCGAACATCTGCATGATCGGCCGGGCAAAGACAATCACGGTGATCGCCAAAGGAAATGTAAGTCCCAGCATCCATTTGGTCAGAGTTTGAAACAGGCGGCTCAGAAGCACGTAATCCCCGCGCGTATGCAGGTCGGAAATCACTGGAGCAAAAATCTGATTCACCGATTGCAGAATGATCGTTTCGTATACTACGACCGCGGCTGCCACGGAATAAATTCCAACCTCGTGAACTCCCCGGTAATAGCCGAGAGCAATTCGATCCGTCTGGCTTATGCCGAATTCCATCAGGCCTACGCTGAACATCGCTGCGGAGAACGACCACACTTTGGACTCGATCGAAAGCCTGTTCCAATCGAACGACCGTGCGGCGACTGGCGTGATGCGCCAGACCATCGCGACCAGCATCCCCATCACCAACACCGCGCTCGCAATCTGCGCCGCCAGATATCCCCACAGCCCGCCCCCGAGGGCGATCAACACAACTGCAATCGCCATCGTAAGAGGGTTGGCGATAAAGCCCGTGATGACCGTTCGGCGTCCCAGTTCCTTATAACCCGCAAGCACTTTACCGAAGAACGAGTTCAGCGCGCCCGTTATCATGATCAGCGCGAACAATGGGAGATACCGCGCAAGCTGGGCAGAGTGATAAAAATGCGCCGCGATCCCGGGACCCACTTCCAGCAGAATCGCGGCAAAGACCAGATTGCTTGCCAGCAGAATCCAAGTTCCATTCCACAACAATGACCGCAACGCCGCGAATCGCTTCGCCGCCGAGTACATCGACACAAAGCGCACCGCGGATTCTGGAAGGCCGAGAGCGTTGAAAATGCCTAGGAACCCAACAATCGTCATCCCCAACGCATAGATGCCGAGAGCTTCGGCTCCCAGCACGCGCGCAATATAAACTTTGAATATGTAACCGAACAGGATGCTGAAGATGGTTCCGGCAAACACCATGCCGGATTGTCGCGAGATGCGGCCCATCTCCGACTGAAAACTCGTCCTCTCTGCTGCCGTCGATAGAATGGTCGGGTCTTGCTCTTGAGTCATCGCGCACCGCGATACGATTTCCCGCTCCGATACCTCAGACTCGCTCAAATGCATAGATTCGATCTTCTACGAAGAGTTGGACCGGAACGTGGAATCGCCAACTCCGGAGGAAGCTTAAGATTTCGATGCCCCAGTCTAAACGTTTCTTCTCTTGCCATGTCAGATGTTGCTCTGGCGGTTACCGCCCCGTAACGAGCGAACTGCGGACTCAAGCCTTGGCGATCGTTTCAACGCTGTGGCTGCGCGATATCTTAAGATCTCGCGCAGATAACCGACGAACGACCGTGTCACGGTCGCATGCAGCGTTTGCCGATTACCGTTGCCAAATCGCTCCTTGTACCCTTCCGCGCCCAATCCGAGATCCACCTTCTGCATTCCTTCCAGGTCGCAGGCCTCCACCACGATCCTCGAGAGCAGGCAGTGACCGGGAGAATTTTCTTCATATTGGCTATCGAAAGTCGGCTGATACCAAAACCAGCTTCCATGAAATTGAAATCCATAGTTCCAGGCAACCGCTTTGTCTCCAATTTTCAAAACACTCAGCGTTACCACCCCTGCCCCATCAAATCGTCTAGCCAGTTCTTCCAGAAACAATCGACGTTCGGGTGTGGACAGGCTGCTGGTACGCGAAGTGGCGAGAAAGCGCGCCACGTGCGCGTCCGCGAACGCCGGCAGCGCTTTCCGGATCTCACCGTCAGTTTGCAGATGAACAAAGGTCACCGGCCCTTCCCGCTCCATCTCGCGCAAATAGCGACGAAGCTTTTTCTTTCCCAACAGAGAATTCTTCAACTGCGCGCGCCCCTGTCCGGCGCCCAATTCCACATGCGCACATAAGTACGCGGGACGAATAAAAACATGAAAACCATGCCTCCCTGCCACTTCTCGCAAAGCGTCGGACGTCTTCGAGTCGGCGGGAATATTTGCCAGCGTCATTTGTTTCAGCTTGCGATTATTCAAATCTGCGAAAACGGCGTCGAGAAATTCGACCCGCACTTCCGGCGCAGAAATAAAGTCGCAGTAATCCGCCGTGGTGGCGGCAAGAAAGCAGTTAGTTTTCCCGGCCGGGTCGCTGGCCAGGGATGCGATCCCCACTAGCTTCTCTTCCTCGTAGCCCAACAGAAGCAAGGGCTTCAAGGAAGCTCGGTACGCCGACTGCATCGCGAGCGCCCACTCCGCGGTATAAAACACTTGTGGCTGTTCCATCTGCAACGCCACCGCATTCCACCGGCGGAGCAACTCGGGACTTTCAGAAATCCCCCTGTGCGGGACGATGCGCAAAATTTACTTCTCTCCCGGCGATTCGGATTTCGAAAATACATAGTAGTACCAATCCGTGAAATAAAGATGGCTCGGCCGGGGATAATCGTCGCCCTGCACACGAAGCAACCTGAACCCACAGTTGCTTACTTCGCGAGCAACTTTTGCGGGAACGGCGAGATGAGTCCGAAGACCCCCATGGGCGGGGTCTAACCAATATCCCTCTCCCTTCCAAGTTGCAAGAGTGAACAATCTTCGCGTGCACCGTGCCACCGATTTCACGAAAGCTGTCACGCCGGCGGCAATCGCGCGCACTGCGGTTAGACACGCGAACGCCGGGCCGAACCAGGCGGACTTCGTTCCGATCGCGGATGCAACAACTTCCCTCACGCGCTGCTGATTCCAAGACGCGCGTAAAAAAATGGCTCGCGGATTGTGCGAGGAAAAAATCAGAACGCCGCCGGGCCGGAGAACGCGGTAAATTTCGTGCAGGGCTCGCACGCGTGCACTGTCTGGAATCACATAATCCATCCCGTTGAACGCCATCACCACCGCATCAAAGCTTGAGGAAGCGAACATCGAAAGATCGTCTGCGCTTGCAATGTAAAATTCCAACTGGGGGAATTTCTCCCGGCACATCGCGATCATCTTCGGCGCATAGTCAAGACCCACATAACGTTTCGCCCTCGCAGAGAGGTAAGGTGTGGTACGTCCCCCTCCCACACCCAGATCGAGAATCGCCATACCCTCTCGCAGATACTCATCGAACAACACGCGTTCGCAGGGGGTCAGGTAGTGAAGCGCGGCGTAGTATGCGGCAACTTCTGCGGAATTGTAGGCAAGAAGGTTCGGATCCTGCTGCTGTTCAACTTGTGCACTCATATCTCGCGATTGCTTTTGAGCGATCACGTTTCACGCCGATCATCGGAATCCAGTCGGCATTGAATCAACAATATTTACCGACAGCAATACCTGTCACTTTCTCATACATGTGCAGCAGCCTGGGGAAATTTCGATCCCAGTCCGCGCGCTGTTCCACAAGACCGCGGTTTCTTTCTGAAAATAAATTGCGCTCTTCGGGCTTAAGGCGGGCGGCACACAACAACCTGTTGGCGAACTCGTCGGAAGAATTCACCTCCGCGAGCCAGCCGTTATGACCTTCTACAACCCACTCGCGGTTGGATGGATTGTCGGTCACAACCACCGGCAGGCCGGTCGCCATCGCCTCCAGCAAAGAAATCGAAGTCCCATCCGACTGCGCGCAACTGACGTAGGTGTCCGCCAGGCGAAACCACTTCGGCATCTCTTCTTTCGTCCTGGGACCAAAAATTCGAATCACCTCCCTCAACCCATTCGCCTCAATAAACTCGTTTATCTTTCCAGCCTCCGATCCGTTGCCCAACAATAACAATCGCAACGAAACGTCTGTCTCATGAGCCTTTCGAAATGCTTCCAGAAGCGTGCACGTTCCGTACAGCGGCTCCCACGAGCGCGTGCACAAAAATACGTGCGTGCCGGCTTCGCGCAAGTATTTTTCTCCGGGAGGCAAATCGCCCACAGGACCAAACAATCCTCTCTGAATGCCCCAGGGAAGCTGCACGATGCGCGAATCCGGTATGTCGGCGAATTTCCTGGCCGCGGCACGCACGGTATCGCAGTCGCAAAAAAAACTGTCCGCTGCCGACAACGCGGTCCGCGTTGCTTGCTCCCACTCCGCACTGCGATCCGTCCGAAACAGAATATCGGAGCCCCATGAAGTGAGCAGCCAGGGATGAAAGCCAGAGAGCGCCGTCACATACCCACTAGTTTGAATGGGACCGGCATGGATCAGGTCCGGACTTATCTCCATCAACCGCCGCTGCAACTCGGGTAGAAACGAGGCAAAGGTTGCGGGATCGGAATTTCGGGGGACTGTTTGTTCGGTGCGAACCCACTTGACTCCGGGCGGGAGCCATCCTCGCGGAGGCTCATGGCTCGTCGGATCAAGAAACCAAACCTGAAGTCCCGCCTCGGAGAGCTTTTCCAGAAAACGTTGGTTGTGCCCGGAGGTGTTATCCGAGAAGTACAAAAGCTTCACGCCGCGCCCTCGACCTTCGCCAGGCAGTTCCATTTCAAGTGCGCACCCTGCGGCAGATCGCAGAGCAGCCTCTTACCCAGGACCCGTGGCAGATCGAACGGCATCACTGCTTCTCTGGGAGCCGGACGCAACGCCTCCAGCATGTGCTCTTCTAAAATCGTCCCCGCGCTCAAGTCTTGAGCCGCTCTTAAACAGCGCCGCTGCACCACCACCGTCTCCCGTTCATTCTCGGCAACAAACTTTTTCGTCGAACCCAGAGCATATTCAAGCTCGCGCGTCCGATCCACCATCTCACGCCACGAGGCAGGCGTCATAGAAAAAGGATGGTCCGGCCCTTCACGGCTGTTATCGTCCGTGAAATGCTTTTCGATCACACGCCCCCCCAGTGCCACCGCTCCCAACACCGTGGCGTGCCCCGGAGTGTGATCGGAAAGACCCAGCACCGCGGAAGGAAACATCGCCCGGAAAGTTTCCAGCACACGCAGATGGATATGCCGGAAGTTCTCCAGGCTGGCCGTATAGTTCGTATTGCATTGCATCAGGACCAGCTGCGAATTGATCTTCAACACTTCGTCGACGGCGTCCTTCACGTCCTCAATATCCGATGCGCCCGTAGCCAGCAGAACAGGCTTCTGTTTAGACGCAACCTTACGCAGCATTTCAAACCAAGTAATATCTCCCGAACCAATCTTGAACAAACTCACATAAGGATCAAGCATATCCACGGCTTCCAAATCGTAGGGCGCGGAAAAATATTCGATCCCGCAAGCCTCGCATTCCTGCTTCAGCGCCGGAGTCCACTCCCAGGGCAACGTGGCTTCGCGATAAACCTGGAACACGCTTTTCTTCCATTTCGCCTGATGAGAAAGCTGGCCTCCCATGGCGTTGAAGCCGCGCTCGCTGACAATCTTTGCCGCGCGAAAATTCTGGAACTTGGCCGCATCCGCCCCCGCCTCGGCGCACAACCGTATCAAAAGTTTGGCGCGTTCCAAATCCCCGTCATGATTGGCGGAAATATCCGCGACAAAATACGTCGGATGCTCCAACCCTACTTCTTTATTTCCCAGCTTTAGAGTGGTCATTACTGAACTCCCGCCTGCGCTCCCGCCGACATCCCAGTGAGTCGCCCCTTGATGCGATCGACGTACCCGCTCTCGCGCAACTCCGCCAATCTGCGAATTCCCGCCGCGACATTCGGCATCGAACGGCCCAGCGCGCCACTGATCTTCCGGGTATTCAGCGATGTATTGAGTGGACGCCGCGCCCTCATTCCGGCCTCGGCCATGCGCATGGGAACAACTCTCATCGGATCAAAACCAAACCGCAGCGCCACCTGCCTGGCGAATTCGTACTTGCTCACCGCTTCCGAACCAACCACATGGTAAAGCCCGCACAAATTCTGGTCCAGCAAGTTAAATAGCACCTCCGCCAGGTCGTTTGCCAGAATCGGGCAAAATATTGCGTCGGTAAAGCCCGGCACAACTTCTCCCGCCGCCAAGTGCTTCAACACCCATTCCGCCAGGCTGAATTTATTTTGTGCGTTCCAGCCATATAGATTAACCCGAGCAATAGAAGCCGCCGGGTACTTTTCCAGCACTTCCGCTTCGCCCCGTAGTTTCGTCCTCGCGTAGACGTTTACCGTCGCGGGACAATCCGTCTCCGCATAATTGGCGCCCGCTCCATCAAATACCGAGTCCGTAGAAATATAAAGAAATCGCGCCCCGCTATGCGCTGTAATCTCCGCGATTGCGGACGGCACGGTCGCATTGATGCGCTCCGCCTCTCGAGGATGCTCCTCGCACCAATCCACATCGGTAGCCGCCGCGCAATGCACCACGGCCGAAGGATTTAGTTCCGCGAACAGCCGGCGAGTTTCCGATCGGTCCGTCAGATCGACTGGGAGCATTTTCGCCCCGTCCACTTCCAAGGAGTGCCGATGATAAACCCCAACGACTTCGCGCCCCTGCTCACGCGCCAGAGCAACAAGGTTCGCGCCCAGCAGCCCACTGGCTCCAGTAACAAGAATCATTCCGATTTCTTCCCGAGAAGTCCCATTGCTCTGAACTCAGCTCGCCGCGGTGGTGCACACTCTGTGCGAAGAAGTAAGAATCTCCCGCAACCTTCCCGCGGCTGCCGGCTGCCAGCAATTCGCTGCAACGTCATGCCCCACTTGATATTGCAGCAGAACTTGTGGAATCTGCTTGATCTCACCCGCATGCTGCAAACCAATCCCGATTCCGAAGCGGATATATTGCTCCACATACCCGTAAGGCAAAAATTCCAACCACCTGCACAGAAAGCATGGAATGCCTCGCACCGAGCACTCCATCGCTGCCGTGGACAGCACAGTGATTCCGAACCACGTTTTAGCCAAAAGATCTTCCGTCAACGGCCCGCTCACGATTTGAGTAATTTGTTTCTGTTCGCCGGAAAGGATCTGCTCGATCATGCCGGCCCGTTCCCGTTCGCTTTCCGCCGCATGCAACTTCACCACCAGCTTCCGCCCCGTGGCCAGCGCTATTTCGGCGAGCGAAGGCAGAATGTCCCGATAAAACTCTTCCTGCCTCCCGCTCCAGGTCTCGTAGGGCTCAGAAAAAAACAAGATAAAAGGCTGAGACTCCGGCCGCCCAACACTATCGGAGATATTCCAGTTCGCAGGCCGTGCCGGCGCTCCCATCTCAACTCTCTCCGGCGGCACGTCACACCTCCGCACCAGGTAATCCTTCTCCATCTTTCCTTTCACCAAAATAACGTCCGCGTGACTCCGCTTGAAAAGGTAGCGTCCATCGAGCGCTCCGTGATGGCACGCAACATTCGGCAACTCCCGAGCCTGCGCCAGCAGCAACGGAATTCGCGTATTCGGATTGCTGTCGTCCGCGCACAGCACACCCTCGATCGGTTCCCGATCGAGCACATTTCGCCAGGCGTCGCGAACTTCGAACCCGTGCCGCAGCCACCGGGGAAAATTATCCAAGTACCCCAACCGGTTGAGACTTTCAAATTCTGCAGTGGATGTCAGCTCCTGCAGCAACAACCGCCAGCGACCTTCCATGCGATCGTTCTCATCCCTCCGGTCGCGCAGCGAGGCATAAGCCGACAGCCGGGCTGCCGTCACATTTTGCGGAAGATCTTGCATCCAACCGCTGCGTCGCGTGGCCACCAGCAAAAAGTTCTCTTCCGGAAAAGTCATCGCATAGGCAGCGCCGGTGCGAGAGACATTTACGTATGCGGTGGGCAGCAAAACCGCCGGCCTCTGTAATCTCTTCCCTCTTCTCGCAAAACGCCCGCGAAACTGATATCCCCCGTCGTACTTGTCGCCGATAACATCGATCATCTGCGAAACCGACAATTTGTGCGCAACCCGCAAGTAGTGCCGCAGGCCATTCCTCTGCCCCGCCCTGTGCAAAGGAAAAACCTTCACTCCGTTCCGCAGACACCGCAGCAGACTGGCATGCAGCCCCGGTCGCGAAACGCAGACTTCGTCGGCAGGACTCACCGATCGCGCGAAGTGCTGCAACAAAATATAAGATTCAAGTTCCCCGTGCAGCAGGAGCGACAGTATCTCCCACCAATCCAGACCGTGCTCATCGATCAACTGTCCGCAGCCTTTCGCCAGCAAGCGGCGGACGCGCTGAAAATCATCCACCCCTCGCAGCGAACTTAACGTCGTGATCGGACAACCAAAGCGCCGGCTCCACCGTGCGTAAGCGTCCACTCCTCCGAGTCCAATATCGACCACTTGATCCCACGCGCGGTTCGCCCACGGACCATTTTCTGGATCGTCCTCGGGATGGACCAGAAGAATTTTCATGAACCGAAAGTCGCTGGTGGTGGGGAGTCGGCGAGAGTCAACATTCGTGGAGCGCCTTCTGCTCGATCGCGGAATTAATCCGCATCAGATCTGGCTCGCGCTCGACCAAATGCAATATGTCATTGAGCAGCAGCATTTCCTCGCCCAGACGGTCGTAGATCGCACGCACAAATTCCAGATCCTCCGGTGTGTCGACCGTCCACCGATGCTGGCTGTAGTCCTGCTCGCCGGTTACCGAGAGAATGCTGAACTCCCGCGGATTCTCGTAGATGTAGGGCGTTACATGCGCTCGCTCGTAAGCTTTGTGAGCCTCGCGATGAGCCCGCTCCAACGCTTGAAAACTAATCACCTCGGTGTCCAACCCACGCGGATAAGTACGCAGAATCGTGTTCGCCGCATAATCCGGCAAAGTTTCCAGATACGCCAGCACAGTCTTGTCAACAATTTGCGGATCGATCAGAGGGCAATCCGAAGTGATCCGAACCACCACATCGGCATTCACCTCGAGCGCGGCTTGATAATAGCGCTGAAGAACGTCATCCTCGCTACCTCGAAAAACTGCTACTCCCTGCTCGCCACAAAAGTCGACGATCGCGTCATCTACAGACCGCGTCGTCGTCGCCACCATCACCTCATCCAAAGTGTGGGCCGCTCGCGTCCGCTCCACAACATGCCACAACATGGGATTTCCCTGAATGCTGGCAAGCACCTTGCCCGGCAGCCGAGAGGATCCCATGCGCGCCTGAATAATGGCGACCACTCTGGGATGTTCAGTCTTTCCACTCATTGGACCCCGGTATTACAAATGCAGCGCACAGCGTCGCTAGAGCAACGGCTCACCTCAACGCGCATAGTGGTTCACCACCTTCTCCACCGCGTGAATCACGTCGCTCACGTCCCCGTCCGTCATCCCGTGAAACATGGGCAGGGTAATCAGCCGCCCATAAGCCTCCTCGGCCACCGGATACTCTCCCCCGCGGTATCCGAAACGATCGCGGTAATAAGGATGAAGATGCACCGGAATGTAATGCACGTTCACTCCGATATTTTCCGCGCGCAACGCGTGAAAAACCTGCGCCCGGTCTGCGTTCAACATTTCAAGGTTCAGTCGAATGGGATAGAGATGCCACGCCGGATTCACGCCAGCCCGAACTTGAGGAACCATCACAGCTTCAAGATGGCTAAAGGCCTCCGCATACATCGCCGCGATCTCCCGTCGGCGCAATAAATTTTCCTCCAGCTTCTTGAGCTGCGACAGCCCCAGCGCGCAGGCCATATCCGTCAGCCGGTAGTTGAACCCCAGCAACACCATTTCATAGTGCCACTGTCCATCGCTCTGCCGTTGCCGCGCATCCTGCGCAATCCCATGATTTCTAAAGCGCCGCAGCGTCTCCGCAAAATCCGCGCGGTTGGTGGTCACCATGCCACCTTCCCCCGCGGCCAGATGCTTGACCGGATGAAAACTAAACACCGACATATCCGCGATACTGCCAGTCCGTCTACCGCGATATTCCGCGCCCAGCGCGTGCGTCGCATCTTCGATCACAACTAATTCATGACGCTTGGCAATTTCCTGGATTGCGTCCATCTCCGCGGGATGCCCCGCGTAATCCACTGCGATCACCGCCCGCGTGCGCGACGTGATTCGCGTCGGGATCTGTTCGGGATCTAAGTTGAGTGTATCGGCGCTGACATCGGCAAAAACCGGGGTCGCTCCCTGATACAGCACGCAGTTCGCCGTCGCCGCAAATGTCATGGGCGTGGTAATGGCTTCATCGCCCGCCTTGAGCCCCGCCGCGAACGCCGCCCCATGCAAGGCCGCCGTACCCGAACTGAAACTCACCGCGTAATCGGCTCCCACTCGCGCCGCCAGGGCCCGTTCAAATTCCGCAACAGTCGGACCGGTCGTCAGCCAGTCCGAGCGCAACACCTCGACCACGGCCTCGATATCGTCTTCTCCAATCGACTGCCGTCCGTAGGGAAGCAAGGTCTTCCGCACCGGTGACCCTCCCTCGATGGCAAGTCGTTCGCGAGATGCAGGCAAGCCTGGCATGGCTATCGACGATTGCAAAGTTTCGGTTCGCATCTCAGTGCCGTGTTCCATCCTGCCTGATCTACGCTGGTATGGCCGTTTTCGCCGCAGTTCCCGGCTCAATCAATTCCTGAAGCTGTTGATGGGTCAGCCATTGCTCATTGGCGTCGCTGGTATAGCGAAAACCTGGAGGCAATTCCCGGCCATGAACCCAGTTCGTGGTCTTCCACCAGGGATGCGTAGGCTGAATGATGTACATATCTTCCAGTTCCACCGTATTCCGCGCCTCATCTTCCGAAAGCAAAACTTCATGCAGCTTTTCCCCGGGGCGAATGCCGATGAACTCCACCGCACATCCCGGAGCCACCGCTTCGGCGAGATCGACCAATCGCATACTCGGAATCTTAGGCACAAAAATCTCTCCCCCATGCATTTGCTCGATCGCGCGAACCACAAAGCGCACCCCCTGCTCCAGCGTCAGCCAGAAGCGAGTCATGCGCGGATCGGTCACCGTAACCCTGCCACGCTTGCGCTGCTCCATGAATACTGGAATCACGCTACCTCGGCTTCCCACCACGTTTCCGTATCGAGCGCAACTGAAACGAGTCTCCTGCGTCCCGGCATAAGCGTTGGCCTGCACGAAAACTTTCTCCGCGCACAGCTTGGTAGCGCCATAGAGGTTGACCGGATTCACCGCTTTATCCGTACTCAGCGCCAGCACCCGCCGGACGCCCTTATCGATGGCCGCGTCGATTACGTTGCGCCCTCCGATAATGTTTGTCTGAATGGCTTCGAACGGATTGTATTCACAAGCCGGAACCTGCTTCAGCGCAGCCGCGTGCACCACCACGGTGATACCCGAGAAGGCGCGCTGCAGGCGGCCGGCATCCCGCACGTCGCCGATAAAATACCGCAGGCTGCTGTGGTCCAGCCCCGCGGCTCGCATATCGTGCTGCTTCAACTCGTCGCGGCTGAAAATGACCAGCCGCTTCGGCCGGTATTCCCGCAGCATGATCTCGACGAATTTCTTGCCGAACGAACCCGTACCACCCGTAATCAGCACTTCCTGTTCCGGCCAATTCATCCGTCTCGCCTCATTTAGCCTTTACTTTGCCGGCCCCATCTCCGCACAAGCGCAGCTGCAGCCGTTCTTTTCGCCTTGGAGTCGATGATTGCAGGTTAGTATAGCGGAGTTTCCCCGATCTAAGTCGCCGCGCCATTGAGGTTCACGTGGGGACAGCCGCCCTCGGCTGTCCTTCGAGCGCAGCTCGACCTCCTTCTCTTGATTCACACAGACTGCACCACTGCCCCTACATTAATTCGAATTGTTTTCCCCGATACCAGTGCTAGAATATCGGCGAAACCGACACAAACTATTTTGCCAGCCCTCGGAGGCGACGACCAGCCATCGATTCGCCGATATTTTAGTTGTGCGTGTGTGCGGCTGCTGCGCACCAACACAAATAGTAACGAAGATGCGCACAGAAAAGACGCTGACACACAACTTGTTCAGGAGAGTGCATGGATTCCGCACCGCTGGTGCCCGCTAACGTCCCCATCATCCGCGAACTGCAGCCGCTTC
>Ga0302320_10022777_pt1 | contig 12336 bp, 7 predicted proteins | sample Bog_T0_3_FD_202130 | JGI IMG/M metagenome (GOLD analysis project Ga0302320, IMG submission 202130) | Peat permafrost microbial communities from Stordalen Mire near Abisko, Sweden - Bog_T0_3 | ecosystem: Environmental > Terrestrial > Soil > Wetlands > Peat | place: Sweden: Abisko, Stordalen Mire...
TTGTCCGTAAGCGTCGTAAAGCGTGTTGTCAATTGTCGAAGGAGCAATGCCCAGGCGCGAAGCCGTCACGCGGTCGATCATTAACGAAACCGCCAGACCGCCGGTCTGCTGGTCCGTGGCCACGTCTTCTACTTGAGGCAGCTTCTTTACCTCGGCAACGAAACGATTGGTCCACAAATTCAGCTCGTCGGCGTCGGGGTCTTCCAACGTGTACTGGTACTGCGTCCGGCTCACGCGGTCGTCCACCGTGATGTTCTGCACCGGTTGCATGAAGAGCTGAATCCCCTGCACGTCTTGCAATTTGCTCTGCAACCGGCGAATCACATCAGAGGCGTTGAGGTCGCGCTGGTTCAACGGCTTCAGATTAATCGAGAAGCGTCCACTATTCATCGTGGTGTTCGTGCCGTCTGCGCCAATGAACGAGGTGAGGCTCTCTACCGCAGGATCTGCCAGGATGAGCTTTGCCAACTCCTGATGCTTTAGCGCCATCGCCTGAAATGAGATCGTCTGCGGTGCCTGCGAAATGCCTTGGATCACGCCCGTATCCTGCACCGGGAAAAATCCTTTTGGGGCAACAATGTAAAGGAAGATTGTCAGTGCAAGTGTTCCCAACGCTACCAGAAGGGTGATCGTCTGGAAGCGCAGCACAAACTTAAGGGTGCGTCCGTAGAACGCGATCATTCGCTCAAACATGTGCTCCGACCACAGATAGAAGCGTGTCTGTTGCTCCTTCGGGTCGTAGTGCAGCAAGCGAGCGCACATCATCGGCGTCAGAGTCAGTGAGACCACTGCTGATATGACAATTGTTACAGCCAGCGTCACTGCGAATTCGCGGAAGAGTCTGCCCACCACGTCTCCCATGAACAGCAATGGGATCAACACGGCAATCAGCGAAATCGTCAATGACATGATCGTGAACCCGATCTGCTCCGCGCCCTTGAGGGCAGCCTGCATCGGCGTTTCGCCCTCTTCCAGATAGCGGGAAATGTTCTCGATCATGACGATTGCATCGTCTACCACAAAGCCAGTGGCAATCGTCAGAGCCATCATCGAAAGATTATCCAGGCTATAGCCCAGCACGTACATTGCGCCCAGCGTGCCAATCAGTGAAATTGGAACCGCGACCGCCGGAATAATCGTCGCGCGGATGCTGCGCAGAAACACGAAAATGACCAGAATCACCAGCACGACGGTCAGCATGAGCTCAAATTCAACATCGGCAACCGAGGCCTTGATTGGTACCGTAAGGTCGGTCATCTGTGTGACTTTGATCGCCGCCGGCAGATTTGTCTCAAGCTGCGGCAGAATCGCCTTGATACTCTTGACCACGCTTATCGTGTTCGCGCCCGGCTGTCGTTGAATGTTGAGAATCACCGCTGGCGTCTGGTTCATCCACGCTGCCTGGTTGTTGTTCTCAACCCCATCTACCACATTCGCCACGTTTTTCAGCACCACGGGTGCGCCGTTGCGATACGCAACCACAATGTCCTTGTAGTCGATGCTGCGTTGTAACTGGTCGTTCGCGTCGATCTGGTAGTCCTGTCGCGGGCCGTCGAAGTTGCCCTTCGCCGAGTTCAAGCTTGTTTGCACCAGCGCCGTGCGCAACTGCTCCAGCGTTAATCCGTACGAAGCTAGTGCTGCGGGGTTTGCCTGGATGCGTACTGCGGGCTTCTGGCCTCCGCTGATGCTCACCAGTCCGACGCCGTTCAGCTGCGAGACCTTCGGAGCAAGGCGCGTGTCCACGAGGTCCTCTACCTGCGAGAGCGGCATCGAGTCCGAGGTAATAGCCAGCGTCAGAATGGGAGCATCCGCTGGATTGGTCTTGCTGTAAATCGGTGGTGCCGGAAGCACACTAGGCAAGTAACTTTGTGCGGCGTTGATTGCCGACTGCACTTCTTCTTCGGCCACGTCGATGCTTAGTGTCAGGTTGAACTGCAGCACGATCACCGACGTTGTCCCCGAACTCGTCGAGGTCATCTGGCTGAGTCCTTGCAATTGGCCGAACTGGCGTTCCAGGGGCGCGGTTACCGTGGTCGCTACCACGTCCGGACTCGCGCCCGGATAGAAGGTCAGCACCTGAATCGTCGGGTAATCCACCTGCGGCAGCGCAGAGACCGGCAACTGCGTATACGCCACAATGCCCACCAGCAGAATGGCGGCCATCAGCAGCGAGGTCGCTACAGGACGCAGAATGAATGGGCGTGATGGACTCACTTCGAGTTGCTCCCACCTTGACTGGCCGGCTGGCTTTGCTGATTCTGGGTCGCCGGAGCGATATTCACTTTCGCGTTAGGTTGCAGCTTCTCGAAGCTGCTGTTTGCCACCACATCTCCTGGTTGAATGCCTTCCACCGCCGTCATCCCTGCATCCACAGCGCCTGTCTTCACCGTCCTCATCTGGGCTGTGCCGTTCTGTATCACGTATACAAACGATATTTGCCCATTATGCTGAATCGCTGAAGTTGGAATCAGCGTCTGGTCTTTCAGCGTTTTCACGAGCAGCCGCGTGTTCACGAACTGATTCGGAAACAGTGCGCCATCCTTGTTGTCGAACGCTGCGCGTAACTTGACCGTGCCAGTCGTCGTATCGATCTGGTTATCCAGGGTCAGCAGTTTGCCTCCGGCTATTTTCTTCTGCGCCGCGCGATCGTAGGCGTCTACTGCCAAGGTGGCTCCCTGATGGATCTCCGCCTGCACTGTGCCCAGCGAGTCTTCGGCAATCGTGAAGATTACGGTGATTGGCTGTTCCTGCGTAAGTACGACCAAGGGATTTGTACCGTTGGCCTGCACAACGTTGCCGGGATCTACAAGTCGCAAGCCTGCTCGCCCCGTGAAGGGGGCGGTGATGTGGCAGTAAGAAACCTGTACCTTGTCGTATTGCACCAGACCCTGATCGGTCTTCACCGTTCCCTGGTCCTGCAGCACAATTTTTTCCTGATCGTCCAGTGTCTGCTTGGCGATTGCATTGCGTGCCCACGCGGCCCGATAGCGTTCCAGGTCCATGCTGGCCTGCGCCAGTACCTGCGTGTCTTTCTCCAGGGTGCCCTGTGCCTGTACAAGTTGCGCCGCAAAGGGGCGAGGATCAATATCAATTAGCGGGCTGCCCTTACGCACCAGTTGGCCTTCGCGATAATGCACCGCAATCACCAATCCGGTCACTTGGCTCGTCACCGAGCTTGTGAATACCGGCGTCACTGTGCCAATTGCTTCTAGGTAAACCCCAATATCACCCTTCTGCGCCGTCGCTGGTATTACCGCGATCGCGCCGAACCCGGCGGCGCGCTTGCCCTGTGCGGCCGTTTGCGGAGCACTCTGCGAGTGCAGAACCAAGTAAAACAATCCTGCTGCGATTAGCAGGACGACGATCCAGACAATCACCTTCTTTGTTTTGGATTGGCTGGCTTCCGGGTAGGAAGCTTGATCGTCGGGACGAACTGGTGGAGTGGGAGGATTTTCTTCCATTTCATCTTCCTTCTTGCGTGGCCTTGTAGTGCTTGCAGACTCTCCAACGCAGTATGGCACCACGAGCAATGTTTGAGGATGGCAGCTTTCCGCGAATCAAATTCATGCCAAGCTTATGTCGATATCAATCCAGATTCACATTGATAGCTTAATGCGGGGACCTGCATATGTCACCGCCATTCGCCGGGTACGTTGCCTGTCCGGCAAAATTCCGCGGGAAACCGCTTGGCAACATCTCGAACCCCAGTCACCACGTTACTCGCTAGAGGAGGTTTTCCTAAATCTGACTTGGTTAAATTATGTAAAGGACAGTGCCGATTGAAGACGTACTTCGCCGTATCATGAGGGGTAGGGAGAATGCGCGAAGCGGCGGCATGTCAGTACCAGTCGGCGAAGAAAGTAAACATTTGTGAACCACTCCGACCCAAATCGTAACAGTTATTCACAGCTATCTCCCCCGCCCTCGCGCAGAATGAATGGCATGAGCCGTGTACTCATTGTCGACGACGATCAGGGACTTGTCTTCCTGCTCCAGCGATTCCTCCAGAATGAAGGATTCCAAGTTTTTGCCGTATACGATCACCGCTCCGGACTCGACGCCACGCTCACCGGCGAATATGACGTCATAATTCTGGATGTCATGCTTCCCGGCGGCTCTGGCTTTGAGCTGCTCAAGGCCCTGCGAGCTCACTCCCGTGTGCCCGTCATCCTTCTAACCGCGCGTGGGGAAGCCGTTGATCGCATCCTCGGGCTGGAGATCGGAGCCGATGATTATGTTCCCAAGCCCTTTGATCCCCGCGAACTCGTCGCCCGTATTAGAGCCGTGCTCCGGCGTTCCCAGGAACTTCACAATGATTCTCCGACGGATGACTCTCTGACAGTTGGCGATATATCGCTCTCTTTGCTCTCCCGAACTGCTCTTTGCAACGGGGTTGCTGTCGAGCTGACGGGAGCCGAGTTCAATATGCTCGAGCTCCTCCTCCGGCGCTCGGGAGTCGTCGTCACCCGCGAGGAACTCGCCCAGGCCGCTTTAGGTCGCCCTCTGAGTGCTTTTGATCGCAGCGTCGACGTTCATGTTAGCCGCTTACGCAAGAAACTCGGCTGTGTCCCCGGCGGAGAAGAGCGCATCCGTCCTGTTCGCGGCATCGGATACTTCTACGCTCTTGCCGTGAAGGTGTCCCAATGAAGAGCCGTCTCTTCTGGAAAATCTTTCTCCCTTTCTGGATTCTCCAGACCTGCATCATGCTGTTTCTCGCCTACCGTGTTCACGCCAGCTTTGGTCCGGATCGTCCGTGGTGGGTGCAACCTGAGCGCCGTGCTGTTCCCATTCTTGCCCGCTACGCCACTTGGCGCTATTCCATACGCGGCCAAGAAGGCCTGCGCGAACTGATTCACGACATTGCTCTCGAAAAGCGCTCGGCTTACTGGCTGTTTGACGATCACATGAATGAACTCAGCGGCTTCGGGATGCCACCCGATGCACGGCATGACATCCAGCTCGCACTCGATAACCAGGGAATCGTCACCACCCGTCACGGCACTTTCATCGTTGAAAAGCTGACTGACTCCAAGGGGCGTCCCTTCGTCTTTGTAGGCGAATTCTTCCATCCTCCGGTGCTCCAAACCCTGCCGGCTGGAGTACTGATCGCGATTCTGATCAGTTCGCTGCTCACCTCCTTACTCTGTGCCGTGCTCGCCCAGTACCTCACGCGGCCCATCCTGCGCCTGCGTGACGCCGCCCATGCCATAGCCCGTGGCAATCTCGAAGCCCGTGCTGGGCTCTCCGGCAGCACTCGTCGCGACGAAATTGCAGATCTGGTCAAAGACTTCGACACCATGGCCGGCGAGATTCACGATCTTGTCGAGAGCAACAAGCGCATGCTCATGGGCGCTTCGCACGACCTTCGCTCGCCCATCTCGCGCATCCGCGTTGCTCTGTCTCTTGCCTCCACCGCACCCGAGCCCGAGCGCAAAGAAATGCTTGAGCGCATCGAAGTAGAACTCCTTCGGCTGAATGGCATGATTGAGCAGATTCTTACTGTCGCCCGTCTCGAAAGCGGGCAGTTGAAGGCCACTTCCGCACCGACCTCCCTCAACCAAGTGATCGCGGAAGCAGTGGAAGACGCGCGCTTTGAAGCCAGCCAATCAAATGTCGAGATTATCTACGACGAAAATACGCCGGAGCTGACGATCTCTGGCGAGGAAAATATGTTGCGCAGCGCTTTTGAAAATCTCCTGCGCAATGCCATCTTCTACTCTGGAGAAAGCGGACGGGTCGAAGTCTCTGTCGCAGTAGCAAACGGCGTCGCGACAATCTCCGTGAGTGACAATGGGCCTGGAGTCCCCGAAGATGCCCTGCCTCAGCTCTTCAAACCTTTCTACCGCGTCGATGACGCTCGCAACACCAACACTGGCGGGAGCGGCTTGGGACTCTCCATCGTCAGTGGAGCAGTCAAGTTTCACAACGGCAAAGTCAGCGCACGTAGCGTTCAACCCCATGGCCTCGAGATACTGATGGAGCTTCCTGTCACCGTTCGGATTCCCGCTCAACTGTAGTCTGGCGATGCTCGGAGCTTACACTTAGTTTCTTAGTTCTCTCCCAGGGCTTCGATCACATCGACGGCCGCAGCGAACTTTCCTAGCGGGGCACTTACTTGGACTCCCTGCACCATCCCCCTGGCCTCCACCAGCATCTCGCGTGCAATCAGCACTCCCTCAGCCCGCGCCAGTTCACTACTCTCGCTGGCGGCGGCCATCCGTCTTAGAATTTCATCGGGCACGGAAACCCTGAGCTCATTTCTCATAAACTCCGCATTGCGCACGCTGGTCAGCGGCCAGATCCCGGCCATCACCGGAATTTTGCAATGCTCCACTCGTCGCAGGAAGCACTCCAGCAATCGCATGTCGAAAACAGGTTGGGTTACTGCGTAGTGCGCGCCAGCTTCGCACTTGTACTCGAAGCGCCGTACCTCTTCGTCAATGTCGCTGATTCCTGGATTTGCACCCACGCCAATGACAAACGCTGTTGCCGAACCAATCGGATTCGCACCGATGTCCACGCCAAGATTCAAGTTGCGCACAATGTTCACCAGCCCGATCGCATCCACGTCAAACACGGCGGTGGCGTCTGGATAATTCCCCAGCTTTGGCGGATCGCCAGTGATGCAAATGAGGTTGTGCAGGCCCAGCGCGCACGCGCCAAGAAGATCACTCTGAATACTCAGCACATTGCGATCGCGGCAAGTATAGTGGAGTACCGTTTCGATTCCACATTCATGCGCGATGAGGCTGCATAGCGCCTGATTGGCCATGCGTGCTGAAGCCCGCGGGCTGTCCGGAATGTTCACCGCATCAATTCCCACGCCGCGCAGATATTTAGCTGCAGCCAGTTCCTTGGCCGGATCGCTTCCCTTTGGCGGCACAATCTCCACCATGGTTACGAACTCGCCCGCTGCCAGCTTCCGGCCCAGGTTCGAACGTTCTGCCAGCGGCTTCACTGCCGGGGCTGTCGCCCTGCTTGCCACCGTTACATGAAAGGATGATGTGCGCGCTTCACCCACTCTCAGAGCGGACTTCATCGCCTTGATGTGTTCCGGTGTAGTGCCGCAGCATCCACCAATCAGTGAAACTCCTGCGGCCACGAACTTTCGAGCATAGCTCGCCATGTACTCCGGCGAGCACAGGTATATATTTCGTCCCTCCACACTACGCGGCATGCCGGCGTTCGGCTGTGCAGCCAGGGGCAGGGAAGTCACTTTCCGCAACCGCTCTATCGTGTCCAACATCGCCGCTGGCCCTACCGAGCAATTGCAGCCGATCACGTCCACGCCGAAATCGGTCAGCCTTGCACCAAACGCCTCCACCTCGGCGCCGTCCAGCGCATTGCCGTCTTCGTCTATTGTGACCTCGGCCACAATAGGCAATCCCGGAGCAGCCTCGCGTGCAGCTAAAATCGCCTGGTGCAGTTCGTCAACGTATCCGAATGTCTCGAGCAGAATCAGGTCTACGCCTTCTTCCGCCAGCACTTCGGTCTGGGCACGGAAGGCTGCACGGGCCTCTTCGCGCGCAATCTTGCCCAGCGGCTCAATGCGAATACCTAATGGCCCGACGCTGCCGGCAACCAATACGCTGTCGCCCGCTGCCGCTCGCGCCAACCGCACTCCCGCCCGATTGATCTCGCGTACACGTGCTTCGAACCCATGCCGCAGAAGCCGGTAATGATTCGCTCCGAAGGTGTTCGTCTCCAGTACGTCGGCCCCGGATTTCACGTACTCAGAGTGGATCGCGCCCACCATCTCCGGTTGCGAGACGTTCAGTTCGTCGTAACATCGATTGATGAACACGCCCTTGGCGTACAGCAACGTGCCCATGGCGCCATCGCACAGCACCGGCCCGCGGTTCAACCGTTCCAGGAACAAAGACATCGCGATTCCTTCAGCTCATTTATCGTAGGACTGCATTTAACTGCTTTTCTGGAACCTTACCATACTGGCGGAGAGTCGCCTGCCTCTGCGATGTTATAATCAGCCTTTCCAGCATCTTCGAAATAAAATCTGGTCTGGAGTGGTTGCTTGAAGCGAGCGTTCATGTTCTTCGCCCTGTTGGGCGCAATTCTATTGGCCGGATGCGGCGGCAACGGCGACACCACCAGTCAAACCACATTCAACAACGGTTCGGGCGATCAGCCATTCAAGCCCACCACGCATCTTTCCCATCGCGCATTGGTTACAAATTTTTACTCCAGCAACTTGGATGTTGTGGACACCACCGAGTTTAAGCTCACCACGTTTACGTTTGCTATCGGCGACCAGCCCACATATATGCAGCCTTCGCCAGATGGCACTTTGACTCTTGTAAACAACACGGGCTCCAACAGCATATCTTCCTTCAATAACAATCTGGAGGCAGTAAAGGCCACCATTGGTCTGACTGGATACACCGAGAGCTTTGTCACTTCTGTCAATAACAAGGTTGGGTTTGCCGCCGTTCCGAACTACTCCAATGGTAGCTTCCGAGTCCCTGGCGCTATCGTCCGCTTCAACCCCACGGACGGCAGCTTGAACACGCAGATTCAGTTTCCCAACGTGCTCTATCTCGGCATGGATCCTGCCGAGAAGCATCTGGTGGCCTTTACCCAATCGGATTACGTCCCCTACTGGGTTGACCTTTCCACGTTGGACCCGAACACGCAAGTGCCGCCGTACTATAAGATCGCGCTCAGCGATTCGAGCGGTAATCCGGTATTGCTCTCGCGTCCTGTTTCCGTCTTTTTCTCCGCAAATACGGCATACGTTCTGAGCTGCGGCCCCGAATGCGGTGGCAGCGATCCTGCCAGCGTCACAGCGATTGATCTCACCACCATCGCCGCTCCCGCCACTCCCACCACCGGAGTAACAATTACGGCCAAGGTGCTCAACGTTTGGCAAGTGAACGGCGCGCGACAGGGACTGTTAGACACCAAGGCTAACAAGCTCTACGTCGCCGGTTCTACCACGACTTCCACTGCCATCGATTGCCCGTTTGCGGACATCAATAATCCCACTCTTTGCGCGGCAAACAGCGGCGGCAACAACGTGCAGGACGGCTACTTCACCGTCATTGATCTGACTGCAGGAACTGCTTCGGCGCCGATCCGTATTGGAAATGGTGCCAAGCATATGATCCGCAGTATCAAGGGCGTTTTCTGGGTCGGCTCAACCAACTGCGGAATTGAGAGCTGTATCAGTATGGTCAATCCCAGCGGCACTACGCCTGCATCCGTACTCTCGATTGCGAAGGGCGATGCGACAGGGATTACACTCGCCACCAACAACGATTTTGTGTACACCATCGAAGGCGGCGAACTGTTTATTTACGACAAAAAACAATCCATTTGTTTCGCAGTACAACACAGATGTGAAAGGTCAGGCTTCCGACATCCTTTACATTGACTAGTGTTTATGCGGTTTCAAAGGCCCCGGAGACGATCCGGGGTCTTTTTCTGCTTTGAGCGCGTCATTCCAGACGATTGATTCGATGGTTAATCATTGTCTGGGCCGATGTTACTGGGTGGTTAATTGTTAAGGGAGATGTTGAAGGATTGACAAGAAAGCTATTGATTTTTGCGAGGTAATGATCAGTTTGCTAATGTTGAGCGCTCAAATTTTGTCCTTGCACCCTTCGCGCTTTACACTGTCTCTGTGAAGATCGCACTCGCTCAAGTCAACCCCACTGTCGGGGACTTCACCGGCAACGCGGAGAAGCTTCGTCAGAACGTCGGGCTCGCCCAGTCGCGCGGTGCTGATCTGGTTGTCTTTCCAGAACTCGTCGTATGCGGCTATCCGCCGCGCGACCTGGTAGAGGTTCCTGCCTTCGTTGCGCGTTCGCGCGAAGTGCTGGAGCAGATTGCCGCCGAGTTTCCGGCAATTGCAGTCATCGCTGGATTTCCTTCGCCAGTTGACACGGAGACCGGTAAGCACGTCATGAACTCCGCCGCTCTTCTGCGCGGTGGACACATTGATTTCATCCAGTCAAAGCGTTTGCTGCCCACCTACGATGTATTCGACGAGATGCGCAATTTCGCTCCGGCTGCCTCGCAAAGTCTTGTGTCGATTTGCGGCCAGCCAGTCGCCCTCACCATCTGCGAGGATGCCTGGAACGATAAAGCCTTCTGGAGCCGGCGTCTTTACGGGTCAGATCCGGTAGAGGAACTGGTTCGCGCCGGTGGGCGGCTCGTCATCAACATCTCGGCTTCGCCCTTCCATGTTGGCAAGCCTACTCTGCGGCAAGCGATGTTGGCGTCGATTGCGCAACAACATCGTGTGCCAGTCCTGCTCGTCAACCAGGTTGGAGGGAATGACAGTCTTGTGTTCGACGGGAACAGCCTTGCGCTGAATCCTGCTGGAGAGGTCATTGCGCAGGCACGCTCCTTCGAGGAAGACCTCATCCTGGTGGACACCGGGTCGATGACCGGCGACATGCACGACCAGATCACCGGAGTGGAGGCTTCTGCCTACGCTGCTCTTGTGCTTGGCACTCGGGATTACGTTCGCAAATGCGGCTTCAAGAAAGTTGTGGTTGGACTTAGCGGCGGCATAGACTCCGCGCTTACGGCGGCGACTGCCGTGGACGCTCTGGGCGCGGAGAATGTCGTAGGTATTTCCATGCCTAGCCAATACTCCTCGGACGGAAGCATTTCAGACGCCCGCGAACTTGCGCAGAATCTGGGGATATGTTTCGAGGTGGTTGAGATTCGGGGAATCTTCGACTCCTACCGCACGGCGCTTGCCCCGGTTTTCAAAGGGCTTGGTGAGGACGTGACGGAGGAGAATCTGCAGGCGAGGGCGCGTGGCGGAATCCTGATGGCCGTGGCCAACAAGTATTCTGCGCTGGTTCTTACGACGGGAAATAAGAGCGAGCTTGGGGTTGGGTACTGCACTCTTTACGGCGACATGGTCGGTGGACTCGCCGTGATCTCAGATGTGCCGAAGACGCTGGTGTACCGCCTTGCGCTGCACGTCAATTCGCGCCGCGCAATTATCCCAACGGCTTCCATCACCAAGCCCCCCTCGGCCGAACTTCGCCCGGACCAGAAGGACAGCGACTCACTGCCACCCTATGATGTGCTTGACCGCATCCTTGAAGAGTATGTTGGGAATCTCAGGAACGCCGCTGAAATCGTCGATCTTACGGGTTTTGACCCGGAGGTCGTCCGTTTTGTCATCGGTCTGATTGACCGCAGTGAGTACAAGCGGCAGCAAGCCGCTCCGGGAATCAGAATTTCGACCAAAGCCTTCGGCATCGGACGGCGCTTTCCTATCGCAGCCCGCCATCAAGTTTAGTATTGCTTTGGACGTAGATTGAACAAAGAAGATTTGAACTTAGATGAACTGGAACCCAAGGACAATATCCATGCGCAATCTGCTGCAATGTTCTGCTGTTCTTCTGCTCTCTATTCCGCTACTCGCCCAGACTGACAAACCGCCTGCGGCACCGGCACCGGCACCGGCCTCCAACGGCGTCGGTAACGGCGTGCTTACCAAAGAACTCGCCGAGGCGTATTTCAAGCGTGCTTTCGGCTACGATCCCAATCTTCAGGTTCACGTCGCCAGCGTTGCGGCTTCAGCTGCTCCTGAGCTGTATGAAGTTGTGGCTGTGTTTTCTACTCCTGAGGGCCAGCAGGTCATTCGCTGGTACGTCACCAAGGACTTGAAGCATACGATTGCGGGCGATCTGCGCCCCTTTGGCGCGGACCCCTATCAGGGCGATCGCGAGGAGTTGGCCAAGTCAGCTTTTGGAGCCACCAAAGGGCCTGCGGACGCCAAACTCCTGATCGTGGAATTTGCCGACCTTGAGTGCCCGTCCTGTCGCGAGGCGCAGCCCATCATGGAAAAGCTTTACGCGGAATACCCGAACGCACGGTTCATCTTCCAGAGCTTTCCTCTGGTGACCCTGCATCCCTGGGCGTTCCGGGCGGCTGCTTATATGGACTGCATCTCGCGCTCGAATCAGGAACAGGCTTTCAGCTTTGCGCAGGCTGTTTATGGTCACCAGAAGGAAATCGAGTCCATCGTCCGGCGCACAGGAGACGACGGCAAGCCGAAGGTGGACGATGCGGAAGTTACCGGACGTCTTCGCCATTACACGGAGACTTCAGGTGCCGACCCTGCCAAGATCCAGGCTTGTGCCGAGTTGCCGGACACTACAGCACGGATCAATCGTAGCTTCGCGCTGGGTCAGTCAATTGGTGTTACGGGGACGCCCACTATCTATGTGAATGGGCGCCTGCTGGGGAATCCTGGCGCTGTTTCCTATGAAGCGCTCAAGGCCGTCATCAACTTTGAAGCGGAACAAGCGAAGTAGAGAACGTAGTTCGTAACGCTTTTGGTTGAGTGCA
>Ga0302320_10022778_pt1 | contig 12335 bp, 8 predicted proteins | sample Bog_T0_3_FD_202130 | JGI IMG/M metagenome (GOLD analysis project Ga0302320, IMG submission 202130) | Peat permafrost microbial communities from Stordalen Mire near Abisko, Sweden - Bog_T0_3 | ecosystem: Environmental > Terrestrial > Soil > Wetlands > Peat | place: Sweden: Abisko, Stordalen Mire...
CGCCTTGGAATTGGTGGCGCACAAAGACCAGCGGTACGCGGAATTTTGAAATATGTTGCCGGTCATCGGAATGTCGATTCCGGGCGCGCTCGCAGCCGACGTGGCGATGGCCTTGAGCGCGGGCGGGAGGCGCTTCGTGGCGGCCCAGGCGGCAAACGCGCCGTACCCCTCGCCGTACATTCCCACCCGGCCGTCGCTCCAGGGTTGCTTGGCGATCCACTCGATCACCGCGCGCGCATCCTCGCCATCCTTCTGGAACGGCAGCACCTCATCGCCGCTCTTGCCGTTGCCGCGCGGGTAGGCAACCACCCCGACATAGCCGTGCGCGGCGCATTCCTTGGCATAGTTCTGCGAGTCGTCGAACGTGAATTGGAGCAGCGCCGGCAGCGGTTTCGCCGGTCCATTCGGCCGGATCAGCACCGCGGAAATTGTGCCGCCGTCCGCGGTCTTGATGAGAATCTCATTGTCGGCCGAGTAGCGTGCCCGGTCATCCGCGGCATCCAACAGGTCGACCAAGGGACCGAAGGTGCGAAACGCATCGTAGGCCAGATAGGTCCAAACCAATTGCACCGCGTCGGATTGGCTGATCCTGTCGTTGGCGCGCTGCTGGTCAAACGCCTTTTGCAGATTGTCGCGCAGCACCGGCAGCGGAGTCTCGAACCATTTCGTGAGCGAGTAGGCGTCCAGATCGCTTAGGCGCGGCACCAAGTCACGGTACGCCTTGGTGAAGGCCTGCGCGAATGGCACTTTGGATTCCGTCTCATTCGCCTTCGCGAATGCATATATATCGTAGATCACCGACCGGCTGACCGGCCGACCTGCATCCGCGCGCCGCCGCCGCTCCCGGAGTGCCTGCCGAGACTCGGACGCGGCCGCGTAATTGCCCGCGACCAGTTGCAGCGCGGATAGATTTGCAAGGTAGCGATCCGAATCGAGATCCTGGTAGACCGGCAGCAGCCGCTCGGCCAGATCGCGCATGACGGCCGGTGTGCCTGGGTCGCCGACGCTGGCGGGCGGCCGAAAGTCGAGCTCCGGCGCCGACCCCCATGCCGGCGATGCGGCAATGAGTGCGGCGCACAGACCGAGACCCGCCATCCATGCCGGCCTCATGGCCGCACCCCGGGCGGTTTCGGGTTTGCCATGGTTTGCGATCGCGGCGCCTTGACCAGGTGCAGGACGGTCGAGAATAACGAACGCGCTTGGGCGGCGCCGCCGATATGGATGATGCCGGTATTCTTCAGTTCCTCGCTGAAAACAGCCACCACCAGATCGCGCACATCGTCGTCGAGCGCGCCCAAGGTGCCGTCGATCAGCACCCAGGGCGGGGCCTGCAGCAGAATGCGCGCAAATGTCAGACACAGCTGCTCGTCGTGGCTCAATTCTCGATCCCAGCGGTGCGTTTGGTCGAGCATGGGCGCCAAGCGCTCCAGCCCAAGCCGGTAGAGCGAGCGCGAGAAGGCGTTGGTGTTGAAGCTCTCGGCCTTCAACGGATATGCCAGGACCTCGCGCAGCGTCCCGCGGGGCATGTACGGGTCACCGCGCGGCAGGTAGAAAATCTGCTCGCCGCGCGGATGGCTGATTTGGCCCGCCCCCCGCGGCCAGAGCCCGGCCAGTGCGCGGAACAATTGAGTCTTACCGGTTCCAGGAGCACCCAGTATGAGCGCGCGCTCCCCGGCCTTCACCACCACGCTCGTTTCCTTGAGCATGTCGGCGTTGGCGCGTGAAACAATCTGCAGATCCTCGATGCGAATTTCCCCCGGCTCACCGTCCGCATAGGTGATCCGGCTTTCCAAATCCTTCGGCTCATGCGCAGTGATCAGCGCGCGGCGGAAGTTGGCGACTCGCAGCAAGGTTGCACGCCAATCGGCGATGGAGCTGAAATTGTCGATGAACCAGCGCAGCGAGGATTGCGCCTGGGTAAATGCGCCGGCCGCCATCATCAGGCCGCCGAAGGTCACCTTTCCCGTGAAATACAGGGGTGCTGCCACCAGGATGGGCGCGACTATGGTGACCCAGCCGAAGCCCGCGGTGACCCAGGTCAAATTGGTGTCGCCTCGGACGATGCGGCGGGTGGCCGCGAGCACATTGCCAAGATGCAGCTCGATGCGGCGCTTCTCGTCCGCCTCACCGGCCGCCAATGAGATGTCATCGACATGCTCGTTGACGCGCACCAGGGAAAAGCGCAGATCCCCCTCGCGCGCAGATCGCTCGGCGTTGCGGCCGACGAGGCTGCGCCCCACCCAGTAGCTCAGCAGCGACCCGGCACTGGCATAGAGGATCGCCGCCCACAGCATGAAGCCGGGGATGGCGTAGTCCGTATCGCCGATGCGGAAGGAAAAATTACTTGACAGTGCCCATAGGATGTTCGCGAAGCTGCCGAACAGCACGGCCGCTTGCAATAATCCGATCGCAAGATCGGCGGACAGCTCGCACAGCTTGCGGGCATCCTCGTGAATGCGCTGGTCGGGATTGACTCCGATCGCTCCCGAGTTGGCCAGCCAGAATGCGCGGCGCGGCTGCATCCAATCCTTGAGCAGGCTTAAGACCAAGCCCTCGCGCAGCTTGACCTGCAAGGTCTCGGCCAGCCACCGCTGCACGACGTTTAATACGAGGAGAAATCCCGCTATCGCGAAAAATACACTCAGCTGAAACAGAAAGTCGCGCAGATCGCGGCGCGACAACGCGTCGAAGAAAGGCTTGTTCCATCGGTTGAGCCTGATTTGCCCATAGGCCGTGGCCGCGATCACCAGAACGATGGCGATCGCCAGCAGCCACAGCGCCCTGCCGGCCGGCGAGCCGAAGATCGCGCGCAGTATCATTGCAAGCTGGCGCACGAGACCCGCGTGGGCGGCCTCGCTCTCGGCTACCGTGGCTGGATTGTCCGTTGAACGTTCCGTCACTGTCTTGAGCTTGGCCGTGGATCAACTGCCGACCGCGTTTGGATCCCGCCAGGCGCGCTCGAAGGGCAGCCGCCATGCATGCGGAGCGATGAGCTGGTGGATTGCATTCGGCCCCCAGGAGCCCGGAGCGTACTGCCGCACCGGCGGCGGGCTCTCCAACAGCGGCATCGACACCTCCCAGAGCCGCTCAATGCCTTCGGCGGTGGTGAACAAGGTGTGGTCGCCGCGCATCGCATCGAGGATCAGGCGCTCGTAGGCTTCGAGCACATCGCCGATATGCCCGGTATCGTGCATGGCAAATTGCATGCTCAACTTGTCCAGTCGCATGCCCGGGCCGGGCCGCTTGCCGTAGAACGAAAGCGACATCTTCGCCGCGTCCGCCAGGTCGAAAGTCAGGTGATCGGGGCCCTGCGCGCTGACGCCGGAGCCGGCGGGAAACATGCTCTTGGGTGGCTCGCGAAACGCGATCGATATGATCCGTTGGCCATCGGCGAGGCGCTTGCCGGTGCGCAAATAGAACGGCACTCCGGCCCAGCGCCAGTTGTCGATGAAGCATTTCATCGCGATGAAGGTTTCGGTGTCCGATTCGCTATGGACCCCCTCCTCCGTCTTGTAACCCGTGTACTGCCCACGCACGACATCCGTCGGTTTGAGCGGCAGCATGCTGCGAAACACCTTGTTCTTCTCCTCGCTGATGGGTTTGGGCTCCAACGAGGTGGGAGCTTCCATCGCCATGAAGCCGAGAATCTGGAATAGATGAGTGACCACCATGTCCCGATAGGCGCCGATCTGCTCGTAGAAGCTGGAGCGCTTTCCCAGCCCCAGTGTTTCGGGGACGTCGATTTGCACGTGGTCGATGAAATTACGATTCCAGATCGGCTCGAACAATCCATTGGCGAAGCGAAATGCCAGAATGTTCTGCGCGGCCTCCTTGCCGAGAAAATGGTCGATGCGAAAAATCCGCTCCTCGTCGAACACCTCATGCAGCCGCCCATTCAATTCGACCGCAGTGTTAAGATCGGTGCCGAACGGCTTTTCCATTATGACCCGGGACCGATCCACCAGTTCGGCCTCGCCCAGCATCCGAATGGCGGACAGCGCCGCGTTCGGCGGCACGCTGAGATAGTGCAGGCGGCGGCTTTCCGTCCCCAGGCTGCGCTCAGCCTCCAGCACCGCGGCCTTGAGCGCCGTCGCGCCTTTGGCCAAGGGCACATATTGCAATCCTTGCGAGAAGGCGCTCCATTCGGCCTCGCCGATCTGGCGGGACGAGAACTCGTCCAGCGAGCCGCGCGCGAATTTGCGGAACCCTTCCGCATCGAGATCTTCCAGGGAGACGCCGATGATCCGGCAGCCAGGAATAAAACCCACGCTCGCCAGATGAAATAGCCCGGGCAGCAGCTTGCGCCGTGCAAGATCGCCCGTTGCGCCCACCAGAACGACGACCTGCGGAAACTGCGGACCGACACCTGGCGGTATCTTCGTCACCATCAACCCTCCTCGATAATCGGTCCGGCTCGCGCTAGTCGTCGTCGACAGCCGGGATTTTGGAATCGACTTCCGATGCGATCGCCGCGGGATCGGCGCCCGCCACCGGATAGGCCTTTGACCAGAGCAACGACTTGTCCTCCATCGAGAGGATATCAATCGACAGCACCTGGGCGGCGCCCTGCGCGCCGACCGCGCCGCACAGCACATATTCAGCGTGCTGCTCGCGTCCGCGCTCCAGAATCGCCGCCAAATCGCACGATGTGACGGGCTCGCTGGCCATTCCAATGTGCCCATGATGCGAAACGGCAACCCGGCCGTAGACCTGAGCGAAGGCCGAGTCGGCAAGCTTGGCGCCGGCCGCATCGCCTGCGGGCGCGCCGAAGGGCAGCGCCAGCACGGCGCTGCGATGCGCTGTCCCCTTGGCATCGTCGGAAAACTCGCGCGCGAATTGCGCGGCCAACTTCGCAACATCGGCGGTGTTGGTATTTCCTTGATACTGCCGCGCGATGGTGTTGACCTTTTGGGCTGCCTCCGGCGAGAGTTCGCTGGACTGACGGTGGTGCCCACCCGAGGTGCATCCGCGCTCCAGCAGCACGACGACCAGCCACATGATGAGCAGCCACCTCACCCAGCGCGGCAATCGCTTGTACAGAGCCCAGCTCGAGCGCGCCGCCCACCCAAGCACCGCGACCCCAAATTTGACCCTCTGGCCAGGTTCCTGGGTTGGAAACTCCGGGAGTGTCGTCGCTGCAGGCGGGATGGCGGTGCGTACCGCAGGCGCCGGTGATTTCTTGGAAGGCGCGGACGGCAGTGTCCCGCCCGCGACCAGCCGGCGGCACAACGCCTCCAAAGCGGGAGTCGGCCGGCCTCCCGGGACCCGCAGCCATTGAACCGTGAGAAACTTCTCCGGCACGCGCGCGCTGGCCTCGTTGGTGTCATCGATGACGACGGGCAGGAGAAACAGGTGATCGTCGGCCATGTCGAGCGTTCTTTCGACGGCCAGGCGCCATTCTCTTCTGAAATATCCCTCGTGGCGGGCTTCGGTGTTCGCCGACACCAACGCCATGAAGTAGTCGCAGTCGCGGATCTGCCTGCGAATCTTCTGATCCCACGCATCCCCGCCGCCGAGTTCGCTCTCGTCGTACCAGACTTCGATCCCATAGGCCGGCAGGGCATCGCCAATCAGACGTGCCGACTGGCGATCCTCGGAGGCGTAACTCAGAAAAATCGTGGGCGCGGGGCGATTGGTCTCGGCGTTGGCGCTAGCCATTCGGCGAATCGACTTTGGAGGACAATGTGTTCAACTCGGGATCCAAGCGCGCCTCCGGCCTGACAGGCAAACGGGTGAATCCTCAGTATAGCAATCCAGGCCCGGGCCGGTGTGCACCCGCGGGGTACGGATCGACAGCCTACATGCCCTGGAAGAAGGCGCGGCGGATTTCCTTTCCGCACAACGCCGACTCATAGCCGGCGCCTTCGCCCCGTCGCGCCCTTCCAGCTCGGGAAACTATCCCATAATAGTTCTTGCTCGCGTCGATCCATGGATAAAATCCGAACGCGCCCGGGCTGCTGAACGCTGCGTCGCCGCCGGGGTCGTTTTCGATCCAGTGGCCATAGGAATAATGCCATGCGGCGTGCACGGGGCTTCGCAGCGCCTGCCCCGCACAGCTTTCCGGCAGCGTGCAAACAGGATCTGCACCCAAGAAATTCCGCAACAGAAGCTCACCGGCAACGACCTTCTGCAGAAACATGGCGTAGCCCGCCGCCGACATCCTCAAACCACCGGCAAGCTGCAGTACGCCAAATTGAAACGGGATGTCGGAGCCCAAAACACGTCTGTATTCGTCCGCCAGCCCTTGGCGATCGAGAGAACCCAAGCCATGATCGACCGCCCATTTCTGGAAATGGCCGCCATTATAAAAAAGTGATTGTCGTCCTGCGCGACGTATTGGGAATTATCGCCTTGGTCGAAACAATCCTGCACGGTGGAGACACCCCGACCGCAGGAAAGCGCCCGCAAGCCGACATAGCCTGCCGACATGTGCAGGAACTTTGACGTTGCAGCATCGATCTTGCCCTGTTCCTTCTGGATGACGTAGGCCCCAAATACCATCTTGGAGGCTGACGCGATGGTAAGAACCGTATCCCGGCCCACGCTTCCGTCACCCTCCGAGCCGGAGGCCACGACTGCACTCTTTGTGCCGATTTCCCAATAAAACGGCTGGATGTCCCGGCACGCCGCCGAGCTATCGGCCGCATTGTGTGCCGCCGCGGCATTTTCCGATTGCGCGAGTGCCGCGGCGGGCATCATCGAGCAAAGACTTGCGAGTGAGCCGAGAACAAGGACTCGGACGATCATGGGGCCAGCGGATTTGCATTCGGACTCATCGATGCACGCGGGTAACCGACAATCGATTGACGGCTCACCAAAACTGCACCCCGAGCAAGTACGCGACCAATAATGCGACTGCGGCGATATATGCCGCGGCGACGAGCACGCAGCAATACCCTGCAACTCGACGGTGCGGTGCGACGCTTCTAAGCCAGGACTGAGACTTCATGGCGTTAATCCCCTTCAATCTCCAGCGCCGGAACCAGCGTGGTTCGGGTCGCTGTTCTCCGGTGCATCCTCCCAGCCGCCGCCCAGCGCCTTGTAAAGCTTCACGAGGTCGGTGTTCTGCGTCAATAGGGCCTGGGCAAGTTGTTGCCGAGCTTGAACCATTTGAATCTGTACGGTGAGCACGGTGATGTAGGTCACGAGACCATGGCGATAGGCACCGAGATCGACGTCAAGCGCCCGTTGATCTGCCGTGACCGTTTCGCGCAGCGACGCGGTGCGTGCCGCGTCCTGGCGCAAGTCAGTCAGGCCGTTTTCCACTTCCTGCAGCGCGTTGAGCACGGTCTTGCGGTAATTCAATGCCGCTTCGGCTGCCAGTGCGCGCGACAGGCGCACGTCGGACACCAGCGCCCCGCCGTGAAATATCGGAATGGAAATGGTGGGCCCGAATGTATAGAACTTGCTATCCCAGTCGAAAAGATACCCTGCGCTCAAATTGCGCAGTCCCAACGTCCCGGTAAGCGAAATATCGGGAAACAGCGATGCGACCGATACGCCGATCTGCGCCGTGGCGGCGTGCAACGCCGCTTCCGACTGGCGGATATCCGGGCGCCGGCGTGCCAGCGTCGAGGGCAGTCCTACGGGGACCATCGCGGGCATCGCCGGCAGGTCACCCGAGTCGCCAAAATCCGCATCCATCGCCTGCGGAGGCTGGCCGGTCAACACTGCGAGCGCGTGCCTCGACGTCGCTATCGATTGCTCGTAGGCCGGCAGTTCCGATCGAAGCGTGAACCATTGTGCGCGGGCGGACTCTACGTCAGCCTCATCGGCGAGACCATGCTGCTGCCTGTTTTGCGTCAAGCCGAAAATCTCTTGCTGCGCCGCGATTTGATCGTTGATGATGGTGCGCAGCACCTGGCCGGCGCGAAGTTGAAAATAGTCCTGTGCGACTTCGGCTTCCAACGACACCAACAAGTCATTGCGCGATTCGACTGCCCCCGTACTGCGAGCATCGGCCACCTCGACCGAACGCCGAACCTTGCCGAAAAGATCCAGCTCCCATGATGCATCGAATCCTAACTGGTATAGGTTTATCGGAGATTCGAGCGATGAGATCAGCCCTGCCTCGGTCGAAGAAGCAGCCGCTCCCTCGTCGATGTGCTGGGACTTGACAATGCCGGCGAGCCCGAGCTGCTCGCGCGTGTAACTCGCGCTCGCGTTCAGACTGGGAAGTCCCTGGGCCCTGGCCGATTGCAGCTGTTCTCGCGCCTCGACGATTCTGAGGAATGCCGCCTTGAGATCCAAGTTTCCCGCCGCGGCGCGTTGCTCGAGGCGGTCCAGCGCAGGGTCGCGAAACTCCCGCCACCAGAAGGATGCCGGCGAGTCCGTCGACGGGGTGGGCGCCACGACGACATCCGCTGCGCCCTGCATGCCGCCATAATTATCCGGCAGCGGCGGATGCGGCGGGGTGAAATTGGGGCCCACCTTGCAGGCCGCCAGGACGCCCGCAAGAGCACACACAGCAAGTGATCGCGCGAAACGCATCAGTGCCCCGGCGCCCCACCCGCCTTCTTCACGGGGGAGAACAAGAAAGTGAACGGGACGAAGGCAAATGCCAACACGGCGCAGTAAAGAAACACGTCCGTATAGGCCAGCAGTCCCGCCTGCGCAATCAGCGTTTGATAGGTCCGGCCCAGCGCCGCCTGCGTCGCATTGCCGGTTGCCGAACCCAGATCCTGGATGGCATGGGCCAGTTGCGCCAGCGTGCTGCGGAATGTCGAGTCGGAGCGGCTCAAATGCGTGGACAGATAAGCCATATGGGTTTGGGTGCGTGAGGTGATGAGTGCGGTGGATACCGAAATTCCCACGGACCCGGCGACGTTTCTGAACATGGTGAACAGCGCCGCGGCATCGCCCTGTAGCCTTTGCGGCACCGTCTGATAGGCCAATACGCTTGCCGGAACGAACAACAAGGCCAGCGGCATGGCCTGCGAGGCGCGCAACCACACCAGGTGCCGGAAGTCTATGTCCCCCGCGATGTTACGCGAATACAGCAGACCGCAACCCATCAGGAAGAAACCGATGCCCAGAAGATAGCGAGTTTGCACGTGCGGCATCACCAGACCGACCAGCGGTATCAGAAGGATGATGCCCAATGCGCCCGGACTCAACACCAATCCCGCGAGCGTCGCCGTATAACCCAGGTGTTGCTGCGCGAGTTGTGGAATCAGAATTGCGCTGCCATACAGAATCATCGCGAAGCAAGCGATGGCGCAGCAGCCTACGGCAAAGTTTCGGTCCTTCAGAACGCGAATGTCCACCACAGGTTTGGCGGCATAAAGCAGCCAGCCCACGGCGACGGCGCCGCCGACCGCGGCGAGCGCCGCGAAGGTTTGGATGTAGCCCGAGGAGAACCAGTCCGCATCTTCGCCCCGGTCCAGCATGATCTGAAATGACGCAAAGGTGAGGGCAATCAGGCTGATCCCGATGTAGTCGACCGACACCTTGGTCTGCTTTTTGACCCACGGCGGATCGTCCACCAAGCTGATGACCGCGAATGCCGTCAACAGGCCGACCGGAATGTTGATGAAGAAAACCCAACGCCAACTGAAGCTGTCGGTGATCCAGCCCCCCACCGTCGGGCCCAGCACAGGCGCCACCACAGTTGCGATGGCTGTGAGGGAAAACGCGCGCCCGCGCTGCGCCGGTGGAAACGTGTCGAGAATGATGGATTGCTGGTTCGGCTGCAGGCCGCCGCCGAAAAATCCCTGCAGGATGCGAAAAATGATGAGTTCGAATAGATTATTGGAGATGCCGCACAGGAAAGAACACGCGGTGAACGCAAAGATGCAAATGACGAAATAGCGCTTGCGCCCGAGCAGCCGCGCAAAAAACCCGGATATTGGCAGCACGATGCTATTTGCGACCAGATACGAGGTCAGAGCCCACGTGGCCTCATCGTAACTGACGGATAGCGTGCCCGCGATGTGCGGCAGGGCGACATTGACGATGGTCGTGTCGAGGACCTCCATGAATGCGGCCAGGGTGACGGCCACTGCGATCAGCCAGGGGTTGCCCGCCGGCTGCCAACTCCCCTCCTTTCCCGGGCTCGCCGGCTCGGTAACGGGAAGTACACCACCGGGGACACCGACAAACCGAGGGGCAGCGGACGGTTCGGGTCGAGTCCGCGGTCGATGGCGATCTTGACGGGCACGCGTTGCACGATCTTCACGAAGTTTCCGGTGGCATTTTCGGCCGGGAATGCGGAAAACCGCGCCCCGGTGCCATATTGAATGCTCTGCACATGCCCCTCGAGCTTGTATTCCGAATAGGCATCCACCTTGATTTGAACCTTGTTTCCCAGCCGCATTCGGCCAATCTGGGATTCCTTGAAGTTGGCCGTGATCCACACCTCGGGCGTGACGATGAGGAACATGACCTGGCCCACCGCCGCGAAATCACCCTGCTGGATGCTCCTCATGGTGATGAATCCATCGGAAGGCGCGCGCACTTCGGTGTAGCTTAGATTCAAGTGCGCCTGGTCCAGCTGGGCTTGCGCACTCTGCAGAGAGGCCTCGCGTTCCGCGACTGTGCTGATCGCCACTTGCACTTGCTCGGGCACCAGCCGCGCAATTTCCAGTTGCGCGCGCGCGCTCTCGAGGCTGGCCGCGGCGCCTCGCTGCTGGTTGGTGGATGAATCGATGCTTTCCTGGGTGGTTGCGCGTCGATCGACCTCATGCTGCCGCTGATAGGACGCTTGCGCGAGCGCGAGTTGCGCCTCCGCCGCCTGCTGCTGTGCCCGGGCCGAGTCGAGCTGCGCGGGAAATTGAACTCGGGCGATCTTCAACGCGTCGCGTGCCGAGTTGAGTTGCGCCTGCGCTAGCGCCAGTTGCGCCTGCGCCTCGGCCACGGCAGTGAGGTAGTCGCGCGGATCGATCCGCAGCAGCAGGTCGCCTTTCTTGATGCGGGAGTTGTCATTCACGTAGAGATCAACCACATACCCGGATACCTTGGGCACCATGGTGACCGTGTTACCGTCGGTGTACGCATCGTCCGTCGACACCTGATTGCGTTGCGCGAACCAGATGAAGAAACCGACGACGGCCAGCACGACGACGACGATCGCGGTAATGATCAGGGGTGTTTTGCTGCGCGGCGCCTTTGGCTTGCCGCCGTTGCCGTCTTCGCCCGAGTCGCTCTCGCCGGCTTTCTCGCCTTGTTTGTCCTGGTCCGCGTCCGGATTCTCACCAGCGCTGTCTTGATCCTTGCTGGCGTCGATTTTTTCGTCGGCCGACATAACAACCTCTATCGATCCCTATTGAGCGAGAGTCTATGGCTGCGACAGTATTACCTACGGGCCTCGGCCGAGGTCAAGCCATTACGATGATTTAGCCTTGTCGACAGCGGCTCACCATCGGCCGCGATCGTCGTGTAATTATTTCAAATGCTGGCACGGGCGCCGGTCGGGCGCAGTGAACTCGTGTATTCGAGAATCACGACCTGCGCTCCCGCGCTATTTAAAATACCAGGTGATCGCGCCCTGTTCAAAACTCAACAGCGCTGCGATTGCGATTACAACAATCGTCAGCCAGACAATCCAGTGCGCGCGAGGTCGGAATGGCCGTTTCATATGCTCTCTAGCATAAGTACCTATTCACACACCGTATAGGGCCTGTTGCTCGACAACACTCCGCTGGGCGCTGCCGTGTTCGCTACGGAAACTTCAACTGCAGCAACGCCGCCTGGAAGCTCGGGTCCCGACGCAACGGATCCATCAGGGGATCGGTTTTCAGCTGCTCGAGTCCGGGGTCCCGCAGGCGAATCGCAGTATTTAGCCACTCCAGTGCCTGGGTTCCATCCCCCCACTGTGCATAGATCGTGGCGTACTGATACGCCGCGGTCTCGCCCGCCGACGCCCTGATTTTCGCCAGCATCCCCTCCGCATCGGCATGCCGGCCTAGCTTGTCGTAGGTAACCGCGAGGCATTGCTGACTCCCCCAATAGTCGGGCTTGCTTTCGCACGAGACACGGGCGCGTTCGAGGTCGCCCTGCGCGTAGTAGGCAAGCCCGCGGTTTGCAGGGGCCGCTGCGTCCTCCGGATCCAGAGCGAGGGTGTCCTCATAGGCGGCGATCGCCTCCTTGTACTGACGCCCCAGATAAAGGTTCCTGCCGAGAGTGAAGCGGCCGTTGCGGTTCAGCGGGTCGAGCACGACCGCGCGCCGCAGGGCGGCGATACCCGCCTCGCTGCGGCCCATGACCGCGGCGAAGCTGCCGTAGTTGCGCAACATCCGCACATTGCCCGGCGCGAGCGCGAGTGAGCGCTCGTACTCCTCGTTCGCCCGCTTGAAGTCGAGCGCTCCTATCTCAAAATAGAATGCCAAGGCTCCGTG
>Ga0302320_10022779_pt1 | contig 12335 bp, 8 predicted proteins | sample Bog_T0_3_FD_202130 | JGI IMG/M metagenome (GOLD analysis project Ga0302320, IMG submission 202130) | Peat permafrost microbial communities from Stordalen Mire near Abisko, Sweden - Bog_T0_3 | ecosystem: Environmental > Terrestrial > Soil > Wetlands > Peat | place: Sweden: Abisko, Stordalen Mire...
AGATCATCGGGATTCCACTGATTTTCATTCCCATCAGCACGCTCAACTACGTGGGAGTGCCGCGGAACAAGTTCAATCAGGTCTCGGGCATCAGCAATTTTCTGCGCAACCTCGGCGGCGGCATCGGAGTTTCTCTGCTCAATAACTACATCGCGCGCCAAGACCAGACTCATCGCAGCGCGCTCACCGCGCATACCAACCACGCCAACCCATTCTTTGAACGGCAACTTCAGGGCATGACGCAAAATCTCATTGCGACGGGGACAAATCCCGTTGACGCGTCGCATCGCGCCCTGGCACAGCTCTCCGCGCAGGTCAACCTACAGGCCAACGTGCTGAGCTTTGCCAATTCATTCTGGGTGCTTGGATTTCTGGTCCTGCTCCTGATTCCACTGCCATTCATTATGCGCCGGCCCAGCCCGGAAGAATCCAAGGCCACGGCTGCCGCGCACTGATGCGGTGAAGAAGAATTTCCGCGGGATAGACCGCCTGCCTATCCCTCTCTGGCGCTGGGCTGGTTCAAGGATTTGCTTGACGCGAAAGGAAGCGACAAGCAAATCCTTCCAGTAGATTCGCCGGTCTCCATCAGAATCGGCGGCTTCTCTCATGCAGACGCGTTATTGCGTATATGCGAATGATCGAATATACTTGATTCATGCAGGAAGAACTGCGTGCATACAAGGCCAGCATTTTTCAGGCTCTGTCCCATCCCACGCGTATCGCCATTCTCGAGGTGCTGCGTGACCGCGAACTGTCGGCCGGGACTATCCAGGAGAAACTCGGTGTTGAACAGGCGAACCTGTCGCAACATCTCGGGATACTGCGGAGCCGTCAGATCGTAGTGAGCCGCAAGGACGGCAACCAGGTCTTTTACTCGCTGCGCAACCGGGTGCTGTTGGAAGTTCTCGACATTATGCGTCGTTATTTTCAGGCCAATCTCGCCGATGCCATCCAGTTGCTCGGAGAAGTGGAACGCGAGGAGTCCGCCCAGTGATTGCCAAGCTGTTCCTGAGTGCGTTTGTGGTCTGGCTGACTGGCGCTGTTGCGGCTCTGGCCCTGGGCCGCCATCCGGCCGCTGCGCGCCGCGTCGCCTGCGGATCGGCACTCGTGGGTTCGCTTCTCGATCTGGCCGGTTCTATGGCCGCCATCTTCGCCGGCAACTCCACCGTCATCGGCCTTCCATTCGGGAACCCGGCGTTTGTCTGTGCGATCCGTATCGATCCACTATCGGCATTTTTCAACATGACGCTGGGGGTTCTGGCTGCCGCCGTTTCACTCTACTCTTTCGGATACCTGCGGGAGATGGAAGGAAAACGGAACCTTGGCGCCTTCGGGTTCTTCTTGAATTTGCTGCTGCTGAGCCTGGCATTGGTTTTTACCGCGTCCAACGCGTTCTTCTTCCTGGTGGCGTGGGAAGTAATGACGCTGGTAGCGTTCTGCCTGATCCTCTTCGAGCATGAAAAGGAACAAACGCGCAAGGCCGGTATGCTTTTCTTCATCATGTCTCACGCCGGCACCGGATTGCTGCTGATCGCGTTTCTGGTCCTCGCGTCCGCCAGCGGTAGCCTGGATTTCTCCAGCTTTCACCTGCTGGCTTCGCGGATGCCGCCGCTCCAGCAAGGCGCGGTCTTCCTGCTTTTCCTTTTTGGCTTCGGCGTGAAGGCGGGACTGGTTCCCGTCCACATCTGGCTTCCGGACGCTCACCCGGTAGCGCCCAGCAATGTTTCGGCCTTGATGTCGGGCATTGTCATCAAGGCAGGGATCTACGGCATGGCGCGCGTCTTCTTCGATTTCTATGGACAGCCTCCGCTGTGGATGGGAACCGTAGTGCTGGCGCTGGGCGTGGCGTCGGCGCTGCTGGGTGTGCTTTACGCGCTGATGGCACATGACCTCAAGCGTTTGCTCGCCTGGCACAGCATCGAAAATATCGGCATTATCCTTATGGGCTTCGGCGCGGCGTTGATGTTTCGCGCGCTGGGTTACGACAATCTTGCTGCCCTTGCCTTGATCGCCGGCCTTTATCACACGTTCAACCATGCCACGTTCAAAGGCTTGCTTTTTCTGGGCGCGGGTGCTGTCGTAGAGGCCACGCACACGCGCAATATGGAGGAAATGGGAGGGCTGATTCGCCGCATGCCTGTTACGGCGGCGTGCTTTCTGGTGGGCGCGGTGGCTATCTCCGGGCTGCCGCCGCTCAATGGCTTTGTGAGTGAGTGGCTCACCTACCAAGCTCTTCTTGCGGGGTTCGGAACTACGCAAAGCCTGACCCGGGTGATGTTTCCCATCGCCGGCTCGCTTCTGGCGCTGACGGCGGCACTGGCGGCGGTTTGTTTCGTGAAGGCTTTCGCCATTCCGTTTCTTGCCCTGCCGCGTAGCGACAAAGCCGCCGAGGCGCGGGAAGCCTCGTTTCCGATGCTTGCCGGAATGACCGCGCTGGCGGCGGTAAGCGTGGCGCTCGGTCTCGGCGCTACTTGGTTCATTCCGGTATTCGATCCCATTACGCAGCAGACTCTGGGCGTTCGCGTCAGTGCTGCGCTGGTGACGGCGCATGGTTGGGCGCTGTCGCCCGGGACGCCGCATGGCGGCACCATATCGACAGCCGGCATTGCTCTGTTCTTCCTGCTGGCCGGTGCGGCATTCGCGCTGCCACTGGCACTGCGTTGGCGGCGTCGCAGTACGCGCGGGCCGGCGTGGGATTGCGGCCTACCGGGGTTAACCGCCGACAACGAATACACGGCCACGGCATTTTCAAAACCGCTGCGCATGATCTTCTCGGCCCTCTATCGTCCCAGCCGGTCCATCGAGGCGGAATACGAAGTGTCGCCGTATTACCCCAGCGAAATCCACTTCGAAAGCAAGATCGAACACACCCTTGAGAAACGCTTCTACGATCCGCTGCGAGAGCGGATTCTGGCAGCGGCGAATCGTATGCGAGGCATTCAGGCGGGCAGCATCAACGTCTATCTCGCCTACATTTTCATCACCCTGATTCTTCTATTGCTCTTTGGAGTGCGCGGATGATCGAGCGGCTCATCGAGAGCGGAGCGCAACTGTTTCTGTTACTGGCGCTGGCGCCGCTCGTCACTGGATTCATCCGGAAGCTGAAGGCGAAGCTGCAAACGCGGCGCGGCCCGGGTATTGTTCAGCCATATCGGGACCTGGGCAAGCTCTTTCGCAAAAGCATGGTGATTCCGGAGACGGCATCGTGGATCTTTACGGCTACGCCTTGGATACTGTTTTTTAGCACGGTCCTGGCGGGAATGATGATACCGATGGTGACCGCCGAAGCGCCGCTCGGGCTGTTCGGCGGTGCGCTGGCGGTGATCTACCTTTTAGGGCTGGGCCGTTTCTTTCTGGCACTGAGCGGACTCGATACAGGCACCTCTTTCGGCGGCCTGGGCAGCAGCCGCGAAATGACGATCTCCGCGCTGGCCGAACCCGCCCTGATGCTTGCCATCTTCACTGTCGCCATCGGCGCTGGCTCGACAAGCATGAGCGAAATCGCCAGAACCGCCATTGAACAACACTGGCGCTTTTTCGCTCCGGCGCAGATGTTCGCATTCGCCGCGCTCGCCCTGGTGCTGATCGCGGAAACGGGCCATATCCCGGTCGACAACCCGGCCACTCATCTGGAACTGACCATGATTCACGAGGCCATGATCCTCGAATATTCAGGCCCCTATCTGGCGCTGGTCGAATGGGCTGCTTCTATCAAGCAGCTTGTCTTGATGACGCTGCTCATCAACTGTTTCTGGCCGCTGGGCTTGCAGCCTGCGTGGTCCGGGTTCGGCGCGTTATGGGGGATCGGCTGGCTGCTGGCGAAGCTGCTTTTCTTGAGCTGCGCGATTGTTCTCCTCGAAACCACGAACGCCAAGATGCGGCTCTTCCGGATTCCGGAACTGCTGGCCGTGGCCTTTACTCTCGGATCGCTGGCACTGGTTTCCACTTTCCTCTTTTGATGCTTATGAGACTTCTTTTCGATTTGCAATTCGGCGATAGAATCGTCACCCTGCTGGCGGCGCTGGTGCTGGTTCTTCAGATCGCCATGGTGGCGCAGGGCTGGATCGTCGCGCACATTCGCATTTTCGCGGCACAGTCGTTTTTTCTGTCCATGATTGCCGCTACCATCGCCTGGTATAACCACGCACCGCATATCTACATTGCGGCCGTGCTCACCCTGGTAGTCAAAGTTATCCTGGTTCCCATCCTTTTTGAACGCCTCGTGGTGCGCATGGAGATACAGCGAGAAATCGAACCGATTGTAAATGTTCCGCTCTCGGTTTTGATTTCAGGCGGGCTGACGCTGGTGGGCTATGTGGTCGCCGAGTCGTTCTATCGTCCGGGCGCGGCCGGCCTGGGACACAACGCGCTGGCTGTTGCCATTTCGCTTTTTTTGATCGGCTTCTTTACGATGATCAACCGCCGCAAAGCGCTGGCACAGGTGCTGGCGCTGCTGTCGCTTGAAAACGGGTTATTTCTCGCGGCCATTTCGCTTACCTATGGGATGCCGCTGATTGTGGAACTCGGCGTTTTGTTCGATGTACTGGTAGCGGCGATGGTACTCGGCATTCTGGTCTATCGCATTCGCGAGACCGTCGAGTCAATGGATGTGAGCCGGCTGCGGAGGTTGCGAGGATAAAATGCTGCTGATTGTTTTACTGCTGATCTCCGCCGCTACCGCTGCCGCGTCGTTCTTCGCGCGCAGGCGCACGGTCATGGAAGCCGCCAATCTGGTCGGATTTGCCGGGGTCTTTGCGGTAGCCGTCTTCCTGGTCGCGCAGGTGCTTGCGCACGGCACGGTCTCGCTGGGAAACGGCTTCTTCTATGCCGATTCGCTCAGCGCGCTGGTGATTCTTCTTACCGCCTCGGTAGCGCTGGTCTGCTCAACATACTCCATCGGCTATCTGCGCGATGACGAGCGAAGCGGAGCGCTGGGCGATGACTTGAGCGACGCGGAGCAGATTGCGCAGCTTCGCATGTACTACACACTTACGCCGCTCTTTGTCTTCTTCATGATGTTCCTGTCGATGGCCAATAACCTCGGCGTGATGTGGGCGGCCATCGAAGCTACTACGCTGGCTTCGATCTTCCTGGTCAATTTCTACGGAAGGGTCACCTCGCTCGAGGCCGCATGGAAGTATGCCATCATCGGCGGCGTGGGCTTGTCGATGGCGCTCTTCGGCACGATCATTGCCTATTACGCGGGACACAGCCTCGCCGGTTCCGACGCGATCAGCGGATTGAACTGGTCGGTGCTGGCGCAGCACGCCGCTCAACTTGACAAGACATCGATGCGGCTGGCCTTTATCCTGATTTTGCTCGGCTACGGCACCAAGGCCGGCCTGGCGCCCATGCACACCTGGAAGCCGGACGCCTACAGTCAGGCCCCCATACCCTCCACCGCGATCCTTTCATCTGCGATGCTGAACTGCGCCCTCTATGGCCTCATTCGGTTTTACATTCTTGCCGGCAGGTGCCTTGGAGTGGAGTACCCGAGCCACCTGTTGCTTCTCTTCGGTTTGCTCTCCATGGGAGTCTCCGTTCCGTTCGTGCTGGCGCAGAAAAACTATCGTCGCCTGCTGGCCTATTCTTCGATCGAGCACTCCGGCATTATGGTCACGGCGCTGGGACTCGGAGGACCGCTGGGAACGCTCGGCCTGATGCTGCACATGACATATCACACCATTGCGAAATCGCTGCTGTTTCTGTGCGCGGGCAACGTGCAACAACACTACCGGACCGACATGTTCGGAGAAATCAAAGGCGGCGTAATGCGCGTCATGCCTCTGACGGGAGTGGTATTTCTCATGGCCATGCTGGCCGTTGTCGGCATGCCGCCGTTCAGCCTTTTTCAGAGCGAATTTCTGATTTTACGCGCGGCATTCGATGGCGGGCATGTGCTTACCGGTGTCCTTTTCATCCTCTTCGGAACAGGAATTTTCGCGGGCATGCTGATTCACATCGGCGGCATGATCCTTGGTCCCCGCGGCGATACGGCAGCCGTCGAACGCCGTCCCTGGCGCAATGGTTCTTTGCTCGCCCTGGCAGCCGCGCTCGTCGTCATTGCATTCTGGATTCCCGCTCCACTGTTCCAATTGATCAGCGGAGCCGCGCAGGTAGTGAGGGGCCAATGACTTCTAATCTTGACGAACTTCGCGAGCGCTTTCCGGAGCAGATCCGCTCAATCGAAGAGGCTATCCCGGGACAAACCGTCGTTCTGTTGGATGGCCCGGATGCCACCGCGATTACACGGCATTTACTGAGCGAGTACAAGGCAAGACTGGTGACCGTTTTCGCGGAAGATCGCCTGAAGGCGGAAGGCGTCTTTTATAACTACTATGTATTCGATCGGCGGGGAGATACGGACTGGGTGATTCTGAAGGCGCCCGTTCCCAGCGACAATCGAAAATTTCCGTCGTTGGCCGCCGAGTTGCCGTCCGTGAACTGGCAGGAACGCGAGATTCAAGATTGGTTCGGCCTCGAAGCGGAAGGACATCCGAACCCGCGGCGCGTGGCTCTCCACGACAACTGGCCCAACGTGCATCCGCTGCAAAAGGATTTTCCGCTCGACACCGTGCTGCCTCCGTTTGAGGGTGAACGGCATGTTTACCGGCCCACACTCGGAGAAGGAGTTTTTCAGATTCCGGTTGGCCCCGTCCACGCGGGCATCATCGAGCCAGGCCACTTCAACTTCGCCGTCGCAGGCGAGCCGATTCTCTACCTGCAAGTTCGCTTGTTCTACACCCACAAGGGGACCGAGAAGCTGTTCGAGAATCTTCCCATTCACCGCGCGGTGTTTCTGGCCGAGAGCATCTCCGGCGATTCCGCGTTCTCTCACGGTACTGCGTTCTGCGCGGCCATTGAGCGCGCCGCAAACATCGAAGTCCCGGTGCGAGCGCAATTCATGCGCACCATTCTCCTCGAACTGGAGCGGCTTGCAAATCACATTGGCGATATCGGAGCCATCGCCAACGATGTGGGATTCGTGATTGCCAACGCTCATGCGGGCCGCGTGCGCGAACTAATGCTGGGTCTCAACGAGACGCTCACCGGCAGCCGCATGTTGCGCGGCATGGTCGCCATCGGCGGTGTGCGCCGGGACTGGCAGCGAGTTCAAGTAGAAGCGATTGAGCACACGATCGAGAGAGTCGAGCGTGAGGTCCGCGATCTGGTGGCGATCATTCAATCTTCCGATTCGACCCGCGACCGCCTCGAACGCACCGGCGTTCTGCGCTCCGATAAAGCGCGCACCCTGGGAGTGGTCGGTGTGGCTGGACGCGCTTCCGGGATCGATCTCGACACCCGCCGCGATCATCCTTATGAGGCGTACCGCCAACTGTCCTTTCGCGTGCCCGTCTACGATGTAGGAGATGTCTACCATCGTGTGCGGGTGCGCATCGACGAAGTGAGCGAGTCGTTCAGGATTGTGCGCACGGCAGTTGCCCAACTATCGGAAGGCGAGCATTGCGCGCCGGCGCAGCCCATACCGCCGGGCCGCTGTGCTCTGAGCGCCGTCGAAGGATGGCGGGGCGAGATCGTTCACTGGGTCCGGACCGGCGAAAACAACCGTCTTGAGCGCTGCAAGATCAAGGACCCCTCCATCGACAATTGGCCGGCCATCGTGGAAGCGGTGGAAGGAAATATCGTTGCCGATTTTCCGGTAATCAACAAGAGTTTCAACCTTTCCTACTCGGGGACGGATAGATAAATGTTCAACATTCTCCAAAACTCGTTCCGTGTCGGCACAGCGACAGCCGAATACCCGCGCCTTGCGCCTCATCTGGCCGAGCAGTTCCGGGGGCGCCCCCAGTTCGAGTTTGATATTTGGAGCGACGCGCGCCCTGCGGCCGACAGATGCCCTACCGGGGCCATCGCCATCTGCGACCGCGACGATGCACGCCAAGTAACCGTGGATTACGGCCGCTGCATCTATTGCGGCGAATGCGCTGCGGCTTCCGCGAACGGCGCAGTGCAAATGACCCAGGAATTCGAGCTTGCTACATCCAATCGCAGCGACCTTGTTCTCACGGCTGAGTACTCGCTCAATCCCGACGGCAGCCACGCCGAATTGCGATCGGCCAAGGGCGGCCCAGGCATCGAAGATGCAGGCAAGCGGATTGAAGCGGCCATTCAAAGCCTGCTCGGGCGTTCGCTCGCAATCCGACAGGTGGACGCCGGCTCGTGCAATGGATGCGAACAGGAAATCACTGCGTTGAATAATCCGGTTCACGATATTGAGCGCTTCGGCATTCATTTCGTGGCCTCGCCGCGCCACGCGGACATGCTGCTGGTTACTGGGCCCGTCACGCGCAATATGGAACTCGCGCTGCGCAAGACCTGGGCCGCGACCCCGAACCCCAAAGTCGTGATCGCCGTAGGCGCCTGCGGCATCAGCGGCGGCATCTTCGGAATCAACTACGCGTCGCTGGGAGGGGTGGATGCCGTCATTCCCGTGAACGTCTTCATCCCCGGCTGCCCTCCCCGGCCAGAAGCATTGCTTCACGGCATTCTGCTGGCACTGGGCCAAATGCAGCGGCTTTCGCACTCCAATCCGCACGGATGAGTCTTGCGCGAGACCGCCGACAGCAGCAATAGCTGATTCGATGGCTTGGGAAATTCAACACTATGATTGCTGCGAAACCCTTAGCACTCGCCCAATACGAACCGATCAATCGCCCATGAGATCAGGTTCTCGGGTTGACGCTAAATCGCCTACCCCAAACCGGTGAATTTTGGGTTATGGCGGTTTCAGGCGGATTCATGCTCATTCCCGCCGATCCGCGTGGGACTCTCTGGTTCTGCTGGGTTTGCGCCTTCAGAAGTCTCACATTTATTTGGACTTAAAAGTATATGGCGGAGGGAGAGGGATTCGAACCCCCGGTACCCTTTCAGGCACAACGGTTTTCAAGACCGCCGGTATCAACCGCTCACCCATCCCTCCGCAGGGACGCTGACTCAATTGTAATTGGAATTGCTTTGCGCGCAACGGAATGCACCGAGGGCAAGCTATCGGAAAATAGCTTGCCCTTCGACCAGCCCTTATTGCAAATGGCAACGCGCGATATTGCTGCCGCCGCTATGGCTGCGGCAGCACCTGGACTTCTACGCCGCTGGCAGAATCCTTTTGGCGAAAGATCTGTTCGGTGGCTTTCTGAAACTCCTCCGGCTTGGCCGTTGGAATGTCGGTGAAGGTTTGCGGATTGCGGTCGGTCAACGGGAACCATGAACTTTGTACCTGGACCATGATGCGATGGCCGCGACGAAAGGTATGAAACAAGTCGGGCATTGCATAGTTGATGTCCGTCTCTTTGCCCGGCGTCAACGGCTCCGGCTTCTCCCAGCTATTGCGAAATTTCGCCCGGAACGGCTCGCCCCGCAACAACTGTTGATAGCCGCCCATGTGCAATGGCGGCGCATCCAATATCCTCTTGTTGCCGTGCGAAGTCTCTTCTGGATCGGGATAATCTTCGGGATAAACATCGATGAGTTTCACATCAAAATCGGAATCCGTGCCGGAACTGGCGATTTTCAGTCGCGGCGAAATCGGCCCGGCGATGGTCACGTCTTCCTCCAGCGGTTCAGTCTCATAAGCGAGCACATCGGGCCGATAGCTGGCGAAACGCTGGTCGTCGGTCATGTAACGCTGCGGAACAGTATCGGTCGTATAACCGACAAAGGGCACCGGGTGATTGGGATCGCTGACGTACTCGTCAACGCCGCTTTGTTCCGTCGGCGGATCGAAACTTAGCTTGCCGCCGGCGTGAAAGTAAAGTGTCTTGCTCGCGGTATTCTTGGGCGGCCACTCGCCAAAACTGCGCCAGACATTCGTTCCCGTTTCGAAGACAACGGCCTTGGGTTGCGCCGCGCCCTTGCCCTTCAAATAATGCTCGAAGAACGGAAATTGGATGTTCGCGCGAAAAGTTTCGCTGGTCTTCGCATCGAATTGCACGTCGCCCAGATGGCTGCCATCACCGCGCGACCAGCCGCCATGCACCCACGGGCCTTCGACTAATGTTGTTGGCGTCGACGGGTTGAATTTATTGACGGCATAAAACGTCTTGAAGGGTCCGCTCAAATCTTCGGCATCAAACCAACCGCCCACGACAAGCACCGCGCAATGGACGTTTTTCATATGGCGCGACAAGTCTCGCGCCTTCCAGTAATCGTCGTAAGTGTTGTGTTTGAACTGGTCGTTGAAGAGAAAGTTTGATCCCTTCAGATACGACTTATCGAGATCGGCGATGTTACCGGAGCGAAGATAGAATTTGTAACTATCGGGCGTGCCAAAGTCGAATTCGACAGTCGGCTTCGGGGTTTGGGGCTTGTCTTGCGGATGAAAAAACGGCGCATAAAATCCGAAGTTTGCCGACAACATAAAGGTACCGCCATGATAACTGTCGTCGCCCATGAATAAGTCGGTCATCGGAGCCTGCGGACTGGCCGCGACCAGCGCCGGATGCGAATCGATCATCGAGGCTGAGGTATAGAAACCGGGATACGATATCCCGTAAATTCCCGCTTTGCCATTGTTATTTGGCACATGCTTGAGAAGGAACTCAATCGTGTCGTAAGTGTCCGAAGCATCGTCCACGTCCGACGGAGATTTCTTTTCGTCGATGTGCGGACGCATTTCGACAAACTCGCCTTCGCTCATCCAGCGTCCGCGCACGTCCTGATAAACAAAAATGTAGCCTGCCTTTTCGAACTCATCGGAAGGACCAAGGCGAACCGGATACTGGTCTTCACCGTATGGTTCGACACTGTAGGGAGTGCGATTGATCAGAAACGGATATGGCCCCTGCGCGGCATCTTTCGGAACATAGACGGCAGTAAAAAGCCGCTTCCCATCGCGCATCGGAATGCGGTATTCGTACTTGGTGTAGTGAGTACGAACGTAATCTTCTTTCGAATCGGACGCAGTCTGCTGCGCATGAATCGTTGGTATTGTCAGCGCAAAGGCAATCAAAATGGAAAATGACAAACAGCGGATTTTCAGCATCGTTGGCGAACACACTCCTGAGCCAATAGATTACTCTAACGGGCATCAGGAAGTGGGTAAATTCAAGAGCGGAATGCGTATTTCAATTGCCGATAACCAGCACCTGAAAGCTGCCGGCAACCGGAGCCGTCTGCATCGCGCCAATATTGCCGGGGTGGTCGAGTTTCACGCCCATCAGGTCCGTCACCAGATAGACCTCGCCCGTGGCTGGGTTCACAGCCAGCGTTCGCGCGCGCTTTCGCGTGGGCAGGTTTTGAACGACGGCGTAACTGTCAGTCGAGTCCTGGCGAATGACCGTAAGGCTTCCGTTGGCTCCTCCGTTGGCGGCATAGACCTGCCCCTGGTTCGGGTCGTAGGCGATCGCGCCGGTTTCCGGTCCGGTCGGCAGGGAAGTTAACGCTGCGCCGCTCACCGTGCTCATCACAACCATTTTCATATTGCTGCACGCGACGAACAAGCGCGAATGATTCGTATCGACGGCCAGGCCGCCGGGATCGTGACACTCCGAGCCAACCGTCGAAAGGCGCAGCCGGCCGGCAGCGGAACCGGGCAGACGAGTTTCGTGACTCCAATCGAGTGCATCGGCTTCACTGCTTTGCTTGGCGAGTTGTTCCGCAACCGCCTGCGCATCGAAACTGGCAATTTGGTTCCGGTTCACAACACTGAAAAACACTTGTCCGCGGCCATCGGTCTGCGCATATCCCAGCTTTCCGGGCATGAGAATTTCGCCAATCCGCAATCGCTTTTCGACATCGATTACAGTGATCGACGACTTTGTTTCTCCATCTGTCTGTGTCGGTGGCGTCGCTCTGGGGGGTGTGGGACGGCCGCTTGGAGTTCTTCCTTGAGTTTGCCTCGGGCCTGCAGATGGCTGTGCGGGCGCGGCCGCGACGGGAAAGTTGCAAACGACGAAGAGCAGTTTGTTTTGCGGTTCAAATGCGAGAATGCTCGGACTGGGACCGGTGGCGATGGCGGCAACGACTTTGAATGTGCGCCGGTCAAAAACCTTCACTTCGCTGGCCGGCCCATCGCTCGCATAGCCGAATTCTCCGCTGTCATCGAGAGCCACAGAGTGCGCCTCGCGCAGCCCTGTAACCTGGCCCGCAATGATGCCGGTCGCAAGATCGACTACTTGAATCTGAACGCCGTGCGCGATGAAAAGTTGTTGCGCAGATGGGTCCGCGGTTAGATAGTCCCAGTTCCCCGCGCCACCAATGACCCACGCCTTTTTGATCGATAGAATGTGTCCGGAAGTATCGGTCGGCGCTGGAATTTCTTGCGCCGGAAGCACCACGCAAAACAGCAGGACGAAAACAGAAATCTTGCTCAAGGCCAC
>Ga0302320_10022781_pt1 | contig 12334 bp, 14 predicted proteins | sample Bog_T0_3_FD_202130 | JGI IMG/M metagenome (GOLD analysis project Ga0302320, IMG submission 202130) | Peat permafrost microbial communities from Stordalen Mire near Abisko, Sweden - Bog_T0_3 | ecosystem: Environmental > Terrestrial > Soil > Wetlands > Peat | place: Sweden: Abisko, Stordalen Mire...
CCGAAACCATCGTCTGGAACGGGCCCGCCGGTGTATTCGAGTTTCCCAAGTTTGCCGTCGGCACCAACGCGATTGCCATGGCCGTAGCTGCCAACCGCACCGCAACATCCATCATCGGCGGCGGCGATTCGGTGAGCGCCATCAACCAGGCCGGCGTAGCCGACCAGATCACACACATCTCCACCGGCGGCGGCGCCAGCCTGGAGTTTCTTGAAGGCAAGAAGCTGCCCGGCGTCGAGGCGTTGACAGACAGCACGCGATAGGTGGTCAGTGATCAGTGGAAACCCCGCGACGGGCTTTCAGAAGCCCCGTTTGCGGGGTTCCTGTTTACGTCCAAAGATTGGAGCCCAATTCTTACGTATAGCGCCTTGCTGCTTGTCGTTCTTGATGACATTTTGCGTGCACGAGTTCCGTGTTCTCTGGGGTATATCCATCTGGGGCGGAATTTCGATCAAGTTCAGAGTATTCAAGAGGCATTTCCTGCTTGCAATGGGCGCACTTTCCATTTTGTTGGCCCCACTTCAATGCCTTGAGCTGCCGTCCGGCCATCGGCTTACCGCGCTCGTCATATCCAAGCTCCTTGGTTACTTTTCGGCGATAAGCGAAGAGTAATAGCGGGTCCCCTTTGGATAATTTGATCAGTTGCTCACGAATCCCGCTCAGCAATTCGTTGGCGAGCTTCAGCTCGTCGGCCGTGAGGTTCCTGTTGGGCATATAGGTAATATATCCGGGCGCCCCAGGCCCGGCTTTTGGGATCTGGGAGTCTGATCGCTGCCATTGCCGCGATGCTGTCGCCTGAAGTTTGCCCCCGTTTTCAGATCGGTATACCCTAGACTTAGATCATGGCTTCCGCCGCAACCAATCCGAGGCAACAGGCGCATGAGCTGATCGACCGCATGGCTCCCAGTCAGGTCTTTGCGGTTGTCGGCCTGCTCCAGACCATGCTCGATCCTGTCTCCCGCGCCATCGGCAATGCTCCCATAGACGACGAGCCGGAGACCGAGGAGGAGCGCAAAGCCGTCGCTGCCTCGAAGGCCTGGATGGCGGAACACCCCGGCCAGGGTATTCCCCACGAAGAGGTTCTTGCCGAGTTAGGCCTTTCGGCAGAAGACCTTCGCTGACGGGAGCGGGCGTGAAGCAGATCGTCTTTACTCCTCCCGCGCGTGCCGATATTCGTCGCATTGATCGCGATCAGGCCATGCGTATTCTCACCGCACTCCATCGATTCGCAGAGACAGGCGAAGGCGACGTCAAGAAACTGCAAGGTGACTCAGGCGATTTGAGGCTTCGAGTCGGCGACTACAGAGTCCGCTTCACAGAAGAGCCTGCGGATACACTCTACATCCATTCGGTCAGGCACCGCTCCGAAGCCTATCGCTAAGAGTCGCGTGGCAGGGAATGACAATCTGAGACATAGGAGGGGTTTTCGTGCCCACCAAAAACACCCGCTGGAACCTCGTAGTCACCAAGGACTTTGACAAATCAGTTCGTCAGTTCCTCGCCGCCAATCGTAACGGGGAAAAGGGTGAACTTTCCCGCTTTGTCACAGAAGCAGCCAATAGGCACATCTTCGATTCAATTCACAAAGCAATCCTGGAGCAGAACCGGGATGTGCCGTTTGAAGAGATTGAGGCTGCGGTCGAGGAGTCGCTTGTCTGGGCTCGTGCGCAAATGCGCTGATGCTCGTCTTGTTGGACTCGAACATCTTTTTCAGCGCCCTGATCTCGCCACGAAATCCGTCTGCTCGTATGGTCTACTCCTAGCCCCAACGCCTGATGCAGCGGTAACATCAAGAAGCGGTCACAACCCCAGGAATCAGCACCATGGCTTATTACACCCGCGTCTTATCCAAGGACGAAGAATTTCCCGCCTTCGCGGAACTGGCCACTCTCGTCCGCGCCGAGCATCCCGATTACCGTCTGACCATTGAAGAGGGAACCGAAGAGGAGTGGGAGGTTCTGCTGCTCGCAGGCACCGACGAAGTTGAAGTTGCACTGATCGAGCGCAACCCGGTTTTCGATGGCTCGCGTGGGCAGGACGATATCGCCGACCTGATCGAAGACCTGCACGGCGTGAAGCCCGAGTCCGGGGTCGAGTGGCTCATCAGTTTCCTCGATGAAGTAAGGACCGTCTACGCGCTCCAACACCTGCAAGGCGCGGAGACGGTGGACGGCAGCAACGCGCTTCATGCAATTCGCAGTTTCCTCTGGGAGCGCGGAGACGCAATCCAACAGGCTGGCGGGGAAGGCTTCACCAACGAGGAGGGCTTCCACATTGTCTGGCAGTTCAACGACTCCATCTCCGGCCCCTGGAATATGGGCATCTGGAAGGACGACCTCTGGCATCATTTCAAGATGGACCTTGGCGACCCGGATCACCGAGAAGCCTTTCTGAGCGGCGAAGTCCCCGAAGATCTCACCGCCGTTCGGGTACTCGGTTCGCAAGGTTGAAACTGTCCGCGCGAGGTTTTTCCAAGTGAACTTGAGCTGCACCCGGCTTCCCGCACATTTTGCTGACCAACAGAAGCTACGGGCTGTAGAATCGCTGAGTTAAATAGTCTGCCCCGGCGGCACATGCCTAGTCTTCGCGCTCAACAAAGGAGATCGCACCCCATGCTTCAAACCCTCAAGAAATATTTATCGGTTAAATCCTACGATCACGCTTCCGATCTGGGCCTACTTGCCCTTCGCATCGGTGCATTCTTGTCGCTCCTGCTCAAGCACGGCCTGGAAAAGATCGATCCCGAATTCTGGAGAACAGTCGGGCCAAATTTTCCCGACCCCGCTCACATCGGGCACCTGTCCTCGCTTACTATCGCCACAATATCCGATTTCGTTTGCGCCATCCTGCTTGTTCTCGGCCTATTCTCGCGCCCGGCAGCGGCGTATGTGTGCGTAGTCCTCAGCACGGCCTGGGCGTTTACGCATAAATTTATCTACTTCGGCAAAGGCCTCGAACCCAAGCACGGCGAGCTCATCGTCATGTACATCACTGTCAGCCTCGCCGTCGCGCTGCTCGGCCCCGGCAAGTACAGCCTCGACCGGCTCATCTTCGGCAAGAGAGACTTATAGTCCCATTACTATCCTGAAAAAATCGGCCGCGCCCAAATCTGAGCCGCGGCCGATTGCATTTTCAAATGTAAGAGCCTCTATTGCACATTCCGCCGAATCTCGACTTCGTTGCCTTCCGGGTCGTGCAGCAAAATCTGTATCGGCACATCCTTCTCCTTGCCCACGCTCACCGGCTTCACATTCAGCGCCTGCACCTGCGCCAGCGCCTTGGAAACATCCTCCACATGAAACACCACATGCACCCAGCCCTGGTTGTAATAGATCGTGCTGCCAGCCGGCGGGCGCACCGATCCCTTTACCTTGATCAGGTCGATCCGGTAGCCAGGAATCGCCAACTGCTCGTTAATCATGTAGGGATTGGTATCCATCTTGCGCAGTATCTTGAAGCCCAGCACCCGCGTGTACCATTGCTGTTCCAGATCCAGATTCTCGACCGACAACGTCGCGTGGTCTGGCACCAGCCCGGATACTGGAGGCGAATCGGCTGCCGTCGCAGACTGTTGTGAAAACGCCGCACCGGCAAACATCACGCCGCCAAACACGGCAATCGCCAGAAAGCCAATCATTCGCTTCATACTCTAAGATTTCCTCCCGATATGTATTTTCAGTTCTAAATACGCATTCAGACGAGCATTCAACCCCGCGTCGTCCCCGGCACGTTCTCCCCCGAAATATTTTCAAAGATATGCCCCATCTTCTCCTGCTTGGTCCTCAGATATCGTTCAAAGCTCTCCTGGCTCTCGACTTCGGCAGAGACCCGCTCCACCACTCGAATGCCGCCAGATTCCAGCGCAGCCACCTTCTCCGGATTGTTCGTCAGCAGCCGTACCTCTTTCACTCCCAGCAGTCGCAGCGCCGCCGCAGGCAGTGCATACTCACGGCAATCCGCTGCAAAGCCCAACTGCTCATTGGCCTCAACGGTATCCAGCCCCTGATCTTGAAGTTCATAGGCCTTCAACTTCGCCATTAACCCAATTCCGCGGCCTTCCTTCTCTTCATAGAGCAGAATCCCCGCGCCCGCATCAGAAATCTTCCCTAGCGCCATCTCCAGTTGCAGCCGACAATCGCAGCGCAGCGACCCAAACACATCCCCCGTCAGGCACTGCGAGTGAATCCGCACCAGCGGCGGCGTCGAGTGTATGTCGCCCATCACCAGCGCCACCAACTCCTCCACCTCGCCGCCCGGCTCGGCTTGCCCTTCAAACCCAAGAATCCGAAAATCCCCCCAGCGAGTAGGGAACTCGGCCTCTGCCACCTTCTTCGAACTTTCCAATGCCATAGCCTTCATTTTACTTGGCGTGCTTACCTCACCAGCACGGCAAGTCCCGTGCCATATTCGCCGCAACGCGATACATTGAACGAGTGACGGATAAACTCATTCTCATCACCATGCTCGTCAAGCTGGGCGTGGTGGCCTCGGTGGCCAGCATCCTGGCCCGCTCCGGCAGCTTCCGCCGCCTGTTCTTCGCTGAGCAGCGCCGCCCCCGTCAAACTCTCGCCCTGCTCGCGTTCTTCCTCATCCCGCTCACCCTCGGTGTCTGGATTCGCCTTATCGTACCCAATTTTCAGGCCGCGGACATCTCGTTTGAAACCATCGTTCTGCTCGGCCTGCTCATCGGGCCCGGCTGGGCTATGCTTGGCGGCATCCTCCTCTCCGCACCCGCTCTACTGCACCACGAATTCCTGGCCCTGCCGTTTAACGCCTCACTCGGCCTGTTGGCCGGCCTGCTCACGCGATTCGTGAATAAAGAAGAGATCTGGTCCTTCACCCCTTTCGTAGACCTCAGCCTTTACCGCTGGATCCGCCGCAACCTCCGCCGTCCGCGCATCGACCACCAGTTCCTCATGCTTTTCTGCATCGCCGCAGCCGAGGCTTGCGGCCTGTGGCTGGCGCGCGTATTCCCCCACCGCCTTTTTGCACTCGTCTCGCCCACCCTGTGGATCGAACTTCTCGTCTGCCTCAGCGCACCCATCACCGTCGGCGTCGCCCTCAAGGTCTGGAACGTCCTGCGCACCGAGATGACCCTCGAAGATCAAAAGCGCCTGCTGCTCGAAGCCCGTCTTGATGCCCTGCAACGCCAGATCAATCCACACTTCCTCTTCAACACTCTCAACTCCATCGCCTCGCTCGTCCGCAGCCAGCCGGAGATGGCTCGCGTCATGACCGTCAAGCTGGCCAACATTTTACGAGCGCTGTTGAAGGACCACGACACCTACGTCCCCCTCCGCGACGAGCTCAAATTTACAGACGATTACTTAGACATTGAAGTCGTCCGCTTTGGATCCGACAAGCTCCGCATCGAGCGCGAAATCGACCCCCGGACGTTGGATATTTTGGTTCCCAGCATTCTCCTCCAGCCGCTCATCGAAAACAGCATCAAGCACGGCCTCGAGCCGCGAATCCACGGCGGCACGGTCACCCTGCGCAGCCGCATGGAAGCCGATCGCGTGTTCATCGAAGTAGCCGACGATGGCGTCGGCATGGGCCAGCGCCCGGCATCAGCTTTAGCGCGCGGCGGCGCGGGCATTGGCATGAAAAATGTGCAGGAGCGGCTGGAAGTGCTTTACGGCGGTCAGGCGCGGTTCACCGTGGACAGCCATCCGGGTCGCGGCACGTTGGTTACGATTGACCTACCGGCCTCCGTGGACAGCGCGTAGCCGAGGGTGCTGCTCATACTCATCCAGCGCCAGCACAGCGTAGCCCGTGGCCGCGTCTGTCATAAACTTACCCTCGTTTGATTCTGGGTCGCGATTTTTGTTCAGGGACCACGCAGGCCATGTGCCGGCTTTTTTGTCCTGGTTGGCAATAAGCCATTCGACGCCACGTCTGATATGAGACTCGGCGTCCGCATCCTTGAGAGGGGCGAAGTTCACAGCCTCTTGCAGCACCAACTCGACCAGCCCAGTAGCGTACCCGTCTGACTGCGTCTCTAGTGAAGTTTTGTCGCGGCGCTCCCACGTGCCCAGATCGGTCGCGCTCCAGCCGCCGTCGGCGTGTTGCAGGCGAGTCAGTTGCGCCAGCAAATCTGTGCGCTGCCTGCTATTCAGCACGTTCGGGAACCATCGCGAAGCCCACAACGCAACGACTTTGTTGAGCTGCGGCTGGACTTCGTAGTGACTGCTCAGATAGCCGTTAAGAGCAGCGAGATTGGCCGCAATCGCCGGATCGCTGCGGTAGTTCTCCGGCGCTTGGGCAACGGCCACGGCCATGAGCGCGGCCCAGTGATATTGCGACTCGGGCGACTCCCACGGCGCGTAGTTGAAGTTCTGCCACACCCACGCGCCAGCGTCGGGGCCGGTTTTTGTCTGCAATGCCCATGCATTGTGATAGGCCAGTCGCGTGGTATCGCCCATGCGCCCGGAGTGCTGGTCATAGGAGGAAAGAATAATCGCATTCAGCACCGACTCTGCGTTGCGCGACTCAACCTCTTTGCCTGCGCCGGACTGCGCGTCCAGGTAGAACGGCGTCACTTCATTCCAGATGCGCACTCGCTTCTCAACGCCGTCGAGCATGGCGCGCTCGGCGCCAGTCGGCGCTGCCTCACCCAAGCGTTGCCGCAGCAAAGGCCTGGCTAGCGCATAGGGAACCTGCGTATGGCATGAAACGCACGATGTCCCGTGGTCTCTTTTCGCGTGATCCCAGGTTTGCCACCATTCCTCGCGGCTGTCGAGATAGCGCGCGGCGGCGGCGCTGTCCCAGGCAGGCGTTGATGCCTCCGCCGTGTCAGCAGCCAGCACAAGATTGGTCAGCGGGCTAACGGCGACAAGTGCAACAAAGGTACCCGCAGCCGCTCCGGCGGTGAGAATCGCAAGAAACCTGAATTTGCCCCTCATAAGGGAAAGCATACCGCAACCCTTAATTTCAGCCGAGAAAATTTACGTCTTGTTGACGCCTGGGCTTCTGGCTGAGAAGCGGACCCATGTTCCACAGCCCACCGCGCTATCCTCAAAGGATGGTCCGCTTCACTGTTCTGGCATCGGGTTCGAAGGGCAACGCCACCATTGTTACCGGCGGTCGCACTCGAATCCTGATCGATGCCGGCCTGAGCTGCCGTGAGCTCTTCCGCCGCATGAAACTGGCTGGCGAAGAGCCCGAGTCCCTCAGCGCCATCCTCATCACCCACGAGCACCAGGATCACATCAACGGCCTCGCCGTCACGGCCCGTAAACTTGGCATCCCCGTCTACTTCACCGAGGCCACGCACCGCGCCTGGATGCGCCTGCTCGCCCCTCGCCGCCAGATGACCTACGCCCAGTGGCTGGAACAAATTCGCAAACAGACCGCCGAGCGACAAGCTGAGGCCGACTGCACGACTCCGGAAGGCGAGCCCGACGACCCCGATACGGACAGCTTTGAAAATGAACAGGCAATCGGCCCACAGATGCCTCCGCCCATCTGCCTCACCCCAGCGGAAGCCGAGTCCGAGACCGGAGACGAATCCATCCCCTCCCGCAAGCAAGACCCCACCTGGCTCCCGGCCGTCGAATACTTCCGCGCCGGCGAGCCCTTCCAAATCGGCGACATCGCCATTAGCCCCTTTACCATTCCCCACGATGCCGCCGATCCGGTCGGCTTCCGGCTTAGCTCGGAAGGCATCCACATGGCTGTTGCTACAGATCTCGGCTACATCCCGCCCAACGTAAAGGCCCAACTCAAAGCCCTCCACCTTCTGCTGCTCGAGTCCAACCACGACCTCGAAATGCTGCGCGACGGCCCCTACCCCTGGCAGGTCAAGCAGCGGGTTCTCTCCCGCGTTGGCCATTTATCCAACGATGCCACCGCGGAGTACCTTTCTGGTGACTATGATGGACAGGCCGTATATGTCATCCTCGGACACCTCTCTGAGAGCAACAATCTCCCTGATATTGCAAGGGTTACGGCCATGAGTGCCCTCCAGAACCACCCCTGTCTCCTCGCTAACCGCCTATTGCTTGCCGAGCAGCATACCCCACTCGAAACTATCAATTTTTAGCCAAAAGGAGTTACAATAGTAAGACAGGTTAGGGTATTACCGGGTAGGCACGTTGATGTAGTTCAACCGGTACCTGGTTTGAGCACTTTGCCGGAGAATACTACCGCTGTGTGCCACAGGCGGGGCAGTCAAGCTTGACCGATCTACTTCGCCGACGTTGGCCAGCGAAGAGCAAGCAGAGCAATCCGTTTTCCACAAGGTGAGTCTAAATGTCCATGCAGAGTACAAAATGTACAGATCGTGTTGTAGGCGCTATTCTCGCAAGCTGGCGCTATGATATCTCTGGCATTTCCCCTGAGATGCGCAAAGACTACGAACACCATTTTGTCGATTGCGCCCGTTGCAGCGCCAGGCAGAAGTTCCACCGCAGCCTGGATGGCACCCTGGCCGTCCTCACTTCGCTTGCCGCAATCTTCTTCTTCTTTGCGCTCGCGGTGCTCCAGCACATCAAGCCACTGGAGCATGTTGCATTCAAAATCATCGGGCTCGACATATACGACATGTACAACATGTTTTACTCGGCAGGCATCGCCGGTCTTTGCTTCTCCGTCATTGCCCTGGCGCTGGTGCTTCTCGCCACCCCCGCCCCAACTTATCTGGGCGGCATCGCCAGGGAACAAGCTAAGCTCATCGAAGCTCGCCTGTCGGCAAACATCAAGGCGCTCCGCGCCCGCTAACCTCGTGTGGGTCCGAAAAATTTAGGCCTCCCCAATCCGGGAGGCCTTTGTGCATTCTGCCGTCAGGAATCGGGTTCGTTCATGATAGAGATTCGCAGTATTAAGCTGCCTGCACACGGCTTGGAACTGCTACAAGCCGAAGCGAATGCCGAGGGGTATGGTTTTATCGAGCGGTTGGTAAGCGAGTGGCAGAGCGGGGCAAATCGCTTCGAAGGACCAGGAGAGGTCCTATCAGGGCACATGGAAGATGACCAACTCGTAGCCGTCGGCGGGCTAAACTGCGACCCATTTGCAGGTAGTCCCGAGATCGGGCGAATCCGCCGTATATATGTGCGTCCCGCATGGAGGAAAAAAGGAATTGGAAGGGCGCTCGTGATGAGCCTGATCGAAGAAGCCCGAAAGAGCTTCCACTGTGTGCGCCTGCGCGCGGAGAACTCTGATGCAGCGCGTTTGTATGAGTCTATGGGCTTTTTGCCCATCGCAGACCCAGACGCGACGCATACTCTGTATTTCAGCCCGCCAACACAGAAGAAATAAACAGCGCCATGCGCAGTACTGGGTGCCCCCGGTCCCTGCCTGTGGGGACCGGGGATAGAACAAATCTACACTTACGGCACTTGTACACTTTCACTTTTCCGGTACACGCATCACTTCGCCAGCGGCACCCGAAGGTCCCCGCCCGTCATCTCCTTCGGCAACCCCAGGTGCAGCAGGTTTAAGAGCGTCGGCGAAATATCCCGCAGAGAACCATCATTTCTTAGCCGGTAATGCGGCGCATCCTCTGCCACATAAATCATCGGCACCGGGTTCGTAGTATGCGCCGTGTGCGGCCCGCCGCTCACTGGGTCCACCATCAACTCCGCATTGCCGTGGTCGGCCGTAATCAACCACGCCCCATTGCGGTCTTTTACAGCCTTGTAAATCCGCCCCAGCTGCGCGTCCACAGCCTCGCAGGCCTTGATCGTCGGCTCCAGCCTGCCGGAGTGGCCCACCATATCGGCATTCGCAAAGTTCGCCACAATCAAATCGAAAGCCGTGTCGTTGACGGCCTTCACAATCACGTCGCCGATGCCTTCCGCTCGCATCTCCGGCGCAAGATCGTAAGTTGCAACTTTCAGCGACGGCACCAAGTCGCGCTCCTCGCCGGGGAAGGGAACTTCGATTCCGCCGTTGAAGAAGTACGTCACATGCGCAAACTTCTCCGTCTCCGCCACGCGCAGATTCCGCAACTGATGCGCCGACAGAATATTCGCAAGAATGTTGTCCATCGACTCGGGCGGAATCACCAGCGGCAGTTCATACAACTTGTCATATTGCGTCATGCAAACATAGTGCAGATTCTTCGGAATCTCCGCCCGCGGAATCGTCTCATCGAGCGACTCCCATCCATCGAGATCCCGCCCGCCCTTTTTGTTCAGCCCGCTCTCTCTCGCCAGCACCCGCGTAATCTGCCGCGCACGATCCGCGCGATAGTTGAAGTTGATGCACACATCCTCATCGCGAATCTGCCCCACCGGCTTGCCCGCCGCATCCACAACCACGAACGGAATAATGAACTCGTCGGTCACGCCGTTGTTGTAGCTCTCTTTAATGCGGACTACGGCATCCGCATGCGCCCCGCCTTCGGCCTTGCCGGGAACCATTGCGTCAAACGCTTTGCGTTCTTTTTCCCAGCGCTTGTCGCGATCCATCGCATAGTAGCGCCCATTGACGGAAGCCACCTTGCCCACGCCGTACTCGCGCATCTTCTGCTCAAGCGCTGCAATATAGCCCGCCCCCGAAGTCGGCAGCGTGTCGCGCCCATCCATGAAGGCATGAACAAACACCCGCTCCACGCCCGCCTCGCGCGCAATCTTGAGCAACGCATAGAGGTGATTTTGATGGGAGTGCACTCCCCCGTCAGAGACCAGCCCAAAGAGATGCAGTTGCCGTCCGCCTTCGCGCGCCCGCTGCATCGCGTTCGCAATCGTCGGCACCTTGTCAAACTCGTTTGCCGCAATCAGCGCGTCGATGCGGGTAATGTCCATTCGCACAACGCGCCCCGCGCCAATGTTCAGGTGGCCAACCTCGCTGTTGCCCATCTGCCCATCCGGCAGCCCCACAAAATGCTCCGAAGCTCGAATCAGCGTGTTCGGATACTCGCTGAGCAGCTTGTCATAAGTAGGCTTGCGAGCCAGCGCAATCGCATTGTTGGCAGTTTCCGCGCGATAACCCCATCCATCAAGAATGGTTAGTACCAGTGGACGCTTGGGCACAGTATCTTTCCTTACTAAAGTTGGATGGGTAGATGGTAAAACACCGACTCGTGTGGCCCAAGCCCCGCATTTGGGGCCTGGGAAAGCACGGATTTTGTGCGAGCGAAAAGCTAGCGTCTGCCCCCGCAGGTGGATGCCGCACCGCACGCGCTAGTCGTTGAAGTTGATGCTCTCAATCCCCAAATACACCGCGCCCGAACCCAGCTCTTCTTCAATCCGCAGCAACTGGTTGTATTTGGCAATTCGATCCGTGCGGCTCACTGATCCGGTCTTGATCTGCCCCACGCCGGTCGCCACGGCAAGGTCGGCTATGAATGTATCTTCGCTCTCGCCCGACCGGTGCGACATCACCGCGGTGTAACCGTACCGCCGTCCCAGCTCAATTGCTTCCAGAGTCTCCGTCACCGTCCCAATCTGATTCAGCTTGATCAGTATCGAGTTGCCCACGCCCTCTTCAATGCCGCGCTGCAACAGCTTGATGTTGGTGCAGAAGATATCGTCGCCAACAAGCTGGATCTTGCCGCCCAGCTTGTCGGTCAGAACGCGCCAGCCAGCCCAGTCTTCCTCGGCCAGCCCGTCTTCAAGCGAGACGATGGGGTACTGCCGGACCCAGTTGTCGTAGAAGCTCACCATCTCTTCGCTGGAGCGTTCGCTCTTGTCGCCCTTCTTGAAGACGTACTTCTTCTTCTCCGTGTCAAAAAACTCACTCGACGCTGGATCAAGCGCAATCGATATCTGCTCGCCCGGCTTGTAGCCGGCGGCTTCAATCGCTTCCAGAATCAGCTCCACGGCCTCGTCATTTGACTTCAGCGAAGGCGCAAAACCTCCCTCGTCGCCCACCGCCGTGTTGTAGCCCTTCTTCTTCAGCACGCTCTTCAGTGTATGGAAAGTCTCCGCCGACCAGCGCAGTGCATCGCTGAACCGCTCTGCACCAACAGGCATAATCATGAACTCCTGAAAGTCGACGTTCGAGTCCGCATGAGCCCCGCCATTGAGCACGTTCAGCATCGGCGTGGGCAGAATGCACGCGTTAATCCCACCCAGATAGCGATAGAGTGGAATCTCCAGAGTCTGCGCTACAGCACGCGCGTTGGCCATCGAAACTGCCAGAATCGCATTCGCGCCCAGCTTGCCCTTGTTCGGCGTGCCGTCGAGGGCAATCATGGTCTGGTCGATGAGCCGCTGATTCGCCGCGTCCATCCCCTCAAGCTCCGGCGCAATCACCGTCTCAACGTTTTCAACGGCCTGCAGCACGCCCTTGCCCATGTAGTAGCTTTTGTCGCCGTCGCGCAGTTCCACGGCTTCATGCTCGCCGGTTGAAGCGCCCGAAGGCACAATCGCGCGGCCCTGTGCGCCGC
>Ga0302320_10022788_pt1 | contig 12331 bp, 11 predicted proteins | sample Bog_T0_3_FD_202130 | JGI IMG/M metagenome (GOLD analysis project Ga0302320, IMG submission 202130) | Peat permafrost microbial communities from Stordalen Mire near Abisko, Sweden - Bog_T0_3 | ecosystem: Environmental > Terrestrial > Soil > Wetlands > Peat | place: Sweden: Abisko, Stordalen Mire...
AACTCCGAATACCGTTGTGCGGCCTCCCGCAGCCAACCATCGAAATCAGGAGATGAGCCATTGTCCACGACGATGACCTCGAACGATACCGAGGGACGCACCGCAAATACGCTGTCAACGCAGGCTCTTGCAAACTCCAGCGCATTGTAGACCGGGATGACGATACTTAGGATCATGTCAGGGTGTGCGGTGGCCGGCTTTCTCCAGCATCTGGCGGACACGATTTTCCAGACGAATATTCCGGGGCGCTTCCGCTTCGAGCTCCAGGCAGCGGCGATTCAATGCGTGGACGAGACTGGCAAGTCCCTGCATCCCGGCCTCCGCGAGACGGCTCTCATAGGCGCCAGTGAGTCGTTGCTTGGCCAGAAAGTCTGAGCTGATGGCAGCCAGTCCTTCCGACAGTCTGCGAAAGTACAAAAGACATTCCGGAAACACATCGGTCCGGTAGCCCGCGAGCAACAGCCTGACCTGAAGTTCCCAGTCTTCGTGGCCTACACCGCGCATCTCGCGATATCCGCCGAGCGCTTCGAAGACGCGCCGCCGGATGAAGATCATGGGAAGACCAAACACAATGGGATCGACAAGTCCAGAAACCAAATTCGGCCCGAGAGGTAGATAGCGAGCGCCGGTTGCTCGATCGGGGTCATTGTCTTTGAGAAGGAAACCGCCGCTCAGAACGCAGTCATCCTGCGAATAGAGAGCCGCTTGAAGCAATCGTTCGACGGTATGCGGAGCAGGAATGTCGTCGGCGTCAATGAACAGCAGGTACTCTGCCTTTGAACGTGCGGCAGCGCGGTTCCTTGCGGCATCCACGAACTCATTGCTCTGGCGAAAGAATATCCAGCCGCGGTCCCGGTACCGCTCGGACATCTCGTCGAAGATGGCGATGGATTCCGGCTCCGTCGAACCGTCGTCGACAGCGATTACGCCGAATCCTTGCACGGTCTGGGCTTCCAACGCTTGCAGAAGCTGCGGTAAGTATGGGCCCTTGTTGAAGTATGTGATGCAGATGTCTACAGGCAGTTGCGCGCTCAGTGCCGGCAGCTGGCGCGGATTTCTTGGGCGCAGAGTCTCCCGGTGGAATTCAAGCCACCGCGCGTTGGCTTTTTCCGCATCATATGCGGGAAGTGCAGAGGGCCGCGGCGGCGCACCGAACCGCTGACGAATTTTGCTTGCCAGTGCCGCAGGATACGGGTCGAATAATCGGTCTGTTTTGGAGAAATCCAAAACCTCCGGAACCCCACCGCCATTCGAACAAGTCATTTCGATGCCCGGAATCCGCGATGCTTCGATGACTGTGTAAGGGAAATTCTCCGCCGGGCTTGGAATCACAACCAGGGAATCGTGCACGACAGAGGCCAGGAATCTTCGCGCTCCCGCACTGTCCAGGTTTCCGATGTGAGTGAGTTTGAGCCGGGAGTCTGCAAGATCGTTGCGCACGGCTTCGACCGATCCGCGTTCCTTTTCTTCTCCGAGAAAAATGATTTCTTCGATGTCAGGCCAAAGATCGGGAATGCGCTGCACTGCCTGCGTAAATAGCGACAAGCCCTTGCGCTTCTCCATACGGCCGAAAAAAACCAGGCGCTTCAACTTGCCCGCAGGCCCTGCATTCGATCCGGTGTCCGCATCATCCGCAACAAATGGCAGTCCCAGCACTTGCGGCTCGCAATCAAACTGCCAGCCTTGTTTGAGCGTCCAATCGAGCATGTACCGGCTCGGCGCAACAACCGCATCACTGTGGCGCGCTGAATAGCGCTCCATGAATTCAACATGCAAGTCATCCGGAATTCTCGGATACCGCTGGTTGCCGGTTCGCTCCCACACCGACGGGCCGTGGAAAACAGTGACAATCAGCGGTAATTTTGCCGGACCGAAACGCTTGTGGCGGACGGCTTGAAAGGCCACGTTGGCCCAGTCTTGAAAGTAAGCAATGTCGAAATTTTCAAGATGGGGAAGAATTTGCTCGGATAAACGGAGAGGCCAAGCGTCCGACCACCGCTCGCGCGAGGGTGGCGCGTTGTGAAACTCGAGCAGGCCAACTCCCCAACGCTTGTAACGCTCCCGCCATTCTGGATCAACTGCAACCGGAAACTCCTCTTGCCGCGTGAGCAGGATCGTAACATCTTCGCCCTGCGCGCGAAGAAGTCTGGCAAAGTGAGTAACAAACGCTCCGACACCGCCCGCTTTCCCTCCCAAAACTGTTTGAACGTCATGGGAAACCAATGCTACTCGCGCCATGTCGGGAATGATAACAGCCGGAAGGATTCAGTGCTTTGGCAGGCAGCCGACGATCATGTGTCGTGCTCAACACTCCAGTCCAGCAAAGGGCGGATTCCCCCGCCGATGTATCCGGCAAACTGACCACGTGCTCCGCCGGCACACTCCAACGCATGAAACAGCACTATGTCGTTGGCCTCCAGATGCACGGTCCAGGGATGGAAGGAATGAATCGACGCCGAGACACGCATGGTCCCAGCCGAGAGCAAATGCGCTGGAATCCAGGCGACACATTTGTAGCGGCCTGCAGGGCGCGGCCGGCCGTGCCATTCGCTGGAAGTGTCGGTCGTCCACAAGACGGCCGACCATTCGTTGCGAATGATCACGGAAGGCATCAGTGCGACGCCGCCTTCCAAGACTTCAAATTCAATCTCGATTCCGAACTCATCCGCTATGCTGATGGCGGCGAGCGTGGCTCCTTCGCGAGACCGAGTGCGAAGGGAACGTAAACGCACCACTCGGTCCTGCGGAGCGGATCCTGCCTCCGTGTAGCTGCGCTCTCCTTGCCGTGCCTCGGCGATCTTCAGGTACCGCGCCGCTGCCTCTGAAGCGGCGCCGAAGTAGCTCATCCGGCCTCCGTCAAGCAGCAAGGCATCGGAGCAAAGCTGGACCAGGGTCGTCATATTGTGTGAAACCAGAATCACGCTCTGCCCGTTCCGTCCCACCGCGCGCACTCTCTCAATGCACTGCTGTTGAAACGCCGCATCGCCAACCGCAAGCACTTCATCGAGAAGCAGAATCTCCGTATCGATGTGCGCAGCCACGGCAAATGCCAGCCGCATATACATGCCGGTCGAATAGAAGCGAACCGGCTGATCGAAGAAAGATCCAATCCCGGCAAAATCGGTAATCTGATCCATCTTCCCGATAATCTCGCGGCGTTTCATCCCCATCATGGAGCCGCTAAGGAAGACATTCTCTCTTCCCGTAAGCTCCGGATGAAATCCGGCCCCGACCTCTAACAGGCTTGCCACGCGGCCTTCGAGGCGCACGCGCCCGCTGGTGGGGCGAAGAATTCTGCTGATGATGCGCAACAGCGTCGATTTGCCCGCGCCGTTGTTGCCGATGAGCCCCATCGCCTGTCCGGGCGCGACCTCAAAACTGATGTCGTCGAGCGCCACGAACTTCCGCTTCTCGCCCTTGCGATTCCAGGCGCCGGCAAATAGGTCCTTCACCGTGCCGTAGCTCGGCGAGCCCGTGCTGCTCAACGCGAATTCCTTGCGAATGTTTTCGACAGAGATTGCGTTCATGCGCGCTCCGCGAGATGAGCTTCAACAGACCGGTACACGGAAATCGCCACGGCGATGAGCACGACCAGCGACAGACCGGACTCCGCAATCACCCGCCAATCAGGAGTTGAGTGGAACAAGCAGGCACGAAATGCTTCGAGAGGGCCGGCCATAGGGTTGGCTCCCGCCAGCAATCGCAGCGGCCTGGGAATTAGGCTTGCCGGATACAAAACTGGAGTGGAATACATCCAAATCTGTACCAGGAACGGAATGACATTCTTCATGTCGCGGAACGCCACGGTCAACGATGCGGCCAGCAGAGTGGCAGCGGTGGCGAGCACCACAATCCAGAGCGCGACGGCAGGCAGCAGAAACCACCACCATGAGGGGAAATAGCCGTAATAACAGGTGACGGCCATGGCCACTGCCCAAGCAATCAGCCCGTCGAAGGCGCACGCCGCAACCGTGGCCATCGGCAGAATCGCGCGAGGAAAATAAACCTTGTTGAGAAGGCTGTAGTTGCTGATGAAAGCGGTGCTGCCGGCGAGAATGGAACTGGCAACAACGGTCCAGAGCGTGAGCCCGGTCAATAGATAAAGCGGATACGGGATGCCGCCTGTCTCCGGCCGAAGGAAGCGCGAAAAGATGACCGCAAAAATCACCATCGGAAGCAAAGGCTGCACGATGGCCCAGGCCACGCCGAGCAGTGTCTGACGATACCGCAGCCGAATATCCCGCAAAGTCAAAAAACGAAATAGGTCGACGTACTGGCGGTATTCCGCAAGCTCCTCGATGAGCGGTGTTCCCGTCGCGTCGAAGACCCTCATTGTTCCCTGCCCGGCACGATAAAGACGCGCCACCAGCGCTTTACGCAGTAAGCGGCCAAGCCTGTGACGGAGGGGCGTGCTCCGTCATTGCGAGTCACCCAACGGTAATCGCGATTGATCCGGCGGATTCTCTGACGCAGGAAACCGCCGCGCGCGGAATGCATCAGATATCCCGGCACGGTGATACCCCATTCGTTGCGCAATTCACGTAGCCTGCTCGCCGCCAACTCGTCCTGATCGATCAGCGTTTCAATGCGGCGCCAATCGAGTTTCCTTTCCGTCGTAATTGAAAGCGCATCCCATTGCCATGCCAACTGGCTTCCGGCCTCCGGTGTGAGCAATACCACCGCAAGCAGCTCCTCGGGTGGGAGCACCTCCACAGTCGCTCCGGGAAGCTCAAAAGAATTGGTTCTTGCGGGATCTTCGCAATTCCATCGCCGCTGCCAAATAAGATGAACACGCTCTCCGCTCGCCTGCGAGAGCCAGACACCGTAATGCTTATCGGCAGGCCCGGTCTGCGGCAATTGCCAGCCCTCGGACGACAGTACGCCGAGAGCAGCATCCACATCGTGACTGCCGATCAACAATTCGGGCGATTCGAAAGGCCGGATCGATTTACGCTCGGCATAGAACCGCCCGATAGCCGCAGACCCACAGAGAACTCCGCTGGAAATTCCCGCACTCCGCAGCGAATTAACGATGCGTGCCAGTGAACGAAGACCGATCTGATGCTCCGCCCATGCGCGGCGGCAAAGGCCCTGAATAATGTTGCGCGCGGGATCCTCGGCAAGCCACTTTGACCGGCCATGAACGACTGTCGGCAGCAGACGCGCGGATTCCGCCTCCAGGTTCACTATATCGACACCTTCGCGCCACTGCCGCCAACACACGACTGCCTTATGCTCAGGCCAAGCGAAAGCGCCGAGCAGAAGTTTTTGCGATGCTGTTTGCGCCGCCGTCATGCATTCCCCTTGGCGCGCCGCCGGTCCAGCAGCGCTTTCACTGAGGACAAATATCCCGCCGCAATCAAATGCCGGTTCATCCGCTGATGGTTCCCGCGGTGAATCCTTCGCTGCAGCACAACCTCCGGAAGCATCTTCGTTTTCATGCCGGCGATTAAGGCGCGGCCGTACCAGTCAATAAAATCACCAATGATGCGTTCTTCAGCGAAGAGGCCCACGCGCTCAAAGCAGGACCGCCTGGCAAGCATTGCGCCTTGCAGCAGGCCCTCGACCGGCTTCATCGGAACGCGCAACCGGGAGCATTCTTCGCTCGTAAGCTCCTCGGAGAAAAAATTCTGCGCATGACCGAAGACAAGGTCGAGATCCGCGTCATCGCGGAAGCATGCCAACTGGCTCTCAAGTTTTCCGGGGCTCCAGAGATCGTCATGGTCCAGGAAAGCGATGTATTCTCCGGCCGCCGCTCGAATACCGGCATTCCGCGTTGCGGGATGCCCTGCATGCACTTGCTGCAGCAACCGAACCGGCGGCCCAAAGCTCTGCGCGGTGCGCGGTGTGTCGTCCGTGGAACCGTCATCCACTATTAGAATCTCGATCGGCCTGTGCGCCTGTTTCAGAACGCTCTCGACCGTCAGCCTGAGATAGGAGCCACTGTTGTACGTCGGAATGATTACGCTAACCAGCGGCTCCACTGATCTGCCTCCGATATTTCCCCAATATATTTCTGGAAGGTCACGAGGGGCACAGGGTTGGAGGCTACGCGACCCGCGCGCATTCTCTCCAGCCTTTTCTTGATTACGATAGCATGCGCGTGGGAACTGTTGATCCTGTCTGAATTTCCGCTGTGCAGCCGATAGAGCAGGGACACTTCATCCACTTCGCATTTGATGATATTGCGTTCCCAGCACCGAAAGATCAGATCGTAATCCTCGCCATACCTCATACTCTCGTCAAATACTCCGCTCTCGTCAAAAACTCGCCGGCGAAAAAGACAGCTTCCCATGTAGGGCATCCGATAAGCTCCGCTCCGGTATTCGTCGCCGTCCTTATCGATATTGAACTGCTGCATTCTGCCCTGCGCGATCCCGGCTTGCGGATTTTTTCGCAGAGCCTCCCGCAGCCGGTAGAGATGCCCCGGCGTCCATAGGTCGTCCGCGTCAAGGAACGCGACAAGCTGACCTTGCGCGAGTCGAAGACCGTGGTTTCGCGCTGATGCCGGACCCTCGTTCGATTGCCTGACATAACGGACCGGCGCGGTGAACTCCGCCGCCCTCTGCGGAAACGAATCCGTTGAGCCGTCATCTATCAGAATGATTTCAAGATCGCTGACCTGCTGTGCGCGAATCGAAGCCAGCGCCTCATCCACGAACGCGGCGGCATTCCAGACAGGGACGATCACGCTGATCTCTGGCGGATTCACGATGCCGCCTCTACAGGTTCCCGTATCCCCTGGTCGTGCGGCACCAATGTCTGGCCTATATATTGAGGGAACCCGACTTGCATTCTTTCCCGGGCATCCGCCCGAGCAACCCCGGCGCGAAGCCGTTCGAGGTGGAGTTTGTAGACTCGAACCGCGCCGAGTTCGATCACGGACTTTTCATTCGTCATGTTCGATTCATGACGGTGATAGAGCAGGGAAACTTCATCGAGATCGATCTTGCGCACGCCCTGCTCCCAGCAGCGGGTGATGAAATCGAAATCCTCGGCGAAGCGCAGGCGTGTGTCAAAATAGCCGCACGTTGCAAACACCGAACGCCGGAAGACGGCTGCGCCAAGGTTGAGAAACCTATAGGCAGGTGAACAGTATTGCAGGCCGCCCTCGCTGTCCGCAATCACGTTGCGGATGCGCCCTTGCGCGATGCCTGCATCGGGATTCGTGTCCAAAGCATGCATGCAACGCTCCAGATGCCGCGGAGCCCACAAGTCGTCGAGATCGAGAAATGCAATAAGATCTGCCCTGGAGGCGAGGATGCCTGCGTTGCGAGCGGCCGCCGGCCCCTGGTTATCCTGGCGCAGGTAGCGGATTCCCGCCGAACGTCGCGCGGCGCGCTCCGCGATGTCATCGCTCGATCCGTCATCGACAAGAATGATTTCCAAATTGGAAACGCTCTGGCCTTCAATCGAACTGATCCAGGAATCAAAAAACCTCGCCGCGTTATGGGCGGGCGCGACAATACTTACGAGGGGCGGCGCGCTCATTTCGTTGCAGCAGCCTCGCGACCAAGGGAAAGCAGGTCGTTCAAAACCAGAGGAATCTGCGCAATGTCTGTACCCAGCCTCAGCTCATAGGCCGGAAGGGCTCGCGACAATTCGCTGAGAAAGCGAAAGTCATCGGCCGCGCTGGCCGGCAGGTGCGACATTGTGGAGGGCGCCAGTGCGGAGAAAGCGCGCGAGCCGCTGCAGGCGGCAACATAGGTGTCCCGCTGTCCCGTAACCACCGGGAGCAAAATCCCTTTCAACGGGAAGTGATCGATGAAGGATTCTGGAAAATGGTCTTGTAGAAAAAATGCTGCCTTGTGGCCCGGCTCACGGTCCGCATTCCACACTTTTTGCGCCATAAACGGAAAGCGTGCGAGATCTTCGGGCCCCTCTAGTTTTGCGGTCGCGTACAAACCGAACGCGGAGTAAGCGCCATCCTGCTGCTCGACCATGCAGAAATCGTCACCCAGGTATTGCAGAGAACTGTTGAGGCACGAAAGTGCAGTGCTTGATTTACCGGACCCGCCCTTGCCGGTAAGCAACAAGCCCCCATCTGGCGTTCCTACGGCTGCGGCGTGAACGAACTGAAGTCCCTGTGCGCGGAACCAGCAATGCAAAAGCGGCCGGAAGGGCGAGACGACTTCCCAGTACGGCAGGGGCGAGCTGTCGCGTTTCCAACAGAATGCGATGTTACTCTTCAAGTCAACCGCATAGAGGATTCCCGGCCCCGGAACATAGAGCGCTTCAAATCCGGGCGTCTGAATGTCCAAGAGTTGTCCTCGGGGTCCAACATAATCGAACAACCAGTTCGTCATGGCGAACAGATATGCCTTCAGCACGTGATTGCGCGGAGGCCGCTGATCCCCATCCCAAACCATGACGCGAAGGCCGGGCTTTGCAGCGAGACTGGCAGGGCCGTGAATGAGCGCCCTGGTCAGATCTTTCCAACGATCCCCTGCAAAACAGAATTCGATTGGATATCCTGCCAGATTGATGCGTTCCGAAGTAAATCCCTGTTCCTCAGCGGCCTCGTCGAAGTATTTGTTCAATAGACTGGCAAAGTCCATCAAACCCCCTCAGGCTTGCCGTTCTCATCCGCTTCGCGCATTTGCGGCCAGCCCTGCTCGCCCACTTCATGGATGGGATCAAGGAGGAACAGGCCCTGCAACTCGTGATAAGCGGCAACGCTGGGCGGAACAAAGGGCACTCCCGTTTCGGTCCCGGGAATTTGCAGAGGGCCGCGCGCCTTGCGCGTCTCCACCACTGCGATCAGATGCTCTTTTTGAAGCTGTGCGATGAAATCGACGAGTGCCGCGGAAATCTGCTCGGCTCCGGCAGCATACTTTCGGGAGAGAGCCTCCGCAAGTTCAGGCACCGTCGCCTCTTCAGCGAGCAAGACAAAGGCGTCTGCCGCTGCACCAAACAAACTATGGTATGTGCCGGTTTCAAGATGGATTGCAACCAATTCGTCGTCAAAGTTCTCGTAAAGCACTTCCGGAGTGTTCACTCTGAAACACAGCTCTTCCATATTTCCGCGAATCCTCCAACTCTTACATTACAATATCCAACTCGGCTCGGCGGGAGTAGGATGTGCGGTCCTTACAGCATGGCTTGCGCGTTGCGCGGCCGCGAAGTCGGGCGTTGAGAATCTGAACTCCTGGCACAGCGGGCGCGGCGTCACAGCGAACCGGAACTCCGCGGATTGCATGGCATTCCTCTCCCCCAGCATCCGTACAAATGCCGTGTAGCGGCCGTCAAGCGAGGGCGTAAAGTAGACCGCGGTATCCACCCCGAAACGGAAGAGTCTTCCAGCGACCTGCCGGACCGGCTCCGCATCCCATCCCTTGACGATCGAAACCTGGGCGAATCGCGCCTCTCCCGCCGGATCCAGAAGCAAGGCGGCAATAGGGCTCGGGCTCGAAGCACCGGCCAGTTCCTCCTCGGTAATCCAGTTGCCGTCCTCGCGGATCTCCTCGAAGTGGTGACATGTTGTACAGGGAATCGACTCGCGAGGCGGCGCCTGTCCCATTAGCATGCTGCGCGCATAATCCAGATCGGGATGATTGGTTGCGGCATCGAGACCATCTGTGAATGCATTCGTGTTGAAGGCCTTCCAATAATTCACGCAGCAGCCCATCATGCGCCCATCCCAATTCAACACGGGCTGATGCCAGAGTTGATAACAGATGTCTCGTGTATAGCCGGAGCCTTTGTTCTTCCTGTATTCGTCGCGCGTGGCCCCGGCGAGCCCGGTCTCGATCCGTACCAGGTCCGGTTCTTGCACCGGCGAAAATCCGTTGTCCCAGGACAACCGCGGAAGAAACCCCATTCCTCGTTCCGCCGCCATGCGTCGCGCTTCCGCAAGTTCGTGCTCATTGTGGCCGAAAACGACAAACTGCCAGTTCAGGATCGGGAAGGCCGAGCGATACTGCCTGCGGTATTCACGAATCCGGTCGATATTCTTGAGAACACGTTTCAGATCCCCGTTCACGCGATACTTGGCGTAAGTTTCCCCGGTAGCTCCATCGAGCGAACAGGTGAGAGTGCGAACCTTGTACTTCACCACCGCTTCGAGCGCTGCTTCCTTGGCGTGATTCAGGTTCACTCCGTTGCCGCCGCTGACTGTGACGTTGCGCTGATGCGCGTAGGCCAGCATCTCCGGCAGCGCCGGGTTCAGGAACATCTCGCCATAGTTTGAGAGCTCCACATGTTCCAGCGCCGGATTGCGGTCAAGCAGCGACTGAAAGTCGGCCAGCTTCAAGTAACCCTGCCCGAGTTCTGGCTTGGTGCGACCATCCGCCGTGGGACAAAGCGGGCAGGCTAGCTGACAGTGCGCCGAGGCATCCAACTGCACGGCCTTGGGAACGATTGCAACTGAACTCGTCATCACTTCGCCCCGAACTTTGCGCGAGCGAGTTCTCTTACGAGACCCAGCCTTCCCGGTTGCACTGCCGATTTCATCAGGTCCAGCGCACGCCGGGCCAGGGATTTCCTTTGATGCAGTTGATCTTCCACGGAATGCTGACTTTTCCGATAGCCGGTCCAGTCATTGCGCAGGCCGCCCAGCACTTGCCGAACAGGCCGGCTGTGCACAAGGTAGAGAAGGTCCTTGTTGAAGTTTCCCCGCGCCAGTTGGTAATGAAACGCGCGAGAAAGCCCGGCTGCAGATTTGCGTTGTTGCGCCGTAGCAGCCCGCGACAGAATCTCTGCGGCGCCCCGAGTAGCTTCTGCCGCATCGTACCCAAGCAGGATCGTAGTAACAGCGATCGCAGGTACCAGGAGCCCCGCCTCGCAGGCCCGCCTCGCAAGTTCGTCCAGGTGGCCCGCGACCGAGAGCGCCGCGCACCAAAGCCGCAAATAGAGCAAGTCCCGCAGCGCGCTCTCGACCGCGAGATTGTCCCGCACCGCATGCTGAGCCGTCAGCAGAAAGCCGTCCACCGGATGCACGACAGGAATTTCGGTTGCGCCGAATTTTGCGCTTTCGCAGCGGTCAAGCAAGCTTTCGGCCGTCATCCCAGTGATTCCCACGCGCCAATGAAGGTCAACCTCGCCTTCATTTTCCGCATAAACTGTCACCGCCATGTTTCCCGCAAAGCCCGGAGAATGGGCCACAAACTGAACATATTGATCGAAGGTCTCGTTGCCCCGGCGCGTGAAACCCTTGGCCTCAAGGCAACGCAGTGCGGCCGCAACATCGGCTTCCGCAACGACGAGGTCGGCGTCCCGGATGGTCCGCTCGCGAGGGGAGCCATAAAGCAGCGCGATGGCTGCGAGCCCTTTGAACGCCGTCACGCGAATTCCGGCGCGCTCCAGGGCAGCAATTGCCTCAACTCCTCTTGCACTGCGCAGGGCCGTACTTTTGAAAGCGTCAATCACTGCTCTGCGCAGCAAATACGCCGAAGGTGACGGCAACTCGACTGGAATCGAGCGAAGCCGGGCCGCAAGTTGGGGAGTCACTCTCCAAAGAGTCGCGAGCGAGATTGCATCATCCCACGCGTGGTCTGAATCGATCTCTCCGGCGGCGGCGCGCGCACGGCCCTCCGAAGCCAGCAGAAGTTCGGCCAGAGCACTGTGTAAACCCATTCGGTCTGGATCGAAATCCCGCCGCATGGTCCAATTATTGCACGGCAACAATTTCAGCGAGTGTCGCGGTTGCTCTCTGTATAGAATATGGTCTGCTGCTGGAATGCTCGATTGACTCTCGCATCGAAACGGCCGGCATGAATCGCGCGATGGCGCATCCTCTGGGAGATTGGCCATTTGAAGTTTACATTTCAGTCGATAACATCGAAATCACCCGGATATCGCGCCGATATTGACGGCCTGAGAGCGGTGGCCGTTCTATGCGTCGTCTTCTATCACCTCAGAATTCTTCGATTCCAAGGCGGGTTTGTCGGCGTCGACATTTTTCTGGTGATCTCCGGTTATCTCATCACGCAAGTTATTCAAAAGGACATCGAACACGGAGAGTTCTCGTTCCTTTCTTTTTACGATCGCCGCATCCGCCGCATCCTTCCCGCCCTCGTGGCAATGACGCTTGCCTGCACCGCAATCGCAGCGCTTCTCTTCCCGCCTGGTGACCTTTTGAGTTATGGCAAGAGCCTGTTAGCCACGACCGGCTTTGCCGGCAATTTCTTCTTCCAGCAACTCGACTCGTACAACGGCTATTTTGGAAGTCCATCCGCTTCGCAGCCATTGCTGCACATTTGGTCTTTGTCGCTGGAGGAACAGTTCTACCTCTTCCACCCGATTCTCTTACTGCTGCTGAACAAGCTGACCAGCCGATATAAGCCGGCCACTCTTCTTGTTTGCATCGCTCTCTCGTTTGCTCTCAGTGTAT
>Ga0302320_10022789_pt1 | contig 12331 bp, 9 predicted proteins | sample Bog_T0_3_FD_202130 | JGI IMG/M metagenome (GOLD analysis project Ga0302320, IMG submission 202130) | Peat permafrost microbial communities from Stordalen Mire near Abisko, Sweden - Bog_T0_3 | ecosystem: Environmental > Terrestrial > Soil > Wetlands > Peat | place: Sweden: Abisko, Stordalen Mire...
TCATAGGTGATCCAGCCTTGTCCACCTTTGCCCTCGCGTCCAATCCAGTCGCCGAAAATCTGGCCCTGGTTTGTATAGCCCTGCACCTGAATCTCTTCCCAATACTGATAAATTCCCCCAACGCTTGCGACGTAGGTGGGGCTTGGATTGACGGAGGAATCGCCGTCGACACCCTCCACACGAACGTCGAGCTTGGAGATGCCGGGCACGTGAGAGAGATACAGGCCCGGCCGGAACATGCCATGCGTTGGCTTTGCGATGGGGCTGGGTGCGTCATGTGCCTCCATATCCGAATAAAGCGTCAGCCAGTTGCGTGGAAACAGTAGGCGATACGTAAAGTCGAATGCACCGAACCGGGCGCCAGGATCTCTGGCTGTATCTTTTACTCCCCAATAGGTCGATGTCGTGCTCAAGAAGCTCTTCAGAAAAGTTCGAAGTGTAATCGGTTCGTGGCCCTTCCCTCCCCAAATGACAGTCCGCTCGAATCCAAACTCAAGATCGCGGGTGGGTTTGAAGCTGAATTTTTCGACATGCACCCAGGGGTCGCCCGGATTGATCACGTTGGGTAGTTCAGGGGAAGGATTGGCTATATAGGCGGGATTTGGCATGTAAGTGTGACCACGCAACTTCCCGACCACAAATTCGTAACGGAACGGTCCGGTGACTCGGGAGAGCAGAGGTACATTGAGCGGCTCGAGGCGGTTGATGCGGAATGAATAGATGTTCTCGGCGTTGTTGGAGTAGGCCATTCCGGCGCCTTGTCCAGGCCCCAGCCAGTCATCCTGCTTTCCGAATGAGATTTCGTGGTTGCCCACATTTGCGGAAACATAAGCCTCCAGCAATCGCACTGTCGTGGTGTCGGCAACCGGCCCGGCAGGTATCGTGGCCTGGTTGTAGGCAAGCCCCGTAGCAGGGTTTAGAAAGGATGTGTGATCGATCGTGCTTAACGTCTGTGCCAGCGCGACGGAGTAGCCTGCGCCCGATGGCGCACTCTGAAACTCTCCCCGCGCGTAAAGCAGAAACCGGCCGGAAGACGCATACCCACTCAGCCCGGAGTAGCTATTGAAGCCATGCTCGAAGGGCCTGCCGTAGTCGTTAATAATCGTTGAGCCAAGATGAAAGCTGTCGTCGAGCGGCGTGCCGCTGATCGCTCGCACCACGGAATACGACGACTCGACTCGCACGTGGCCCTTGCCCGCCAGGCAGTTGCTTTGCGGGTCGGAGAGGATCTCTCTTTCCAGGGCCGCATAAAGATCTTCCGCCTCTCCCGCGGTTGGGTCTCCATACATGTTCGCGTCCCTGATTTGATCGCTCGTCTCAGCCATCATTCGCCGCAAGCTGACGCGCGTCCACGGACGCATCCCTAGGTAGACCTTTTCCATATAGCCCATGGCATAAAGCCGCCAAACCGCCGGATACACCCAACTGTCCACTGGGATGTACGCCGAATCTCTTGTCGGCCCGTCACAATCCAACGGCGCGCCGCCGGAGCCGCGATCCGTGCTTTGCACGTGCTGGGGCAACGCCGCCTGTTGGCCCGCCAGTTGGACCGCGGCTCCCCAGACGATCATCGACAAGGTGAGCCTGCATCGAACGGCAGAAGTTCCGAACAGGCCGGCACTCAGTTTCATTTTTCTCACTCTGTTCTTCGAAGGACCGGCGGAAACACTATCAGCGTTCTGAATGTTGGCTGTGCCGGTTGTTTCTGAAGCTGGCGCCTCAGTCTCGCGGTTGAGAGAGACTCAGCCTGGACTCATCGCTTCTCAATCCACCGCGTGAGCCGCGGAGAACAACCTTGGCCGTCCGCGCGATAATGGCAAAATCCCTGTAGAAGCTTTGTGTTTCAAGGTACCTGTCCGCCAGGTCCAGTTTCATCGGCAGAACGCGCTCCCGGTATTCGCGCAGCGGATCTTCGCTAGCAGCCAGAATCGCCTCTTCATTTCGGAAGTGGATCGATGCGAGATCGGTGATTCCTGGACGAACCGACAGAACCTTCCGGTATCGCTCGCGGTAGAGTCCAACGTATTCCTGGACCTCTGGACGAGGGCCGACGACACTCATCTCCCCGCGTAGAACATTCCAGAACTGCGGGATTTCATCGAGCTTCGATTTCCGCAGCGTGCGTCCAATCCCGGTAATGCGAGAATCTCCCGCGACTGTGATGGAAGAACCGGGAGTGCCAGTGCGCATAGTTCGAAACTTCCTCAACCGGAATCTGCGAAAGCCGCGTCCCACCCGCTCCTGGGAAAAGAACACGGGAAATCCGGAGTCGGCCACAATGGCCACGCTCACAACAAGCAGCAACGGTGAAACCGCGACGAGCACCACTGCGCTCACGAAAACGTCGAATAGTCGTTTCAATGGAATCCTCAGACTGAGGCCTCGGCCGTCATCGTTTCGCGCACACCAAAGGCCACGCTGACCTCCCGAACAACATCGATGACGCGAGCGACGTCGCTTTCCCGCATGCTCGAATACAGCGGCAGTGAGATCAAGCGTGGATATTCCGCAAGAGCGCGAGAGCACGGGTCCCGCATCTCCAGTCTGCCTCGATAGCAGGTGTGCAGCGGAATGGGAATGAAGTGCACGCTGCAATGGACGCCGCGCGCACGCATCTCCATGAAAAACCGGGCCCTGTCGATGGTCAGCAAATCAAGGTTCAGCCGAAGAATGTACAGATGCCAGGCATGCACGCAGCGGGCTCCGGTCGGCGGAAGTTCCACTTCAGGCTGCGCCGCGAACGCGCGGCTGTAGGCGGACGCAATCTCGGCTCTCCGGGCGTTCATTCTATCCAGCTGTGCAAGCTGGTGAATGCCGATCGCGCCCATAATGTCGCTCATGTTGTACTTGAAGCCGCAGTCCACCACGTCGTAATGCCAGTTCCCCTTTTCGCTATAGCGGTTCCACGCATCGCGGCTTATTCCGTGCAGGCAGAGAATTCGCATGCGGTCGTAGAGTTCATCGGAGTGCGTCAGTACTGCCCCGCCTTCTCCCATGGAAAGATTCTTGGTCGCATAGAAGCTGAAGGCAACTGCATCGCTCTGGCCGCCGCCAATGCGGACGCGATCGTAGTACGCGCCTGAGGCGTGCGCCGCGTCTTCGATCACTCTGAGATTGTGCGTCCGCGCCAACTCCCAGATGGCGTCCATGCTACAGGGAAGGCCAGCGATGTGCACGGGCAGGATGGCGCGCGTGCGTGGTGTGATCAAGCGGGCGATGCTGTCGGGGTCGATGTTCAGGTCCGGCCCGATATCGGCAAGAATCGGAACAGCCCCCACCTGCAGGATTACGTTGACGGTCGCGCAGAAGGTGAGCGGCGTGGTGATCACTTCGTCGCCGGGACCGATGCCCAGCCCCGCAAGCGCCAGGTGCAGACCGGCTGTGCACGAGTTCACGGCGAGTACATGTTTGCTTCCGGTATACGCCCCAAGCGCAGCTTCGAGGGCGTTTACCTGCGGCCCGGTCGTCATCCATCCGGAACGAAGCACCGAGACCACCGCCTCGATCGCGTCTTCGGCAACCTCGGGCAGGCAGAAGGGTACATTCTGCAATTCAGGTTTTACTTGCACTGCTTCCATGAGGGACCTTTCAGAGACTGTTGTTTCTTGCGAGACTTTCGTGCGAGTGCATGATCAAACAGAGCCTCGTTATCCGGGATCTTTGTGCTGACCGTCCTCGCTGCTGAGGAGCTGCGGAAAGAAGCTCTGCACGTACGGCCGCTCCGCTGTGTCGCATGCGGGGACAACGATGCTCGTTGCGGCCAAAGCGCCCCAACCCCATTACCGGAGATCCATGGTGCTTACGAATTCGAAACACCGACTCGTTCGGCAAGTGCGTCGCCATAGAAGGTGAGCACGGCTGACGTGATCAACTTCTCTGAAAAATCCCTTAACACCCTAGATCGACCGTTGTCGCCCAGCGTTTTCCTCAGAGAGGGATCGTTTTTCAGACGGATCATGTGGGCCACCATTTCGGACACGTTCCCGGGCTCGTGCAACATCCCAGTCCTCCCGTCTTCAACCGCGTCCACGCTTCCGTAAATATGCGAAGCGAGAGCAGGAATTCCCACCGCGGCCGCGTTGATGAGTACGGTGCCAAATCCTTCCCGGAAGCTCGGCAGGCACAGCACATCGGCGCCAGCCATAAACTCCTCGGGCACACTCGTAAAGCCAAAGAAGTGGACCTGGGGCAGACAATCACGGAACAGCCGGTTCATGGCAGGAAGCACTCCATCCTCGTCCGGACCAACAACGAACAGATGACTTCGATCATCGCCAGCCGCAAAGTTTGCAAAAGCTTCAGCCATCACCAGCGCCCCTTTATCTCGGGTCAGGCGCGACATGTACAGAAACAGCAGCGAATCTGCCGGCACTCCGTACCTCGTGCGGATTTGCTGGCGCGTTGTTGGATTTGGCCGGAATCGACAAACATCCACTCCACTTATCGATCCGTGCCCCAGGACAAAAGAATTCCTTTCGGCCACAATGCCATGCTTCAGCAAAAACTCCCGCTGCGAAGAACTGTCGACCAGGATGTGCGTTGCGAATTGGGCGATCAGCCGATCCACCGCTTTCAGAAGCAACCGCATGGTCCCTTTTCGTGTAACCCAGACTTGCCCGGTGAACGTGTGAATGCGAATCGGAACTCGTGCCAGCATGCCTGCCGCCATCGACAGAAGCCCGGCCTTTGGATCCACGGAATGAACCAGTACGAAACCTTGTTCCTTGAAGAGACGGAATAGCCGATACAGCGCCCTCAAATCGCATCTGCAATGGATCTTTCGTTCGATGGGAATCTGCACGAGGTTCGCGTGAATGCCGCGTTCCGCCAGAAAGCCGAGATTCTCGGTATTGGTCGCAAGCGTCACGTCATATTCCATCGTCAGCGCTCTGATCTGATCCAGCAGAAATACCTCCGCGGTATACAGATTGCAGACGACCAGGCAAACTCGTTTCATTGCTTCTTTCTCCGGAACGGCGCCGCGCTGCCTTCCCGCCGCTGCGCACGAGGAGAGATGAACGGCGTAGCCGCGCATTGCCTGCCCTCGATATCGCACTCAACGATTGGTCAGGCACCGCCCCACAAAGGCGATCGCCGGCAATGCGCGATGGTACCGCTTCGCGATCGTATACATTTCCATGCGGGCAGTCTTGCGGTGGCTGTCGGCAAGCCCTCCCAACTCGAAGTTCGATACGATCTCCGGCAAATGGATCGAGCGAATCCTGTTCCGCTTGCAGCGCCAGAGAAAGTCGTAATCCATAGCTGTGGTGTAGGCCGGATCAAAACCACCGATCTGTTCGTACACGGTTCTGCGCACAAAGCACGCGGGATGCACGTAGGGCATCAGAACCGGGAGCAGCCACTCGGGCCGGTTGCGCCAGTCAGCGCACGGTGTGCTTTCGCCCCGCCTGTAGAGGCGGGCGTCCGCATGCACGATTCCAGCCTCAGGATGATCCCGCAGGGCCGCCAGTACCCGCTCCGCGCAATAGGGCTCGTACCAGTCATCGCTGTTCAAAAGGAAAACCACATCGCCGAAACACTGCTTGAGCGCCACATTCCAGGCAGCGCTGACCCCGCGTACAACGCCTTGTTCCAACAACCTGCAGGTGATTGGGCCGCACTTATCCCAATTACACCGATAGCCTTGTTCAATCAGCTCTCGCGTATTGTCGGTGGAACCGCCGTCTACAAAGATATGTTCCCTGGGCGGCATGGTTTGGGCCTTCACCGAATCGATGCACCGGCAGAGTGTGCGCGCAGAATTCCAGCAAGCCGTGATCACGCTATAAGTAAGCTCCTGCATTTTTGTGGGATCCTTCGTTTTCAGGCGTTGTACAGAGCATCGCGGCACTTCCAGTAAACCGCGCGCGCCACGATCCCGATTGAAGCGGCAACGAACGCTATTGGTCCCGAGTGCTTGATCGCGAAATAAAAACGGTGCGTGGCAATCCGGTTGTTGGCCTTGTGATGGCCTCCGGAGGATTGCTCGCCAATGTGGCGTATGGCGGAGCCGAGGTGTACCACGGATCGGAAACCGGCTACGCGCGCCCGGTAGCAATAGTCAACCTCTTCGACATACGCCGGAAAATAATCCTCGTCCAGATAGCCGATCCGCTCGATCACCTCGCGGCGCACCAGCATCGCCGCTCCGAGTACATAGCCGACATCAACGATCGCGTCCTCGCGCGCAAAGCGCTGGCCGCGCTTGCGATACGGAAAGCTGGCCCGAAGAGAGGATATCCGGCCGCCTTCGCACTGAATTACATTCTCGCCATCGGCTTCGAGAACCACGGGACCAATCACGCCGATGTCTGGATGCTCCTCCAGCACCTGCAGGCAGGGATGGATAAAATCTTCTTCGATGATCGTATCCACGTTCAGCAGAAACACGGCATCGTAGCCATTCGCCATTGCAGCCCGCAGTCCCACGTTGTTTCCACCGGAGAAGCCCGTGTTGACCGGAAGCCTGCAGACCGTCACTTGCGGGTAATCACTCGCAAGCGTTTCGAGGGTGCCGTCGATCGATCCATTATCGACAACCAAAATATCCCCGGGCGAAGTGAAGCGCTGCAGGCGGCCGATCGAGTCCGCAAGAAATGGTTGCGAGTTCCATGTCACGAAAAGGAAAGCGGTCTTCAACTTTGGTCTATATCTCGGCGCCCAATTCGGACGAAGGCAACTCGGTGACCGTTGCAATTCCGGACGGGTGCATTTCTCGCGGTGCGGATCTGATCTTCGACGGCTTCACCGGCCGCTTGCCCAGAGGACGCGCCATCAGAAAGCAGGCGCCTAGATAAAGCATGAAGAGCGGGCTGATCAGGTGCGGATTCGTTCCAGAAGCAAAGTACATGCTGATCAGGGCAAGTCCGTGGGCTTGATGGGTTTCTTGCGCAGATCTGAGCAGCCGGCGAATAGTCCAGATACAAAGCCAAGTGAAGAGTCCGAACCAGACGATCCCGTAATGAAAGATGGCGTCCAGATGATCGGTCTCCGTGCGGACGACCCATTCGCCAGTGCCGCTCGAGTAAAACGTCGCGCCGGAGCCACTCCCAAGGAACAGACTCCAGGGCTTCTGCAGGAATACCTGGAGTACCGAATACGCGTGCCCGTAGCGGATCATAAGATTGTTTGAATCCATCACCAGGAATGCGTCCCGCACAATATTCAGGAAGAGCGGTAAAAAGTAGATGCCTCCCCCCACTGCGGCCACCACGCACACCAGGTCGAGAACACGATGACTCTTCGACTTGAGCAAGATCCACAGGAAGAAGGCAAACGCAATCAGGGCGCCCGCCTTTGACCCCGACATGATCAGTCCGGCCAGGCACAGCATCGCCAGCGGAAATTTCGACGTCTTGGCAAAGTAAACGCCCGCGGGAACCATCCAAAGTGTGGCCTGGAAATAAAGGCGGTACTCTCCGATACCGCCGTGGTACGGCGCATAGATTGCCGAACAATACTCCGGTATCCGCGTGATCAGTCCCATGGCCAATCCCTGATACATCAGCGGAGTGCAGATCACCATCACGATGCCGATCGTCAGAAATGCGTAGTACATCGACAACAGGACTCGTTGCGCACCCAGTATCGGCACCACGAGCAGCGGAACAAAAAAGCCGAGGAACGGCGTGGCTTGCGAAATGGCGCCTTCGACACCACTCAAATCGGCTCCATTGGCCAGCCCGATCAACAGTGTGCATGCGGGCCAGACGAGGAACAGCCATGCGATGCCAAGTTCTTCGTGCATCCGCAAGTTGAGCGGTCTCCGCGCGCACGGGATCATCACAACCAGCAGCACATAGCTGATGTACTTCAGGCCATGCGTTCCACCCATGTCATAGATATTGGCCAGCAAAAAAAATCCGAAAGGCAATGTGGCGATCAGGGTCCTGGAAGGGAGCGTATCCCAGGCGCCCGTGTCGGCTAGCGATCGGTATTCTGCCTGCGTGGTCAGTGTGTTCATGAAATGTTCTTATGCCTGGAAGCTTGCACCGGCTGCAATACCAATTGCGGCCTCAATTGCCCGATGCTGTTTTTGCTGCAAAACAACCCACGCGCTCTCGCTCCGCGGCCGCAGCATCGAAGGAGAATGTCAGCGCGCCGATCCGGTTTCTTGCCTCGGTCAGGCTGATCGCATCCTCGACACCGGAAGCGCCCCTGATCTCCTCAAAGATTCTCAGGCAGGAATAGGCATCGTCCCATCGATACTCTTCCGCCTTGTAGCCATGGCAGAGATCCCGCAGGTCATGGAGCGATACCAGCCGATCCTGTGGCGCCGCTCCGTCAATCGCCGCAAAGGCGAAGTCGATCAAGACAACAGAGATCGAGTCCCTGGAGCCTGCTGTCGAAACCAGCAGATTGTCCGGTGTGAAGTCGCGGTGAACGATGCCGGCGCGGTTCAGTTCGCCGAGAATTGCCGCCATCTCGCGCATCACGCGGCGAAGCTGCTCCTCCGGCGGATTCTTCCTCAGCAGGCTGCTCAGCGTCTCGCCTTCCAGCCATTCCATCGCCGTCACCCTGTAATTCCCCATGAGATTGAAGAAGCGCATATTTGGGAAGTGCTCCGAATTGCTCACAGTGCGTTGCAGGCGAACGCAGGCGTTCACCTCGTTTTCCAGTAGCCGCGAGTCGCCGTCCAATTTGAGGAACAGCCGTTCGCCGCTGGCGTCCACACCGCTGAAGTACTTCGAGCCGCGGTGCCATCGGCGAGCCAGAACCGGCCGCACCTGAAGGGCGCCGTGAGCCACCCGCAAATCCTCCTGCAGGCGGCCATAGTCTCGCAGCAACCACGACCATCGCTGTAACCGCGAGTATCCCAGGCTGAGCAGCTTTCTCATGCCGCGTCCCGCGCCCCTCCACAGTCGATGCAGACAAGCAAGCGCCCGCCCCACTCGTCGTCGCAGGCCAACTCATCGCACGCGGCTCCGGGAAGTGTTTCGCGAAGAAACGATGCAACTGCCTCCTGCGAGGCGAACAACTCGTCCTGAAACATTCCGTCCGACGAGGATGTCGGGACTTCGAAGAAAATCATGTCGGCACGCCGGGCAAGGTTGCGCAAAATTGCAGCGGCTCCTTCCCGGCCCTCCTGCTTCACGATCCAATGAAAAACGCTCAACAGCAGAATGGCTTTGTAATGCGGCCGCAAATACGAAAGTGCTTCGCGGTTGAAAGCCTGGTTGAGGTAAAGTACGCGGGTCTTGTACAGCTTGCTGAGCGCCGCGCCAATTTCAAATGTTGCGCTGTTCAGCTCATACGCCTCAACTATTGCGCCCCGGCGCTCGAGCGAGAAAGAGAAGAATCCGACGTTCGCACCGATATCCAGTACCCAGTCTCCTTCCTGGACATTGAGCCTGGTTAGAATCGCCCTCAGGCGGGATTCCACCTCGCTGCGATGGCACTTGATCTGCTCAAACTCCGGAAACGGTATGGGGTGATACGTATGCGCCATCAGGTCGGAGTTGCCGTCTTCGTACCATCGCCCAAGCTCGTCGACCCGGCTCAGAATGCGGCGCTTTAGCTCTTCTTCTTCCGTCCTGCGCTTGGCAATTGCGCGGAACAGACGGGTTTTCAGCCGCTGCAGGCGCTGCAGGACGGCTAGCCTCACGTGGGCAATGGCACCGGGCGTGGTTTTCCCGAGAACGATCGAGTTGGACATGGACATCCTGTTTTCCTTACAAAGCTTGGGACACGACAACGGATGGAAGCTTGCCGTAGTTGAGGATTGAGACATCTCCGGAGAGGTGAAATTCCTGCAGTCGCTTGTAGAGCTTCTGCCTGCGAAGAGGCGTGCGGTTTTCGAGGACGACGTTCCGATAAAACCGGTCTTCGTCGAAGCGCTGGCCGCGTACATAGGGAACGCCCCCGAATTCGAGCGCCGGAGCATCGTTGTCAAATAACTCAAATAAGACGTAAGCAACCTGCTTGGCGCGGAGAACCTGTTCTGCGCTGAGCCGTTGTAGTTGCCCGATGCGGGTGGCAAGAAGTTCTTCGTACTCCTGAATCGTGCGCGGTTCCATAGTGAACCCCTTGCCGGCATACGGGGGCCGGGCCGCGAGCACCACCGGAACTCCGCAACTGGATGCCTCAATGCCGATCGTCCCGCCGCAGGTAACCACCACGTCGGCCGCCGATAGCACGCTTCCCGTATGCACATTGCCTTGCAACAGCCGCCCTTGCCAGTCCAGCTTCTCCAGCATGCGGCGAAGTAGTCCGGTCTCGCCGTATAGCTCTACCGATGGATGCTCCTTGACCAGAAAGTTGACGTTGCGATTTCTGGCCAGCGCCCGCACCGTGCGCACCACCCACTCTTCGTAATCCTGGTAGAGCGTCGGCGCATAGGCGTGTGGCGCATCGGTCAGTACGTGCGCCATCACGAAGACCAGGGGCAGCTCGGGATTGAGTTCGTGCTCCGCGCATAACTCCGCTCGGCTAAGGATCGACTTGTGGCTCGCAAAGGCTCTCACCACGTCGTGCTGCGGAATCGCACCCTGAAATCGCGCGGCGAAGTATGCGTCAATCTTGTCGCCGACCTGCGGATCGTCTTTGAGCAACGCTAGTGCGCTCTCCGGCACGTCGCGATAATGCGGGTCGGGCCCACGCGGAGAAAAGTACTTCTGCATCTGCAGCACGTCGATGTTGATTGCGTTGATCGTCCTTATGCCTCTCGTCCGGCATAGAGCGAAGAACATGCCCGTTCGTCCGGCCGGGTCGCTCACTTGGGCCAGTTGCACGGGGTAAGCGTCCAACACCGCTCGATCGAGAAAGTGGCATAGCAGGAAATAGGACACCTTGATCCGCTGTCGCGGTGTCACTCTCTCCACTAAAGGCGCATATACGGCGTCGTAGAGGTACGGGCCAATCTTGCAGCCTCCGATTTCGATCGCGAGAATGTCCCGCCGATGCCTGAGCCGCAGAGCCTGCTTGAGAACCCCGAACCCGTGCACCAGAAGAACGCGCAAAAACAGCCTGCGTACGGGAACCACCCGGTCGCACAGGGATTTCACGATCAGCCGGCGCTTCCGTGTTGCCCGTTCCGACGGGTAGGCAACTGGCGCCAGGCCTTCGAGATCGGCAAAGATGACACCCGTCTTGAGAATTCCGTGCAGGTAAAACGTCTCGCCTTGCATCGCATCAATCAACGCAATGCCGCCCTCGGCCTTGTCTGGGACAGCGGCGCGGATCGATCGCACATTGGCACGCAGATAATCTTTGAACAAGGACATTCAGTGAGCCCTGCTGTTCCTTTCCGGAGACACAAACACGCAACTCCAGGGCATCGGATGAACCCGAAGCGCGACGGCGAAGGTTACGGCGGTTGCGGCGCCGTAGGTGAACATCGTGGCCCAGGCAGCGCCAATCACGCCCAAGGTCTTGAGCAAGTAGAAGACCAGGCCGATGTGCAATGCGGCCACGGTGAAGGTAATCAGGCCGTACAGCCTGGTCTTGCCCTCGGCGATCAGGTAGCAGCCGAAGAGCTTCCAGGCTCCGCTCAGCCAGAACGCTACACAGATCAGCAGCGTGAACCTGGCTGCGGCGGCAAAGCGCGCGTCGACCATGGCCGGCAGCAGCCAGCGCGCCAGCAATCCGAACCCGATGGCAAAGACGAGCAGTGCGAGGACATAGAGATAGGTGAACTCGACGATGCGCCGGTCGGTTCTGGGATCCTTGAGCCGGATGTTCTCGTAGAAGTACGGCAACCATGCCATGCTGAATGCCGACTCGACCATGGCGACAACGGATCCGAAACGGAAGCCGACCGAGTAGATGCCTGTCGAGGCCAGATCGAACAGGTTCGTGATCATGACGCGATCGACCATTCCGTAGATCCACACGCTGACGTGTGCGGCGACCAGCGGAAGCCCCAGGGACAGCATCGCTTTCGCCTGGCCGGCAGTCAGGGCAATGCGCACGTTGCGCTTCCACAGCCATACAAGCGACAGCATCGCAAACAGGATGCTGCTTCCGGCAATCCCGGTAATTCTGCCGCTCCACTTCAGGCCGAACGAAATCATCAAGGCCAGGGAGACGACAATTTCGAGCAGTGTCTTTGAGTTGACGAATCCAAGGTAAGCGCCGGCGCGCTTTTCCACCTGGAGCAGCGTGGTGACCAGCGCGATGATCGCGTTGGCCAGCGAGGAAAGTATGGCGAGATAAAGCAGGCCGTCGCCGAGTTTGAACAAACGGCCGATTGCGCCCGCGGGCAGATCGAGGGCTGCCGAGGTCACCAGCAGAACCAGGGCGCTCACGCAGGTCAGCGCAACAATGCTGCCGATCAGCGGCGCCCGCCCCGCTTCGGAGCGGTTGAAGTACTCCTTGTCCAGAATCGTATTAC
>Ga0302320_10022790_pt1 | contig 12331 bp, 10 predicted proteins | sample Bog_T0_3_FD_202130 | JGI IMG/M metagenome (GOLD analysis project Ga0302320, IMG submission 202130) | Peat permafrost microbial communities from Stordalen Mire near Abisko, Sweden - Bog_T0_3 | ecosystem: Environmental > Terrestrial > Soil > Wetlands > Peat | place: Sweden: Abisko, Stordalen Mire...
GTCAGCACCAGCAGGACGCCAAAGCTGCCCATCAGGCGCGGCGTGGCATTGAGATTCTTAAACCAGTTCATTTGTAATTCCTCCTCGGTTTCTTTGGCTGGATGCGGCGGCCCGTGCAGTCTGGTCCCTGAGTGCGCTCAATTGCAGTTCATTGACTGGAGCTTGCAGGCTAAACAGATCCAATGCGCCGATGCCAGTCACATCGACGATGGGTGCGACGCGGCCGTCGCCCAGAATGGTTGCGCCCATCAGACCGTCAATCCGGTGCAGATTCCGCTCCAGGCTCTTGACGACCACCTGCTGCTGGCCCAGAAGCTCATCGACGACCAGGCCAATCTTGCGCCTGCCGGCTTCCACAATCACGGCCAGCCTGCGGTTGCTGTTTTCCTCGCGGGCGTCCACTGTTTGCTGCGTTACGCCCAGAAATCTGGCCAGGCGCAGCAGCGGAATCGATACCCCGCGGATTACCACAACCTCGCCCTGCTGGGCCACGCGCACAATCTGCTCATCGCGCAGCGGCACGGTTTCAATCACCGCCAGCAGCGGCAGCACCAGCGTCCGGTCGGCAACGCGCACCAGCAGGCCTTCCAGAATTGCCAGCGTCAGCGGCAGCTCGATAGTCACCGTCGCCCCGCGCCCTTTTTCGCTTGTCAGGCTGACCGTCCCGTTCATCTGCTGCACGTTGCGCTTGACCACATCCATGCCCACGCCGCGTCCAGAGAGATCGCTGATCTCTTCCTTGGTCGAGAAGCCCGGCTCGAAGATCAGCATCTGCAACTGCTCGTCGCTCATCTGCGTCTCGGGCGCAATCAGCCCGCTTTCGATCGCCTTCTGGCGTACGCGCTCCACATTGATTCCCGCGCCATCCTCGCAGACTTCAATGACGATTCTGCCGGCGCGATGGAAGGCTCGCAGCTCGATGATGCCCTCGACCGGCTTGCCCGCGGCCAGCCTTACTTCCGGCGCCTCGATGCCGTGGTCGGCGGCGTTGCGGATCAGATGCGTCAGCGGATCGCCCAGCAACTCCAACATGCTTTTATCGATCTCGGTCTCTTCTCCGCTCATCTCCAGGCGAATCTGCTTGCCCGTGGTCTGCGCAATCTCATAAACGGTGCGCGAGTAGCGCTGAAAAAGTGTCCCGACCGGCAACATGCGAATCCCCATCACACGCTCATGCAGCTCGCGGGTGTTGCGCTCCATCGCCGCCACCGATTCACGCAGCTTGGGCAGGCAGGAGGGCTCAAAGTCCTCCACCATCTGCGCCGTCATGACATGCGCAATCACCAGCTCGCCCACCAGATCGATCAGCCTGTCTACCTTGTCGATGGCGACGCGGATCGAAGTCGATTCGCCGCCCGCCGCGGGCCTGGCGGAAGATTGCCTGCGATCCGAGACCGTAGATTTCCGGCGATCCTCATCCGGCGCTTTGCGGCGCTCCACAAATACTCGCTGGGCCTCTGCGGGCTGGGTTTCGGGCGCGGATAAAGTTGCCGCGGGCGATGTTGCAGGTTGTGCCGCGATCTGGGTCTCCGCAACTTCATCCCGAGGTAGCGCAAAGAGCAACTGCTGTGGCCGGTCTGAATGCGTCCGATCCGATGAAGAGATGCGAATCTCCGCCAGATGCTCCACAAACTCGAAGACCTCGCGCAGCTCTTCAGCAGACGAGTGACTGGCCAACTCGACCGTCCAACCCAGATAGCACTGCGAAGTATCCAGATCGGCCAGCGCGGGCAGATCGTCTGTATGCAGATGGCAGCAACTGACCGTCCCCAGCGCGGCCAGATTGCGCAGCAGCGTGATGGGGTTGGTGCCGCTTGAAAAAATCTCGCGGTCCGGGCGGAATTCCACTTTATACAAGGTGATCTGCCGCGCCTCTTCTACCGTTGCCGCCTGAGACTGCCGAGGCTCTTGCGGCAATAATGCCAGCTCCAGCGTGGTTTCAGTCAGTGCACTCTCGCCCGGCAGCAGTGCCGTGATGCGCGCATCCAGATCGACGGCATCGGCCGGCATCGGCTCGTCCTCACTCACGCTCGGATCGGCGTCCAGCAGGTTGCGCAGCACGTCCACAGAGCGAAGCAGCGTGCCAATCACTTCATCCGTGGCCTGCACCTCGAGCGATCGCATCCGGTCCAACAGATTTTCGAGCGAGTGCGTAAAGTGGGCCAGATGCTTCAGCCCGAAGGAACCCGCGCCGCCCTTGATGGAATGCGCCGAGCGGAAGATTCCATTCAGCAATTCCACGTCGCCGGGAGCGGTGCGCAGGCGCAGAAGGCCCGTCTCCATCAAAGCGATATGCTCGGCGCTTTCCTGCAGAAACAGTTGGCGAAATTGGCTCAGGTCGATTTTCATGGCGTTATGGCAGCACCTTTGCCAGGGTTTGCAGCAGCTTTTCGGGATCGAAGGGCTTGACGATCCAGCCCGTGGCCCCGGCGGCCTTCCCCTGTTCCTTCTTCGCGGCCAGTCCTTCCGTGGTCAGCATCAATATGGGCTTGCTCTTCATCGACGGCATCCGGCGCACATTCTGGATCAGCGTTATGCCATCCATCACCGGCATATTGAGATCGGTCAGGATCAGGTCGACGGTGGTGCCGGCCAGCTTGTTCAGCGCATCCTGGCCGTGCTCGGCCTCAACCACCTCATAGCCGCCCTGCTTCAGCGTGAAGCTGACCATCTGCCGCATGGAGACCGCATCATCGACAATCAATACTTTTCTCAACGCGTCACTCCTCTTGAAGACCTGCCGCAACCTTGCGATTCACAAACAACCACCGCCCCATCAAAACAACTCCACATCGCCGGCCCCGGATTCGCTTTCGCCAGTTCCGGCAACCGTGCGCTCCTCGTGCATGGTGTATGCGCTGAAGCCTTCATCGGAGGCCACGGGCCCGTCGCCAAAGCGCGCTTTGAGCCTGGCGCGCAGCGTTTCCAGATCTTCGACCACATGCGCAATGCGCTGGCTGGTGCGATCCTGGAACTGAAGGCCGCGCACCGCCGCTCCAATATCGGTGGCCAGCAGCGCGCCCTCCTCGGTCATGCCGGTCAGCATCTCTTTCATCTCGCCGTGCGCCGCCTGCAAGTCGCTGAGCGACTGGTCTACCTCGTGCTTGCATTGCTCCACCCGCTCGCGGTCCTTCTCATTCATCCGCATCAGGTCTTCCAGCGTCGATCCGGCCAGTGTGCGCAGATTCGTAATCAGCTCATTGACCTGCGCATTCACCTTCTGCGACTTCTCGGTTTGCGAGATCACTTCCATTGCCACCACGGCAAAGCCCGCGCCGTACTGGCCGGCGCGCGCCGCCTCAATGCGCGCGTTAAGCGCCAGAATCTTGTTTCCGCCGGCAATCTGCTCCAGCTTGAGCAGCGCGGCGCTGATCGCTTGCGAGGCCTTGTCCATCTGCTGGATGCGCTCAATGGCCCGCCGCGAAATCTCGCCGGCCTCCGCCGTCACATTCAGAATCTTGACCAGGGTGCCGCTGCAATTGTCGATCAACCCCTCGAAGGAGCGCGCATCGGAGCTTCCCTCGCCCTGGCGGCTGAGAAAGCCCGTGGTGCGCGCCACCGTCTCTTGGGCCCGCGCGGCGATTCCCTGAAAACTCCCGCAAACCTCCACCACCGAGCTCTCGATCTGCGACGAGGTCTGCCGCAGTTGTTCGCTCATCCGGCTGAAGTGCGGCAGGTATTGAGCCAGCTCCGCTTCCACTTCCCGTGCCGCGCCGCTCGCGCTCCCGGCAAGGCTTACCGGGAAGCTGGATGCGCCGCTGCCCGGCTGGCTGTGGAGGGTTCCGCTCATTTCTGACACCCTGTTCCTGCTTCCAGAAGGCCGGCCAACGAGAATCGTTCTGCCGCTCCGGCAAACTCGAACCACTGGCGCAGATGCGCTGAAGCGTTGGCCAATTCCAGAATCCGTCCCCGCTTTGCCTGCTCGGCGGCCAGCGCCAGCAAGACCTGCAGCGCGCTGGCATCCAAATGATCCAGGTTATTTAGATTGACGGTGACATCGCTGTCTGCCTGCAAAGCGCTTAGCGCCGCCGTTCGCAGATCCTCCTCGGGCATCCAATCACCGGAGCGGCTGACATCGATGCGGATCGGCTGCGGAGCCGCCTCCAGATCTGTCGCCAGGGCCCGCATCGCCCGCGGCTTGGCAGCGCGCGTACGTTTGGCTCTGCCGCTTTCGGAATGTTCAATCGGGGAATCGTTTGTCATCTGCCGCCTCCTCGCAATTGCAGATTGGGGCTATGGGAAGGCCAGGTGAAACGAAATCCATTCCCAAACGAAATCCATTCCCAAACGAAATCCATTCCCAAACGAAATCCATTCCCAAACGAAATCCATTCCCAAACGAAATCCATTCCCAGAGGTCGACCAGGGTGAATGAACTATCCCGCGTCAATGGAGTCATCGGCCAGAAACGGTATATTCATTAGGTTGGCTTGGTTTTTATGTCCGCTCTGGCCTCCCATAGGCATGAAACCGTAGCGCCGGCCTCCCGGCCGGCTGTAACGTGGACCTCCCGGTCCACGCTTGTTTCTTTCTCGTCTCCAGAGTCCAATGTTCATTAATCAAATGAACTGTCTTCCCCAGCAGTTCGACTCGCCCCAACAAGTTACGTCCGAAACTGAACCAGCCACAATTGCTGGGTCCCCCTTCCATTCCGCTCCTGAGCGCAGTCGAATGATCTGCGTTTTCTTCCGCGGAATGGATTGGGATAGCACAAACTTCCAACCGGAATCCCGTTTATCACAAGCAGTCCGGCCAACCGCCGGCTATCGTTCCACTTGAGGACCGAATGTGCAATGAGCACCATTCACCTGCGACGACGGTCACATCGCATTCTGTTCGGCCAACTCTAAAATCAACTCGATATGTCCAATCGTTCCTGTTTTTGTTTGTATTGGAACGGGACAAACGCTTGTACAAGACTCAACCGAACAGACGGAACAGATTGAAAAAGGGAGCGAAACTCCAGATGCATACACACGAAATCGAACAGATGTGCGTCGTCGCCAAAGGGCCCAATCACGGTCCGGCGCCGATTCCGCAAGAAGGCCGATGGACCAAGGCCAAGGAAGTTACCGACATCTCAGGCCTGACTCATGGCGTGGGCTGGTGCGCTCCGCAACAGGGAGCCTGCAAGCTGACGCTCAACGTCAAGAAGGGCATCATCGAGGAGGCGCTGGTTGAGACGATCGGCTGCACCGGCATGACGCATTCCGCCGCGATGGCCGCTGAGATTCTGCCCGGCAAGACCATTCTTGAGGCCTTGAATACCGACCTGGTCTGCGACGCCATCAACGTGGCCATGCGCGAGCTGTTTTTGCAGATCGTCTACGGGCGCACACAGACTGCATTTTCAGAAGACGGGCTGCCTATCGGCGCGGGGCTTGAGGACTTGGGCAAGGGCCTGTGCAGCGTCACTGGAACCATGTATGGCACCAGCGAAAAGGGCGCGCGCTATCTGCAACTGGCCGAAGGCTACGTTACGGAACTGGCGCTGGACGCCGACAGCGAGATCATCGGCTACAAGTTTGTCCGCCTTGGACCCATGATGGACGCGATTGCCAAGGGTGTGGATGCGCAGACCGCGCTGACCAAGGCGACAGGAACTTATGGCCGTTTTGCCGACGCGGTGAAAACCATCAACCCCCGCAAGGAATAAGGAGAAGATCATGGCTTTGTTTGAAGGATACGAAAGAAGGATTGCGCAGATCGACTCCTATCTTGCCGCCTCGGGCATTGGTTCGCTAGAGGAAGCCGAGAAGATCTGCCTCGACAAGAAAGTCGATGTTCGCAAGATCGTAAAGTCGATTCAGAACATTGCGTTTGAAAATGCCGGATGGGCATATCTGATTGGCGCGGCTGTGGCGATCAAGAAGAATCAGACTGTCGCGGCAGAGATCGCCGAGACGCTGGGCACCGGCCTTCAGGCCTTCTGCATTCCGGGCTCGGTTGCCGATGATCGCAAGGTGGGCATCGGCCACGGCAATCTGGCCGCGATGCTGCTGCGCGAAGAGACTGGCTGCTTTGCATTCTGCGCCGGGCATGAATCATTTGCCGCCGCCGAGGGCGCAATCGGGCTGGCCAGAAGCGCCAACAATGCGCGCAAGACCAAGCTGCGCGTGATTCTGAATGGCCTGGGCAAGGACGCGGCGCTGATTATCTCGCGCGTCAATGGATTTACTTATGTGCAGACCGACTTCGATTACGCGACTGGCAAGCTGAGCGTCGTGCGCGAAAAAGCTTACTCCATTGGAGAACGCGCGGCTGTCCGCTGCTACGGCGCGGACGACGTGCGCGAGGGCGTGGCGATCATGCACTTGGAAGGCGTGGATGTGGCCATTACCGGCAACTCGACCAACCCGACTCGCTTCCAGCATCCGGTGATGGCGATCTACAAGAAGGAACGCCTGCTGGACGGCAAGAAGTTCTTCTCGGTGGCCAGCGGCGGAGGCACGGGCAGAACGCTGCATCCCGATAACATGGGCGCGGGGCCTGCCTCTTACGGCATGACCGACACCATGGGCCGGATGCACTCGGATGCGCAGTTTGCCGGATCTTCTTCGGTGCCCGCGCATGTGGAGATGATGGGCTTGATCGGCATGGGCAACAACCCGATGGTCGGCGCATCGGTGGCCGTCGCGGTGGCGGTGGAAGAAGCGATGAAGCAGTAGCACTCACCCAACGCACACAAATTGGGCGCGAGTACCATGACGGTGTGAAAATGTGCAATCCCAGGTCCCAGAATCGGGACCTGGGGCACCCCGATTCGTTGGTTTGATTCCACATTCTTGCGGTCAGGACGCTACTGGGCGTCCGTTTCGTCGGCGTTCTCTTCATCGCCCGCGATGGAGATACGCAATGAGCGCAGGAAGCTGAGATCGTTCTGAGTGAAGGGTGCCTCGCCGACCAGGCCGGCCGGCACTTCCGCCTCCTCATTTCCTTTAACGACGTCGTTTAGGCCGATGGTAGCCTCGAGCATCAGCAGCACGTCGAATCCGTGCTTGCGGATATCCTGCACCACGCCGGCAATCTGTTCACTCTCGATGACCGATTCGTGGATGGCCTCGCCCAATTGCTGAATGAGTTCGCGCAGACGGGTTGTCACGTGTACCTCCAGGGGCTGCGACCGGCGCATTGCGCGGGGAGCGGCGTAGGATTAATCTACCTTACTGCGGTTGCCGCCTGTGAGCAACCAAGAAATTAAAAACCCCAGAAATGTGTCTCGTCAAGCGGCACTGTTACCATCATAACGAAATGAAGCCGCAAAAAGTGGGACGAGTGTTGGGAATCGGCCTGCGGGTTGCCGGGCGGATAGCCGGTGAGCGCCTGGCAGGCGACGCCCAAAAGACCGCTGCAACTGCGCAGATTCCTGAATCTGTACAGGCGGGCAGTAAGCCGCAGAGCCGCACCGCGACGGTGAAGACCGGAAGCCTGGCGCGCGGCGTGGGCGGCTTTCTGCGGCCATTTTCGCGCATCGGCGGCATTCTGTGGCTGGAGGTGACTGGTGCTTTCTTTTTGCTGCCGGTGGTGTTTTTTGCTCCCACACTCTGGCGTGTGCGAGCCAGTTGGGCGCACGGGCCGGAGCATCGGCTGTTTCTGGCTACCGTTGCAATCATGGCAGTCTTTTTCTACTTGAGCGTGAGTTCGTTCTGGCGGGCACGGCGGCGGTGAGGCGGGCAATTCCTTCTATTACCCGTGAAAATGCTCTAGCTCATCGCAGGACACCGCATTACTGCGCCGCCGGCTTCAAATATTCCTCGAAATGCGCCAGAATCCTGCCGTATAACTGCGTCCGCACATCGGATCCGTTAATCGAGTGCGTCTTGCGCGGATAGATCTGCAAATCATAGGGTTTCCCCGCCTCGATCAGCTTCTGCACATACTGCACGGTATTTTCCAGGTGTACATTGTCGTCGCCTGTGCCATGCGCCAGCAGCAGCCGGCCCTTCAATCTGGCTGTCGAGTTCAGCAAAGAAAGTTCCAAGTAAGGCGAGGCAGCGCCGTGGGGCAGGCCGAGGTAGCGTTCGGTGTAAATCGAGTCGTAGTCGGTCCAATCGGTCACCGGCGCAACCGCAACTCCGGCGCGGAAGCGATCCGAGTGCGACATGGCATAGAGGGTAAAACTACCGCCCCAGCTCCAGCCCCACCAGCCCAGACGCTTGGGGTCCAGTTGCGGATGCTGCTTGAGCGCCGCGTCCAGCACCGTCAGTTGATCCTGCAACTGCACCCGGCCAAAGTCGCGATAAGCGGCTTGAGCAAAGGCTCGTCCGCGTCCGGCCATGCCGCGATTGTCGGTATGAAGCACCGCAAAGCCGTGCTGGGCCAGAAGCTCGTCAAAGAGCAGATCGTTGCTCCAACGATTCACCACATCCGCCGATCCCGGCCCGCCATAAGGATTCACAATCACCGGCGTCGTAGCCGGTAGAACCGGAAGATCCGGCAACAGAAGCGTGGCATAAAGTATGGTTCCGTCGTGGCCCTTAACGGTCAATTGTTCCGGCGCGTGAAGTTGGTAAGGCTCCAGCGTCCACGCCTTCCAGAAGACGATGCACTTCTCCGGCTCCGTGCACAGCTTCAACGTAGGCGGCTCCATGCGCGACGATTGCTTGTCCACAAACGTGCTTCCCACCGGCGCAAAGTTGTAGTCGTGGCGTCCCGCTCCCGCGCTCAACTGCCTCCGCTCACCGTTGAAGCTCACCCGCCAAATCTGCTGCTCCAGCAAACTGCCCTCGTTCGAGGCGTAATCGACAAACTTGTCCGCCGTGTCCACGCGCAACACGTCGGCAACCTCGAAGTCGCCCTGCGTCAGTTGCCGCTCCAATTTGGCTTTGGTGTGCGACGGATCGGCCGCGTCATAACTATAGAGATAAAGTTGATTGTGGCCGTCGCTCCAAGCGGTCAGCACAAGGTAGCCGTCGCCGATATTGATGTCGTAATTATCGTCGAAGAATTTGTCGTCACTCAGTTGCAGCACCGGGTGCGTCTCGCCCGTCGCCGCGTCGGCAAAGTACAGATCGCGATGCTTCTGGTCGCGGGTCAGTGTCTCGATCCAAAGCGTCTTGGCGTCCACCCAGCCAAAGCGCGGAATGTAATCCTGACCGGCGCGAATCGGCGTCCGCATCCATACCGTTTTGCCGCCGTCGGCGCCGTCCGAGTCTCTGGCGCTGACCACGCCGACGCGCACCGCGGGGTTTGGGTCGCCGGGCTGCGGATAGCGCTGCATCTCGACCTTGGCGTGGGTGGGCAGCCAATCGGTGATGGGATACTCGGGAACCGAGGTCTCGTCCATTTGCATGAAGGCCAACTGCTTCGAGTCTGGCGACCATGCGGTATTGCTGCGCGCGTCCAGTTCTTCGAGGTAGATCCAATCCACCTCGCCGTTGAGGATCGCCGGAGTGGCGGCCGGAGCCACCGCAGTCACCGGCAGGCCGGGCTCCTTGAGCCGGGCGATCACAAGGTTGTGATTGCGGATAAAGCTCAGCGACGCGCCGTCTGGCGAGAACTCGGGGTCGTCGCCCGAGGCCATTCCGGCATCGCCAATCTGTACGCCTTTGCCGCTCTTCAGGTCATAGAGCCAGAGCTGCCCGACCCGGTCAAAGAGCAGATGGTGCGAGTCCGGCGCCCACTGGTAGCTGGGCATCTTGTAACGCTCGCGATGGTCGCGGTCCTGCTCGGTATCCGGCCCGGCGGCCAATTTTTCCAGCTTGGATTGGCTTACCAGCACACGCGCCCTGCCCGTCGTCTGATCCAGTTCCATCAACATTCCATCTGTCATATAGGTCAGCCGCTTGCCATCCGGCGACCAGCTCAACTCCTCGGGCGGCGTTCCAATCAGCGGGCCATGCGCATAGATTGCCTCTACGCTCAACTGCCTGGTAGGCGTCTGGCTGGCCACGAGAGGCGCCAAAAGCAAAAAAGCGGCGAGGAATATAGCTGTTTGGCAGGGATGGGGGCGGCGGGGAAGAACTTGACGAATATAAGCTCGGCGAATCAAGGAATTCCTCCGGAAGCCGGCTGGCGACCTTCCATGCAGACCGCACTCACAAGCCGCCGTGCTTCCAGCCAGAAGTGTAAATCAGCGCTCAAATCGTGCCCTGTCTCTATTGATCCGGCCCGAAAATAGAGTGGCAGTATCCCACCCATTCCGTAAAGTGCGCGGAATGGATGGGGCACCCAGAATTATGTGTCAGAGACCGACCACGGGCCCAATTCCGCATCTCAACTGGTGGCCAACGCCACGCCCACGCTGAAGAGAATGAAGATTGCCCACCAGCCGAAGACCGCAATGTAGCCGGAGCTGCGCTTGACACCCGCAACCGTCGCGATGCCGATGCCCAGTAGCACAAGCGTCCAGATGGTAATCGCGTCCATCCAGCTCGTGAGCGCATAGAGAGCCTTGTTGGCCTCGGCTGGATTGGGAAAGAGGAAGGCCGCCAGATTTGTGGGCGCAAAGTTTTTGATATTGAAGGTATCGGGCTCGCCCGCCACAAAGATCACGACCGCGCCCAGCAAAGTTTTGACAATACTCGGCAAGCTCGCATACATCCACATGGTGAAGACGCTTGCAAAAGTCGCCTTGCCGCCAAAGACAAAGTTGATGGTAGCCATCAGGCCGACTGAGAAGAGCGCAATGCCAGCCAGCACTACGGCTGGATTGGCGATGAAAAACCCCTCCGTAATGCCCACGGAGATCTTCTCTTGCATCTCGCGCTGATCGGGCGGTAGATTGGCAATTTTCTCTTCTGTTTTGGGGTCGAGGCGGATCTGGTTGTCTACGGTGGTCTGCATGCCGATCTTGAGGGAAACGGCCGCAAAAAGGATGTATCCAACGATCGCGATAATGACAAACGGCATCCACCAGCTTTTGTTGCCGCGCTTGATGTCGTCAAAGGTCTTCGACGGCGCGGAGAAGATGTACGCCACGCGCTGCCACTGAGAGAGGCCAGAGGCTGCCTCACTCGCAGATTGAACTCCCAGATCGTCCATGATTCCGCCTTGTCCAGTCTCGTCAAGCCATATATTGATCGGGCTCGATAATACAGTGGAGGTGCCCCATCCATTCCGCAAGGAACGCGGAATGGATGGGGCAACCAGATCACAGTATTTCTGGGCCGGATCAATAAGGCCGTCGCGCCGATTGTAATCTTGAAGGGTATACTCGGCACAACCATTTTTTTGAACGAACGCGGATTCAGAACGGGATTGAGTGAAAGAAGCTGCGGAAAAAGGGAGAATGTGCGTCAAATATCCCAAAAACATCCCGCAGCCCTTACAGCCCTTCGACGGGATCTCCGGCCGACAGGTCGGCAGGCGGCTCCGCCGGCTGTTGCTTGACCGGTGCTTGCGGCGCGGGCTTCGGCTTGCCGGTTTTGGTTCTGGACTTGTGGCCGGTTTTTGCCTGGATTTCTTCTGGCTTGGCCTCCGGCCGGGCGGGCGCTGATTTGGCCTGCTCGGCGGCTGGGCGCTCCAGCCTGGGCGGAAGATAGCTTTTGTAAACGGTGATGTGGAAGCAGGACTGCTGGAACTCTTCTTCGACGTCGATCTTGCCGGCGTCTTGCAGACTTAGCAATTGGGCGCGCATCCAGCCGATTTCCTCGCGCGTCATTCCCTGCTTGGCAATGTCGATGCTTGCGCCGGTCAGATGCGGGCTGGCAATATCGCCCTCGGCGGCGGCGGCATTTCCGTTGACCCTGGCCAGTTGCTTTTGGTAGGCCACGGTGCGCACCGCGGAGCTGACTTCCAGAGAACCGTGAAAGCGGGCGGCATGGGCGCGCGCCAGATCAACCAGAAAGGCCGCCGTCCAGGGGCGGCAGTAGCGCCGGTTCTGCGGCAGGTTGCCGTTGATCGAGAGCGTGGCGGAGACCGGAACCGGAACCAGCATGCCACGGGCGATGCGGTCGTTCAGATCGCCGTCGTCCTCGATGCGCTCCAGGCCGTCGGCTTCAGTCTTTTCATTTTGGCGAGTCAGGGATTCCAGAGACCCACGCAGGGGAGGTGGCATAGAGACGCGCGCCTCGCTTGCAAACGGTGTGGTGGGCTGATCCTGGGTTGCGGGTTCAGCAACAGGAGCGGGGACCGTGGCTGGCGTAAAGTTTACGGCCAGTGGGTGCGTTGCCGCGCGGCGGAAGCGGAAGGATCGCCTGGTGCTTGTCTCAGACTGCGCGGGCTGACGCTCGACAGCAACTTTGCGAACTTGGTCAGATCTGCGAACTGATTCGCGCCCGGTTTCGCGTTCCGTTTTGCGCTCAGCTCGGCGGCTTGAGGCGCGCCCGTTGGCAGGTTTTGCCGCATTGGCTGCCTTGTTGTGGGAGACGCTTGCAAGGACAAGTTTCTT
>Ga0302320_10022796_pt1 | contig 12328 bp, 12 predicted proteins | sample Bog_T0_3_FD_202130 | JGI IMG/M metagenome (GOLD analysis project Ga0302320, IMG submission 202130) | Peat permafrost microbial communities from Stordalen Mire near Abisko, Sweden - Bog_T0_3 | ecosystem: Environmental > Terrestrial > Soil > Wetlands > Peat | place: Sweden: Abisko, Stordalen Mire...
CTGCGCCGTCGCGGGCAGACTTGCCGCGGATGGCGAGACATTTCTGAACGCATGTGAAAAGACATGAAAGACGTTTGAGATGACGCCAGGTTCGCTAGTTAGCGTGTCCGTTAAAAGGGTGTTTTTCATCTGTTCTCTTTTGCGCGGGTCCATTTATGTCGACGTTGGAGTATGAAGTGCCTACAGCACAACTGGATGCAGATCGTCTGATGGATGTGGCGGGTGTGTTGCGGGATTTGACGCGCGAGCTGAAGCTGATGCGCGGAATTCCGACGTTCCTTGCGTCGACGATGGAGCTGCGGCGGGTTACCCTTGCGCTGGTGAAGCGCGGGGCCAGGGGGGAGCAGGAGCTGGTGTTTGTCGCGACATCGGCGGGTGCGGCGGCGGAGGCCGCTGCGACGAAGCTGGTGCTGGACGTCTCCCGGCAGATTGCCCAGCCGGGATTCAGCGGCCAAAACCTGGCGTCGCTGGGCGCGACGACGCAGATGAATTTGCCGGAGCCGGAAGGTCCGTCCACGATTTACCAGCGGCAGGTGGATGCGGACCACCAGTTGATTCTGGTGGCCTCGGCGGCCGACGGTGTGGGATTGGAATTGTTGCCGCTGGTCAGCAACTATTTGGCGCGCGAGGTGCGTGCGATGTTGCTTTGGGAGGCTGGTCCGGAGCAGTTGGGGGATCCGTTTGACCGCCTGACGAGCCGGGAGTGGGTGGTGTTGTGCGGCCTGAACTCGGAGGATGGGGAGAAGCAGTTGGCGGATCGTTTGGGTCTTTCGCCGCACACGCTGCATTCGCACATCAAGTCGATCTACCGTAAGATTGGCGTTCAGGGTCGGTTGCCTTTGCTGCAGAAGCTGAATCACGCACAGTGCGAGTACCGGATGTTGATACTTCAGCCGGGGGTGGATCCGTTGCGTTCGCGGGCGGGGGGTTGAGGGGGTCTGGGGCGGCGTGGGCATTTTTTCAAAGGTGGGGTTACCGAAAATCCTGCATTTCAGGCGTTTTTGTATCGATGTTATCGGTGGTTGAGGTGTTGCCAAAGGGTTCAGGGGATTTCACGCATGGGCATCACCTTTTAAGGTGAAGATGGGCAACTTCTGTTTTCTTTCTAAAGAAGGGCCGATATAGTGTAAAGAGAACAGAAATATCCGATTATTGACAAGTAAAGAGGAACGAGTAATTCACGACAATGACGAGTCCATTGTCCGGCGCTTGCCCAGATTCACATTCAGCGGAGCGCCACCGGCGGACAGTGTCCAGCTCAGCAGGACGGATGCAGATATCGGATCGCGAAGATTCGATTTTTTCCAGAATTTCAAGCCGACAACCACCTTGGACTCGTAGCATGATTATGTTGGGTGCGTCCTCCCACGGGGGCCGCCTGACGAAGTTCCTTCCTTCTCCCCCACGAAAGCCGGCGGTCGTCTCCCACGCGACCGCTGGCTTATTTTTTTGTGGTGCGCGGGCCGCTTGGCCGCCGCTGGCTTCAAAAATCGCGCTGCACCCCATGCGCTCGCAAAATCCGTCCTCTTTCCCTACACTATATGGCCCAAATGGTCACGATTGCGAAATAGGAAAGCGAGCACGGGATGAGCCAGGAAGTGTTTGATCTACTTATCGTCGGCGGAGGGCCGGTGGGCCTCTTTGGATCCTTTTATGCCGGTCTGCGCGGCATGAAGACCAAGATTGTGGATTCTCTGGAGGAACTGGGGGGGCAGCTTGCGACGCTGTATCCGGAAAAATTCGTGTTTGATGTGGCGGGCTTCCCGAAGATTCTGGCGCGCGACCTGGCCAAGAATCTGGTTGAGCAGGCCATGGAGTACAAGCCCACACTGGCGCTGGGCGAAACCGTGCAGGGACTGCATCGCGACGAGGCGCTGGGCGCTTATTGCATCACGTCCGACAAGGGGACGCATTACGCCCGGACGGTGCTGCTGGCGGCGGGTGCCGGGGCGTTCAGCCCGAAAAAGATTCCGCTGCCGGAAGCTCTGCAGTGGGAGGGAAAGGGGGTCTACTACTTCGTCAAAAGCAAATCCATTTTTGATGACAAGCGCGTGCTGATCATCGGGGGCGGGGATTCGGCCATTGACTGGACGTTGAACCTGCAGGATGTGGCGTCACATGTCACGCTGATTCACCGGCGGGACCAGTTCCGCGCCCACGAGGACAGCGTCCACAAGGTGCTACGGAGCGGGGCCCAGGTGCTGACGTTCTGGGAGCTCAAGGCTATTCAGGCGGCGGACGGGAAGATCGAGGCCGCGGTCATCATCAACAACAAGACCAACGAGGAGCGCACGCTGGCCGTGGACGCCATTCTGGTGCAGGTGGGGTTCAGCAGCGATCTTGGGCCGATCAAGAACTGGCCGATCAAGTGCGTGGGGAAGGCGATAGAGGTCAATTCGCATATGGAGACCAATTTGCCGGGCATTTTTGCGGCGGGGGATGTTGCCCACTTTGACGGCAAGTTGAAGCTGATCGTGACCGGATTTGGCGAGGCGGCGACGGCGGTGAATTACGCCAAGACGCTCATTGATCCCAAGGCCAAGGCGTTTCCGGGACACAGCAGCGAAATGACGCCCCAGGCACCGATGATTACGTTTCCGGGCAACTGAGGCGGGACTTGGGGCGTTGTCCTAAGTCATTTATGTGGCGGGACTTTTGAAGTCTTCTCACGTCAAACGCCGATAGTGAACGACAAGGGAGGCTTCTTTTTGCGCGGTGCGAAAAAGATGGCTTTTGCCCTTCCGACAGCCGTTGGATGCGGTTATCCTTTGGGCTTGAATCACCGTGCAGTCGTCAAGCATGCGTCAACATCACTCCGGCGGCTGGGCGGGGGACGATTGACGATGCCGGTTTTTCGGGCAGTTGTGCTAAGCCCGCCCCATGAGGCGTATGAACCTGCGAACCAACAATCTCTTTCTGCGACTGGGCGCTGCGATGGTCATCGCGGTGGTGGCCGCGGTTGCCGGTTGCACGGGCGGCGGTTCTGCCGGCGGGCCGGCGGCGGGTTCGCCCGCTTCGCCACCTGAGATCCGGGTGTACCAGGCGATGGCCGACCCGATGGAGTCCGATCCGCTGGGGAACCCGGCGTGGCGTTCGGCGCCATGGTACAGCCTCACCGGCGCGCTGAACGATCCGCGGAGCGGCCCGGCCACACGCGCTGCGCTGCTTTACGATGCGGACAATCTTTATATTGCGTTTGTGAGCGATGCCGAGCCGACGCCCGGCGGTTCCGACTCGGTTGAGATATGGCTGGATTCCTCAAGCGCGCACAACGGCAAGGAACTCTACTCGGTGGATATCAAGCAGGACGGGGGCGTGAGCACGGCGTGGTACCGCGCCACTTCGCCGGCGCAGCCCAAGGCTGATGGTTCGCCGGATTATTCCCAGCCGATTTTGCAGATCGCCAATCCGGTGCTGGCGGGTCTTGTGGCCAAGCCGGGCAAGGGGTCATCGGATGGGCGGCCGGTGTGGACGATGGTGGTGAAGATGCCGCTGCACAGCTTGCCGGGGCCGTTGCGTACTGATGGTGTGGAGGGGGCGCGGTGGCGGATGAACCTGCTGCGTTACAACGTGGAAGCCCCGGCGGCGGGCGGGGATCCGATAGTCATTCAATCCAATCTGGCGCCGATTTATCAGGCCAGCCAGGCGGTGTCGCCGTATCGCATGGCGGAAGTGGTGCTGCAGGGCCCGCGTGGTGTGGCACAGGGTGACGGCGCACCGTGACCACGCCCCAGGAAGTGACCGCTTTTCTTCACGCCGAAATTCCGCAGACGCGCTCGCTGGGAATTGTTGTTGAGCAGTGGGACGGGCAGTCGCTGCGCATCGCGACGCCGCTGAACATCAACCGCAACCACGAGGGGACGGCGTTTGGGGGGAGCATTTCGACGACGGGCATTGTGGCGGGGTGGACGTGGGTGATGCTGCAATTGAAGGCGCACGGATTGGAGGGCCGGCTGGTGATTGGTTTGAGCGAGACGCAGTATCACAAGCCGATTGACGGGGATTTTGTGGCGCGCTGTCCGGCGGGGGTGGACGATCTGGAGCGGTTTATCCGGAGCGTTTCGCGGCGCGGCCGGGGGCGCATTCGCGTGCGGACGGAGATTTCGAAGGCGGGGCCGGTGTTTGAGGTGGCGGCGGTGCATGAGGGGGTTTATGTGGTGGCGGAGCGGGAGTGAGCCAGCAGCAGCGCGGCGCGGGGGCCCGCCGATGCCGGCGGAGGTGCCGGCATCATTGTTGAGTCGAGGGTCTACACTCCGGCTTTGGTCAACACCACCTCGATGCGGGCCATTGTCTCGCGCGTGGGCGCGTGCTTTCCGGCCTCAAGCCGGCAAATGGTTTCGAGCCTGACGCCGGCTCTTTTGGCCAATTCCTTCTGCGTCAGCCCGGACTTGATGCGCCGGGAGATCAATTTGCGGGCGATGGCCGCGTCGGCAAACGGGAGGGCTTCGCGGGCGCCGCGTTTGTCGGCCGGCGGCAAGGGCGGCAGCACGCCCGCCTTCTCCATCAGTTCCGCAAAGGCCTCTTCGGTGAGAAGAACGAGTCTTTTGCCATCCATTTCCAATGTTGGAAGCGCCATATTTCACCTCTCGTACACATCCCGCCGGTTGTCGATGCGGAAAACACTGACCACGGGTCCGTTTGGCCTGAACAGGACGCGCCGGGCGCCGACGCGAATCCTGAAACACCCTTTGAGGTTTTCCCGAAGCGGCTTGGCACCGCTGACTTGGGGCCAGCGGGCGAGCCGGGCCAGCACATCACGCACGCGCCGCTGAATGGGGCTGGGCAGTTCGATGAACTGCTCCTGGGCTTCGGGGAGTATCTCAACCTTCGCCATTATTGGAAGGATAGCCGAATCGTATCAATCTTGTCAATTGCGCTGGACCCAATCGTGTCTCACAGTCTCACCTGTCAGGCACGGCTCAAGACGACCAGACACAGCATCACGTGTCCGCCGTTGAGCGCGGTTCCGATCACGCCGAGCAATCGCCGGTGCGTTTCCTGCAAAAGCGCCACGATCCCCAGGACCACGCCGGCCACAGCGACGGGAAGCGACACGTAAATTCCAAGATGCAGCGCGGCCTTATGCCCCGCCTCCGTATCCGGAAACAATCCCGGCAGCACATTGCCCACGGCCAGGACCAGCACCACACAAAACAGCAGCATCACCACCTGAAACAGCAGGAAGGAGACCCAGCCGGAGCGTGGGTGCGGCGCCAGCCGCGGCGGCGGTGAAATGGGCGGCGCGGGTTTGGGCATCACGGCGACTCCGGATGGTTCCGGCATTTTTCGATGTGGTCGAGTTCGTACCTGGGGGCGTCGGCATCGCACATGCCGGGGCAGTGTTCGGCGGCCTCGGCCCAGTCGTCGGGGTGGCGGACGTTGGTTTTGCACTGCATGGGGCGGACGGGGTAGACGCCGCACATGGCCTTGCCGCCTTCGCGCTTCAAAAAGACGCAGTCGTAATTGCGTTTTTCCTTCAGCGAGTATTTGTCGGCGACTTTCCGCACGTGTTCCAGTGTGAAGGCATCAAATTCCATATGCAGGAATTGGGCGATGCGGTGCATGTCGTCGACGGTGAGCCAGACGAAGCCGGGTCCGCCGGAGCAGCAGTTGCCGCACTGTGTGCATTTGAAGCGCAGGCCGTCGGCGTACCATTTTTGGTTGACGGGGAGGGGGACGGATTTGGGCGGTTGGGGCATGGGGATTCCAATCGGGGATGCGTGGCGGGGCTAGTCTACCCGATTGGGGGCCGGGACCGAAACGCCGGTCCGAGGCGGCATATTCGTTTGACAACCGCCGCGCAAAGATGAACAATTCCGTTATCGCACGGCCCAAAGTCCACAAGCGCTCTGGGAGAGTTCATCATGCATCGCACATTTTTCCGTTATCTGCCTTTCGCGTTACTTGCCGCCGGCCTTGCGGGGTGCCGCACCACCGATCCGGCCGATCCGATGCAGGGGCTGATTCCCTCGCCGGTGTCACCGATTTCGGATGTGCCGATTCCGGCCGGTTTCCGCATGGCCAACGATTCGCAGACCTATCTGGCCCCCAACCAGCTTCGCATCGCCCATCATCATTACAAGGGGGGGGACGATTTTTTGTCGGTGGCGCGATTTTATCGCGAGCAGTTGCCGCTGAAGGGTTGGACGCTGCTTTCGCAGCAGCAGAACGGCGGCATCGTGATCCTGGCGTTTTCCAAGCCGACCGAAGACCTCACCGTGACGGTGAGCGAGGGGACGCTGGATACGCATGTGTATGTGAAGCTGGACCCGAGCAACCGCAACCCCGCGCCTCCGCGCTGACCGGTCATGCGACGCCAATCCCATCTTAATGAACTTATGGACGACCCGGCTGTCGATCCCGCCCATTTGGCGTATGCCCTGCGCATGATCCGTGGCGTGAATCGTCACCTTGGCGGCACGTCGGCGGTGCTGGGGCATTTGCGGAAATGGTCCAGCCGCTGGCCGGAGGGGCGGCCGATTACTATTCTCGATATCGCCACCGGCTCGGCGGACATCCCCGAGGCGATTTGCGACTGGGCGGCCTCTACGGGCAAAGACGTGCGGATCATCGCGCTGGATATCCACACCAAGACGCTTTCCATCGCCCGCGAATGGACCGTTGGCCGGCGGGCGCTGCCGATCACGTTTCTGCGGGCCGATGCGCTGGCATTGCCGCTGGCCGATGCCAGCGTGGATTACGCGGTGAACTCGATGTTCCTGCATCATCTGGATGATGGCGCGGCCCTGGCATGCGTGGGCGAGATGTTGCGCGTCGCCCGGCGCGGCGTCATCGTCAACGATCTTTTGCGCAGCATCCCGGCGAAAATCTTCATTCACCTGCTGACCATTCCGGCCGGTCCCATCGACAAGCATGATGCGCGCGTGAGCGTGGCCAAGGCGTGGACGCGGCGCGAAGTTGTCGGGTGGTCGCGCGACCACGATGCGCCGTGGCTGCGCTATCACCGCCACCTTTTCAGCCGCTTCACGCTCGCCGGGGAACGGCCCGATCTGATAAGCTCACCGGCACCCTCATGAATGACACTCGCACATCTCCGCCGGCCTTGCTTATCTTCTGGCTCCCCTGGCCTACATCGTCATCGCCGCGGCGTGCGGCCACACTCATCCAGATACTCACCACTTGAACAGTAATCCTGCGCCGGAGGCCGGAATGTGCCGAGGCCGGCACAATCCGCGCACTACAATGAAACGCCCAGTCGGTCGCCGGTCAGGCCCGCGGGTATTTTTGGCGGAAAGCCATGCGGGTATTCATCGATTCTCTGTCGCGCATTGGGGCGATTTTGGGGTGGCGTGCCGCTTTCGTCCGAAATCGGCGCACCGTTTCGGTCTCTATTGGGGTAGGCCGCGCTTTTCGTCGGGAACGCTTGCCCACGTGGCGTCGGGCCATTACTCTTGGGTCTGATTCACTCACCTGGATGGCCTTATGAAAAATCTTGCGTCCCCCGAAATCTGGTTTGTCACCGGCTCCCAGCACCTCTACGGCGAAGCGGCGCTCAAGCAGGTGGCCGTCAATTCGCACAAGATTGTTACCGGGCTGAACGACGCCGGGCGGCTGCCGCTGAAAGTGGTCTTTAAGCCGGTGCTCACCACCCCCGACGAGGTGCGCCAGCTCTGCCTGGATGCCAACCACGGCCCGCAGTGCGGCGGCCTGATCCTCTGGATGCACACGTTTTCCCCTTCCAAGATGTGGATCACCGGGCTATCCAACCTCCGCAAACCCTTTTTGCACCTGCACACCCAGTTCAACCGCGATCTCCCCTGGGCCGACATTGACATGGATTTCATGAACCTCAACCAGTCCGCCCACGGCGACCGCGAGGCTGGCTTCATCCACACGCGGCTGCGGCTCAACCGCAAGGTGGTCGTCGGCCACTGGACGGACCCGCAAGTGCAGAATGGAATTGGTGCCTGGATGCGCGCGGCGCGGGCCGCCAACGACCTTCAGGGGGCCAAGTTCGCCCGGTTTGGCGACAACATGCGGCAGGTGGCCGTCACCGAAGGGGACAAGGTCGCAGCGGAGGCCAAGTTCGGCTACGCGGTCAACGGGTACGGCGTGGGAGATTTGGTCAAGGTGATCAATGACGTTTCCGATGCCGCGATTGCCGCGCTGGCCGGGGAGTATGAATCGCGGTACACGGTGGCGGCGGAGCTGAAAAAGGGTGGGGCGCGGCACAATTCGCTGCGGGACGGGGCGCGGATTGAAATTGGGCTGCGGACGTTTTTGGAAGCTGGCGGCTTCAAAGGCTTTACGACGACGTTTGAGGATCTGCATGGGCTCAAGCAGTTGCCGGGGTTGGCCGTGCAGCGGCTCATGGCGGATGGATATGGTTTTGGCGCGGAAGGGGATTGGAAGACCTGTGCCCTGCTGCGGGCGATGAAGGTCATCGGCGAAGGGCTGCCGGGGGGTACTTCGTTCATGGAGGATTACACCTATCATCTGGACCCGGCGGGTCACCTGGTGCTGGGGGCGCACATGCTGGAAATCTGCGAATCGATCGCGGCGGGCAAGCCGTCGCTGGAGATTCATCCGTTGGGCATCGGCGGCAAGGAAGACCCGGTGCGGTTGGTGTTTGATACCGCGGCCGGACCGGCGATCAACGCTTCGATTATTGATTTGGGAAACCGTTTCCGGTTGATTGTGCATGAAGTGGACGTGGTGACGCCACCGCAGAACCTGCCGAAGCTGCCGGTGGCGCGAGCGGTATGGAAGAGCAAGCCGGATTTCAAGACGGGGTGCGCGGCGTGGATTTACGCCGGGGGGGCGCACCACACCGGGTTCAGCAAGGCGGTGACGACCGAGCACATGGAGGACCTGGCGGACATTTTCAATGTGGAGCTGGTGATCATCGACGGGAAGACGGATTTGCGTTCGTTCAAGCAGGAGCTGCGCAACAGCGAGGTGTATTACCATCTGGCGCCGGGGATTGGCCGGTAGCACGATGAACAAATCCCACTGATTGACGGTGGCTATGAAACCGACGGTGTACATCGAGACAACAATCGTCAGTTACCTGACGGCATGGCCCAGCCGCGATGTTCTCCGCCTGTCCCATGGCTGATAAAATTGACCGCACATGTGCGGAACACGGATTCAAGGCCCCGCGCATCTTGATGCCTGAACTGTTGATGGAGTTTCCATGATCGACTACGACCAACCGGACAACGACCCCGTTGTGGCGGAAGTGCGTCGCGCCCGCGAGGAGTTCGCCGCTGAATTCCACAACGATCTCCATTCCATCTTCAAGGAAATGCAGCGGCGGCAAGCGGCAGCCGGCCGCACGTACGCTTCCATTCCACCGATCAAGCCCGTGCCGCCCAAATCCGTGAAAAAGGCGGGATAAGGCGTAATCGGAGAATCAGCGATTCTGGACCGGGTTCGAACTCCGGCACAACTTTCATCGGAATCACGCATTCGTTTTCGTCAACCCCGCCACTCTGAAAGTCGACCGTGATGCGATGGCGACATACGCGGCTCCCGCCGCCGTCGCCAACACCGCCGCAACGGCGTACATGGAGATATTGGAATACCAGGCCCCCAGGTTTGGCGTCAGCGGCACGTTGGTCAGCATCAGGAAGATGAGCAGGCACGCCACCAGGGAGACCAGTCCGAAGCGGATCAGCAGCACCATGCAGATGACGGAAATCAGCGCTTCGACGGCCCAGGCCACATAGGCCCCAGGCACCAGCACCGTTGTCGCAAACGTCACCACGATGACAAACCCGATGGCCGCGAGGAAGCGCTTGCGCAGCACCGTCAGCAGCAGGACCAGCAGCAGAAGTTGCAGGAGCGCGAAGTAGAGGGAGTTGTGAACGTACGTCAGAACCGTTGACAGGGGCGACACGGTGAGCATGTCCACCCGGCGGAAGAGCACCGGCAGCGGATGCACCAGGTGCAGCAGGGGGGGCAGCACCTTTTCCAACTGGAACAGCAGCACGCAGACCACGCCCGCAACGGAGCCGACGATGGCGTGGCGGCCAATGAGCGGGTCCAGCACGCGCCCCGACAGCAGGCGGGACCATGAGATCAGCGTCTCGGGCCAGATGCGCCGGACGTAGGGCTCCAGCGCCAGATAGTAGGCCCACACCAGGAGGGACGGGAAGAGCACCTCGCCCATGGCGTCGCGGAATTGAAAGAATTCCGGCAGAAACCCGGCGACGTGGTGGGCCCTGAATGCCCACGCCAGAAGCCCCGTGGTGGTGAAAAACACCGCCAGACGCATCGCTCCGTTGCGGTCGGCGCGGCCGGAACTGATGTTGATGAACGCCAGGACGAGAGCCACCACCAGCATGGTTAAAATCAGCGCCACCCGGACCGTGGCGTTTCCCGAGAGATTGGAGGAGGCCAGCAAATCCAGATTGGTCTCGCCTTTGGGATGGATGTCCCAATGATAATGCTTGAGCTTGAAGAACGTCGCCCGGCCCTGAAATCCCGCCGCTTCCACGCGCTGGGGCAGATCTTCCCGGTCGGTGTCCCTGGGGGTCCAGGCCATTTGGATATCGGCGAAATCCGGCGGCGTCAGCGTGGGCGACGCGGGTTTGAAGTCGTCCATGTTCAGGTCGGCCGCCTTAAAGAGCTGTGACCATTCGACGGGTTTGGCGGATGGAGGCACCTGGATCGGCGGCGCGGCGGCGGGCAGCGTGCCGGGCGTTTCGGCGGTCATGGTCGCGGGGGCCGGCGGGGGTATGGAGGCCTTGGGGACTGCTTCAAACTCCAGCAACTTTCCCGTCGGGTCCAATTCGATGCGCACCATGTCGGGCACGGTCACCGGCGGATCAAGTTCCCCCACCACGGCCGTCGGCGTCACCAGATATTTCGGGGATTCGCGGTACCAGAAGTAAATCGGTCCGGGGTCGCCACTGGATAATTGTTCCCAACTGTCGGGGGCGGGGTGCTTTTGAACATACTGGTAATAATCGTAATCCACGGCGTAGCCGTTGGCGGTGTCCGTGGCTTTTTCCTGAAACTCCGGCTCCTTGTGATACCCCAGCGTCTTGACGATATCCGAGGCTTCCTTCTGCAGCACCACCGGCGGGTTTTCATCCAGATGAAGCGCGGGGCGGTTGAGAAAGTCCGACTGCCGGGCGAGCAGCAGGATCGCAAGCAATCCCGCGGCGACCACGGCCAGGAGCGTAAGCGCCATCGGGGCCTTGAGGCCGGAGGTTCCGCCGGCGGCGGCGACCATTTCGGGGGAAGGGGTTTCGCCGGCGGCGAGGGCGGCGGCCATGGGGTCGCCGCCGGGGAGTGCGGCGGCGACGGCGATGGCGGAGGCGAAGCGTTTGGCGGGGTTTTTTTCGAGGCAGCGGAGGATGACGGTTTCGATGGTGGGGTCGATCTGGTCGAAGAAGACGGAAGGGTTCTTGGGTCGTTCGTGCTGGTGGAGGCGGACATATTCGGGGAAGGAGCCGGCCTCGAAGGTCTGGCGGCCGGTGAAGATTTCGTAGAGCACCAGGCCGAGGGAGTAGATGTCGGAGCGGACGGTAATTTCCTTGCCGACGAGCTGCTCGGGGGACATGTAGGCGGGGGTGCCGGCGCGCAGCTCGCGGCCCTGCAACTGGTCCACGGGGGCGGCGAGGCCGAAATCGGTGATGCGGACGTTGCCGCGGCCATCGACCATGACGTTGGCGGGCTTGAGATCGCGGTGAAGGAGGCCCTTGTCGTGGGCGGCGGCGAGGCCGGAGCAGAGCTGGCGGGCGATCTGGATGCACTTGTCCTGCGGGAGGCGGCCGATGCGGCGGCCGAGGGAGGCGAGATCCTCGCCATCGACGTATTCCATGGAGATGAACTGTTCGCCGGCGTACTCGCCGATATCAAAGACGCGGCAGACGTTGGGGTGGGAGACCTGGCGGGCGAAGCGGACTTCGTTGTGGAAGCGCGCGAGCCAGCGCGGGTTGCTGGAGAAGACGGGGGGCAGGAATTTGAGCGCGACGGACTGACTGAGGGTGAGGTCGTCGGCGCGGTAGACTTCGCCCATGCCGCCCATGCCGAGGAGTTCGACGATCTGGTAGCGTTCGGCGATTTTGGTGCCGGGGCGGAAGCGTCCCTGCTGCATGGCGACCCCGAGTTCGGCTTCCAGTTCGCCGCTGACGAGGTGGTCGATTTCCTCCTCGCCTGGGGGCATGAGTTTGCTGGAGCGCAGATCGGGTGCGGGGTCTTCGAGGAGTTGGGTGTTGCGGTAGTGGTGTTCGAGGAGGGAATCGACCTCGCGGCGGAGCGGGCCATCGTCGCCGCATTCCTTGTCGAGAAAGGCGGCGTGGGCATCGGCGGGCAGGGCGGTGGCGGCCTGGAAGATTTGTTTGACGCGTTTGTA
>Ga0302320_10022797_pt1 | contig 12327 bp, 11 predicted proteins | sample Bog_T0_3_FD_202130 | JGI IMG/M metagenome (GOLD analysis project Ga0302320, IMG submission 202130) | Peat permafrost microbial communities from Stordalen Mire near Abisko, Sweden - Bog_T0_3 | ecosystem: Environmental > Terrestrial > Soil > Wetlands > Peat | place: Sweden: Abisko, Stordalen Mire...
CGCCTGCAAGGCGTCATTCATCGCGCCGTCGAAGAGCGGCTGGGCGGGGAGGCCATTCACACCGGCCGCCGGCTCGGCGCCGTCGCCCAGCACGAGGGCGGGGTGATCGCGCATTTCTTCGATCGCACCGGCGCCCACGTCGAGACCGCGCGCGGCGACATCCTGATCGGCGCCGACGGCATTCATTCGCGGGTGCGCGAGATGCTGTTTCCGGACGAGGGACCGCCGTGCTGGAACGGGCTGATGCTGTGGCGCGGCGCCCGCGACTGGCCGGCGTTCCTGACCGGCCGCTCGATGATCGTGGCCGGCGGCCTGAACGCCAAGGTCGTGGTCTATCCGATCGCGGAGGGATCGAGCCCCGCCAACCGGCTGACCAACTGGGCCGTGCTGGTGAAGGTCGGCGACGGCCATACGCCGCCGCCGCGGCGCGAAGACTGGTCGCGGCCCGGCAAGCGCGAGGAATTGATGCCGCATGTGGCGCGGTTCTCGGTTCCTTATGTCGACGTGCCGAACCTGATCTCGGCGACGCCGGAGTTTTACGAATATCCGACCTGTGACCGCGATCCCCTGCCGTATTGGAGCTGGGGACGCGTCACGCTGCTGGGCGACGCTGCGCATCCGATGTATCCGGTCGGGTCCAACGGCGCCTCGCAGGCGATCCTCGATGCGCGCTGCCTTGCCGATGCGCTGGCGCGGGCCGAACATCCGCGCCAGGCGTTGCTGGCCTACGAGCAGAAGCGATTGCCGATGACGGCCGAGATCGTGCGCTCCAACCGCCGCGGCGGCCCCGAGGGCGTGATCGATGCGGTCGAGCAGTTGGCGCCCGATGGTTTCACGGATATCGAAAAAGTGCTGAGCCACGCCCAGCGCGAGGCCATCGTGCGCGGCTACGCCTCCAAGGCCGGCTTCGCGGCGCCGCCGCTGGGGCTTGCGGCGGTGCGGGCGTAAGCGCCCGCGCGTGACGGCGCGGATTTCTGATTCAAATTTCAAACAGCCGAACGCAATGAAGTTGAATTCGCATTGCGAGCGAAGCGAAGGAGAGCAAAGCAATCCGCTTCGCTGACGCTCCCAGGAAGAAAACAGAAGCCGTGTTCTCCCCTCCCTCCACGCGCGCTTGCGCGTGGTGGGGAGGGGTCGGGGGTGGGGGGTCTGTCCGGTTGCTCCTCCGGCAGAAAGTTTGCTGAGCTACCCCCCACCCCCGACCCCTCCCCGCCGCTACGCGGGGGGAGGGGAGAAGACCAATCGCCTTGATTTGCAAGCATCAGGGTCACCCAAGGCCGGTACCGAATGCGCAGGGACGTTGAAGCATGCGAGCCCCGCCCATCGGCACTATCGTCCTCGTAGACACACCTTCGCGTTCCCGCGGCTTGTTTCGCCCGGGTTGTGCCGATCGTTCCGCCCAAAAAGAGGGCGTGGGGAATGCCGGGTGCCCAGTGCACCCGAAGCCTCGTGTGCGAAAGTAGTGGTTGGAATGCACACGAGTATTCACAGCGAGTTCACCGGAAAACGCCCGGCATCCCCACGCAATGGTTTACGGCTTATACCGCGCTCTCCCTGGCGACCGGGCTTTCTTGCCACCATCGCCGGCGGATAGCTCCGCCGACTTGACACCAGCATCGGGGTGTCAGGACCACACGGTTTTGCCGTCCGCATCACGCGCCGTTCGTCAAAAGCGCATCCGCGTCCACCGCATCCCGGCCCGCGTTCGTGACGATCGCGAAACGCCCCTCTCATCGGGCGGGACGGCGATCTTTATACAACTGATTTTGGTTTCGGAAAATCAGAATATTTTCGCAAGAGGGGCTTTACTGCGGGTCTCGAAAATCGCGAAGTGATTTTCCCGTCGGGCGCGGTCAGCGAAGCGTTACGGCATCGGGCGGATTGCTGCGACAGTGCATCAATTGCGCGGCCACTGCCCCGCACGGCGGGTCGAAGCGAAAGCCGTTCGCCAAGTCGGCGCAATGCGCTCGCTATCTATTGCGCCCCACAGCTATCGTCGCTGCGGCTGCGGGTATTTATCCTCACGCTCCCGGGGGCGGCGGCAGGAAGTGGATGTTGTGCTCGGCGGCCAGCGCCACCACGGCGTCCGGCGTCTGCTCTTTCATGTTGTGGATGCCCCAGAACAGATCATACAGCTTCTGGGTCGGTGAGACCCAGAACAGCACCTTCGCGGTCCGGCCGGATTTATTGAAGATGCCGTGCGGTATGCCCATCGGCAGGCGGACCAGGTCGCCGGGGGTGGCCTGCGTTTCGCCGCCGCCCAGCATGAAGTCGAGCTGGCCCTCCAGGATATAGAGATATTCGTCCTGATCCGGATGGATGTGCGGCGGCACGAAAGTCTCCGGCGGGAAGGTCGCGTGCCATGAGAAGGAATGCGTGGTGACGCTCTTGGGAACATAGGTCTGGCCGAGGATGTTCCAGGAAATTCCCTGGATGCCCTCATTGGCCCGGGTGATGCCGGCGATTTCGGTTTTCATGAATTCAATCCCTCCCTGTTCGTTCAGTTGCTGCCCGGCGTGCATTCCTTGGCGTAACGGTCGCCGTAATTCTCGAACACCTTTTCGACGATCTCGGTCTGGAATTTGCCGTCGGGGCGTTTTGCCACTTTGGTCAGATAGAAATCCTGGATCGGATAGCCGTTGGTGTTGAACTTGAAACCGCCGCGCAGCGAGGTGAAGTCGGCCTTTTTCAGCGCGGCGCTCACGGCTTCCTTGTTGGCGAGGTCGCCCTTCGCCGCCTTGACGGCGCTGTCGATCAGCAGCGCCGCATCGTAACCCTGCATGGCATAGGTGCCGGGCACGCCGTTGTAGGCCGCTTCATAGCTGGCGACGAATTTTTTGTTCTGGGGATTGTCGAGATTGGGCGCCCAGTTAGCGCCGCCGAACATGCCGACCGCGGCGTCCTGCTGCGCCGGCAGCGTCGATTCATCGACGGTGAACGCTGACAGTACCGGAATTCTGTCGGCAAGGCCGGCCTGGCTGTACTGTTTCACCAGGCTGACGCCCATGCCACCCGGCATGAAGGTGAACACGGCGTCGGGCTTCAGCGAAGCGATCTTGGAGAGTTCGACCTGGAAATCCAGCGAACCCAGCGGCATGTAGGTTTCCTCGACGATCTCTCCCTTGTAGTCGAGCTTGAACCCGGCGGCGGAATCCTTGCCGGCCTGATAGTTCGGAACCAAGAGATAGACCCGCTTGTAGCCGCGATCCTGCGCAACCTTGCCGAGGATCTCGTGCACCTGGTCGTTCTGGTAGGAGGTCACGTAGAAATAGGGGCTGCAGTTCTTGCCGGCGTAGCTCGACGGGCCGGCGTTCGGGCTGATCAGGAAGGTCTTCGAATCCGTCACCGGCTTGTGGATCGCCTGCAGGATATTGGAGAAGATCGGCCCCACCACGAAATCGACCTTGTCGCGTTCCAAAAGGCCCTTGACCTTGGTGACGGCGGCGTCCGGCTTGAGTTCGTCATCGGCCACCACGACCTCGACGTCACGGCCGCCCATCTTGCCGCCGAGATCCTTGACCGCGAGCGCGAAACCGTCGCGGACCTGCTGGCCGAGCGCCGCCGCGGGACCCGACAGCGTGAGGATCACGCCGATCTTCAGTTTCTCCTGTGCGGCGGCTTGTCCGGCGGCGATGCTCAGGAGAACCGCAAGTCCGGCCAACTTGATCTGCTGCTTCATGACTTCTTCCTCGTTGCACCAGCCGGGATCCGGGCGTTCCGGACCTTGAGCTTATTCTGATGAAGGCCGGCGTCGCAAGCAAAGCGGCAGCCGGCGTGATCCGATCGCGGCCGATCCATGCAAGCGGCGCGCCAATTGTTTGAAACCTAAAGGAAATCCGCGGGCGGCGACCAAGTTGCCGGCGGGGGCGCCTTTTGACTTGCAGGCCGGGGCAAATTATTTGAAGGTCAAAACAACGAGATAACATTCGGCAGGCGCGAGCATGGCGGGCTTTCTCCCTGCCGCCGTCAGGGCTCCAGGCAGGTATGATCGCATCATGATCCTCGATTCCGAGACCAAGGCCGTCGAACTCCCGGAAGATCACGGCAACGAAATCAGATTGTGGCTTCGTCTGTTGACCTGCACCACCCTGATCGAGGGCGAGGTGCGCAGCCGGCTGCGCGAGCGGTTCGAGGTCACGCTGCCGCGCTTCGATCTGATGGCCCAGCTCGACAAGGTGCCGGATGGCATGACGTTGTCCGATGTCTCGAAGCGGATGATGGTGTCGAACGGCAACGTCACCGGGCTGGTCGAGCGCCTGGTTGAATCCGGCCATCTCGACCGGCGCACATCCGACACCGACCGGCGCGTGCAGGTGATCCGGCTGACCAAGGCCGGCCGCGCCGAGTTTCGCCGGATGGCCGCCGAACACGAGACCTGGATCGCCGACCTGTTTTCGGACCTGACGCCGAAGGACGTCCGCGAATTGATGCGGCTGTTGGCCAAGACCAAATCTTCGGCGCAGAAGTCGGCGCAAAAACGGGCATCGTGAACCTTGGGCGCCGGGGTCGACTACGAGGTCGAATACAACAACCGGGCGCGGGTTCCGGAAAATCCCGCGATCATCGCCGGCTGGGCCAGGGATGCCGCGGCCTATCGCGATCGGCACGCGCCGCGCGCCATCGCCTATGGTCCGGGCCCGCGCAAGAGCATCGATTTCTTTCCCGGCACGGGTGAGGGACCGATCGTCGTCTTCATCCACGGTGGCTACTGGCAGGCGCTGGACGCTTCGTTTTTCAGCCATCTCGCCGCCGGGCTGAATGCCCACGGTATCGGCGTCGCCATTCCCAGCTACGATCTTTGCCCCGCTGTCACCGTGGACGAGATCATCCGGCAGATGCGGATGGCGGCGCGCGAGCTGGCGCGTCTCGCGCCGTCCCTCGTCATGGCGGGCCATTCCGCGGGCGGCCATCTCGCCGCCTGCATGCTGGCGACGGACTGGCCGGCTTACGACGGCTCGTTGCCCCGCGACCTCATCGTGGCGGCCTACGCCATTTCGGGCCTGTTCGATCTGGAACCGCTGGTGGGGACGTCGATCAACACGGCGCTGCAGCTCGACCGGGCGGCCGCACATGCCGTGAGCCCGTTGTTCTGGCCCGCGCCGGCGCGCGGAAGTCTCGATGCGGTGGTCGGCGAAAACGAAAGCGCGGAATATTGGCGGCAATGCCGGACGATCGTCGATCGCTGGGGAGCCGCCGGGATCGCCGCCCGGTTCGGCGTCGTCCCCGGCGCCAACCATTTCACCGCGATCGCGCCGCTGGCCGATCCGCAGTCGGCGATGGTGTCGCGCTTGAGGGAACTGGCGGGGCGGTAGGATCCAAAAAAGTGCGGGATTGCCCGAATCTGGGCACTTGCGCCAAATTGCTTTAAGTATAAAATGATTGGGAGTGGAGCGCTGCCGGACGGTCTCAAACCTTTCATCGCGAAAACGAGGGACGACGGAAATGTCAGGTGGAATTTCCAGCCTTGATCGAAACCTTGGGCCATCGGGCCATGTCGACGATTTTGCGCGACGAAATCTTCCGCCGTTCGAGCAATGGCCGGAGCTGCTGCTCGACCGTCCTGAGTTCAGGTATCCCGAATATCTCAACGCCGCGGTCGAACTGACCGACCGGATCGTCGAGAAGGGGCTCGGCGATCGTGTCGCGCTGATCGGCAACGGTCGCCAGCGCACCTACAAGGAATTGACGGACTGGTCGAATCGTCTTGCCCATGCCCTGGTGGAGAATTACGGCGTCAAGCCCGGTAACCGCGTCCTGATACGCTCCGGCAACAATCCGGCGCTGGTCGCGGCATGGCTCGCGGCCACCAAGGCCGGCGCCGTCGTGGTCAATACCATGCCGATGCTGCGCGCCGGCGAGCTGACGCAGATCGTCGACAAGGCGGAGATCGCGCTGGCGCTGACCGACAGCCGCATCGCCGACGAACTGGTGGCCTGCGCCAAGACCAGCCGCTTTCTCAAGCAGGTCGTGAATTTCGACGGCACGTCGAACCATGACGCCGAGCTCGATCGGGTGGCGCTGAGCAAGCCGGTCCGCTTCGAGGCGGTCAGAACCGGCCGGGACGATGTCGCCTTGCTGGGATTCACCTCCGGGACCACGGGAGAGCCGAAGGCGACGATGCATTTCCATCGCGACCTCCTGATCATCGCCGACGGCTATGCCAGGGAAGTCCTCAACGTCACCCCGGACGATGTCTTCGTGGGCTCGCCGCCGCTCGCCTTCACGTTCGGTCTCGGCGGCCTTGCGATTTTTCCGCTGCGGTTCGGCGCCACCGCGACGCTGCTGGAAAACGCCGCGCCGAGCGAGATCGTCAAGATCATCGAGACCTACAAGGCCACGATCTGCTTCACCTCGCCGACCGCGTACCGGGCGATGATGGCCGCGATGGACAAGGGCGCCGATTTGTCGTCGCTGCGTCTGGCGGTTTCGGCCGGAGAAACCCTGCCGGCGCCGGTTTTCGAAAACTGGACCCGCAAGACCAGCAAGTCCATTCTCGACGGCATCGGCAGCACCGAAATGCTGCACATCTTCATCACCAACCGGGTGGGTGACGCGGTGGCCGGAACCACGGGGCGTCCGGTTTCGGGTTACGAGGCCAAGGTCGTCGACGCCGACATGAACGAAGTGCCGCCGGGCACCGTCGGCAGGCTGGCGGTCCGCGGCCCGACCGGATGCCGCTATCTGGCGGACTCGCGGCAGTCGAATTATGTGCGCGACGGCTGGAACCTGACGGGCGATACGTTCGTCCGCGACGAGAATGGCCGCTTCGCTTTCGTGGCCCGGTCGGACGACATGATCGTCTCTTCCGGCTACAACATCGCCGGCCCCGAGATCGAGACCGCGTTGCTGACCCACCCCTCGGTGGCCGAGTGCGGCGTGGTCGGCGCGCCCGACGAGGCGCGCGGCATGATCGTCAAGGCCTATGTGGTTGTGGTCTCCGGCGTCGAGGCCGATGCGGCGCTGGCAAGCGAACTGCAGGACCACGTCAAACGCGAGATCGCGCCCTACAAATATCCGCGCGCGATCGAGTTCGTCGCGCAATTGCCGAAGACCGAAACCGGCAAGTTGCAGCGGTTTGCGCTGCGGCAGATGGCGCGGGCCGGCGCCGCTTCGGCGGGCATGGCCGCGGAATGAATGCACGAAATGATGGAGAGTTTTCAGTGAGCACGCCAAAAGGGCCGACGCTTGCGGTGGTGCCGGCTGCGAAGGGCGAGACGCCGGCCGCGGCTGCGCTGGTCCTGCAGCCGAGCGGCTGGCCGGCCCCGAAGGGATATGCCAACGGCATGGCGGCGGACGGCCGCCTGGTGGTGACCGGCGGCGTCATCGGCTGGGACCCGCAGGAGCATTTGCCGGCGGACTTCGTCGCGCAGGTTCGTCAAACCCTGAGCAACATCTCGGCGATTCTGGCGGAAGGCGGCGCGCGGCCCGAGCATCTCGTGCGCCTCACCTGGTACGTCGTCGACATGGAAGAATATCTGGCGAACCTGAAGACGCTGGGGCAGGTCTACCGCGACATCTTCGGCGCGCATTATCCCGCGATGGCGCTGGTCCAGGTCGTGCGCCTCGTCGAAAAGGCAGCAAGGGTCGAGGTCGAGGCCACCGCGGTGGTGCCGCGCTGAAGGCTTGCGCATCGAAGATGGCGCGCTTAATCTTGCCCCGCAACGGGTTCCGCTCACCTCTCCCTAGGGGAGAGGTGGAAACCTCCGACCTTGTTTCACTTAACTCCAATCTCACGCTAATAATACTGACTGCGATCGCCGGCTGTTGCTTCCGGCGCGCTTTCTTTTTTCGGCCGCGCTTCGAGCACCGTTCGGATTTCCTTGGCTCTGGTCAGGGCCCGGCGGATATTTCGATCTTCCGAACTGGTGTCGAACGTGATCATCCGGTTGCAGTGCTGACAGTTGGTCTGGAATCCGTTGCGGATGTTTTGCGCCCGCTCCCGGAATACCTGCGAGCATTTGGTGCATTTGATTTTGACTTTTTCGTCGATCATGAGCGCCCATGTGACGCCGCGATCCTGCGGTCCGCGGCTTAAGGGCGGGTTTAGTGGTTCGTTAAAACGGTAATGAAACCGCCGCCGGACGGATGACGCGCAAATTCGCTCAGCCTTCGGACCCATCAGCCGCGCATTCGCGCAATCGCCCCGGCAATGATCTGCATCGTCACGCCAACCGCCCATCCCAGCATGATCATGCCGGTCCAGAAGATGTGCGGGTCTTCGCGAAACACGATCACTGCGACCGAGATAAAGGCCGTCCAGGTCGCGAGGAACGTGCCGGCGGCACTGAGAAATTCCGCTGAATCGATCCCTCCGCCGGAACCAGGCGCTTCGCCGTCGGTCTCGTGAAAGGCGAGGGGAGGGGTATCGATGCCGAGATAAAACCCGATCGCGCCGACGATCATCATGGTGACGACAAAGCCCTGGGAAGTGAGCACCGCGATGCGCGACCCGACATGGGCGGCAACGAACAATCCGCCGGACGCTCCAGCCATTGCAAGTCCGACGCGCTCCAGGACATGGGCCGCTTTTCTAAGACGAAATCGCATGGGCGTAACCCTCAGGGGAGCGAGAGGCCGGGATGCCGCATTTGGCTTGCAGGCCCTAGTCCCGATACGACGGGTCGACCCGATCGAGCTTGCGCAGCAGCGCCGGCCAGGCCAGTTCGCCGTTGCGGTTGGGCAGATTGGGCCGCGGTTTCACCTTGTCGAAGGTTTCTTCCAGTACCTCCTGCGGCGGATAGACCAGCCGGGTATTGCAGGACAGCGCCATCACCTGCACTTCGCAGGCCCGTTCCATGCGGTAGAGCAGGTTGAATGTCGCGGGAATGGTGCGTCCGACCACGAGCAGTCCGTGGTTGCGCAGGATCATCGCCTCGTGATCGCCGAGATCGGCCACCAGCCGTTCGCGCTCGCCGACATCGTCGGCGATGCCCTCGAAGTCATGGTAGGCGATGTGGAGGAACCGCATCGAGGTCTGCGCCAGCGGCAATAGTCCGCATTCCATCGCCGACACCGCCATGCCCGCCGGCGTATGGGTGTGCGCCACGCAATCGACGTCGTGTCTGGCCATGTGGATGGCGCTGTGAATGACGAAGCCGGCGGCGTTGACGCCGTAGTCCGAGGCGTTGAACAGCACGTTGCCGTCGAGATCGATCTTGATCAGGCAGGACGCGTCGATTTCCTCGTAGAGCATCCCGTAGGGGTTGATCAGGAAATGCTCGTGCGAGCCGGGAACGCGGCACGAGATGTGGTTGGCGATCATCTCGGTCATGCCGTACATCGCGGTGAGGCGGTAGCAGGCCGCAAGGTCGACGCGGGTCTGCCATTCCTCGGGGCTGACCTGCTCGCGGACCGTTTTGACCATTTTGATCGCAGGGGAATTGACGGGGGTCATGGAGCGTCTCCGTTGCAACGGATGATTTGTTCGGCCTGACCGACCGGGCCTCAGGATAGCTGCAACCTGGGTTGCGCCGCAAGATAGGGGCGCAGCCATGATTGCAGCCCAGCCATCAGCCAAGCGCCGATCGGGCGGGCTTGGGTCGGACGGGCTTGCCGGGATCAGAGCGCGCTCCCCCGGCTTTGCTGCACGGCAAAATGGCGATCGTCGCAAATCCTTCATACGCGGCCTATACTTGGTCGGCCGTTGGTGTTGATGTCCCCCAAGCCTTGGCAAATCAGGCCTTGGTAGATCAAGTCTTGGAAATCGCCTTCCTTTTGCAGCCGGAGCCCGTTTCATGAAGACCGTTCGTTTTGTCCTTGCCTTGCTTGCGCTGGCGCTGGTGGCGCCGCTGCAATCTGCCAAAGCGGCCGATGTCATCTGCTACAACTGCCCGCCGGAATGGGCGGACTGGGCTTCCATGCTCAAGGCGGTCAAGGCCGACCTCCATTACGATATCCCGCACGACAACAAGAATTCGGGCCAGGCGCTGGCGCAAATTCTCGCCGAGAAGAACAATCCGGTCGGCGATATCGGCTATTTCGGCGTCACCTTCGGCATGAAGGCCAAGGCCCAGGACGCCCTGGAGCCCTACAAGCCCGCCCATTGGGACCAGGTGCCGGCGGGCCTGAAGGATCCGGACGGTTACTGGACCACCATCCATTCCGGCACGCTCGGGCTGTTCGTCAACAAGGATGCGCTCGGCGGCAAGCCGGTGCCGGCCTGCTGGAAGGACCTCTTGAAGCCGGACTACAAGGGGATGGTCGGCTATCTCGACCCGTCTTCGGCGGCGGTCGGATATGTCGGCGCGGTCGCGATCAATCTGGCGCTCGGCGGTTCGGCGGCCAATTTCGATCCGGCGATCAGCTTCTTCAAGGAGCTGCGCAAGAACGATCCGATCGTCCCCAAGCAGACCTCCTACGCCCGCGTGGTCTCTGGCGAGATGCCGATCCTGCTGGACTATGATTTCAACGCCTATCGCGCCAAATACCAGGAAAAGGGCAACTTCGAATTCGTGATCCCCTGCGAGGGTTCGGTGGTATTTCCCTACGTCGTCGGTCTGGTCAAGAACGCGCCCGACAAGGAAAAAGCCGAGAAGGTGCTGGACTATCTGTTGTCCGACAAGGGCCAGGCGATCTGGACCAACGCTTACTTGCGTCCGGCGCGCCCGATCGAATTGCCGGAGGCCGTGAAGGCGAAATTCCTGCCCGACAGCGATTATGCGCGCGCCAAGGCCGTCGATTGGGGCCAGATGGAAAACGTGCAAAAAGGCTTCGTCGACCGCTATCTCGCCGAAGTCCGCTGAGGCAGTATGGCGGCCTGAGCCTTCCCGGTTCGGATTGAATCAGACCCGGGAAGGTTCTACATTTTTGTTTGACGCGTTTTCTTCACGCGAACCGGCTTCCACTTCGCTTGAAAACGCTACGCGTTCAAGGGCGCCATTCCTTCATGCCGCATCGATCCTTCGTCTGGCTGTGCCTGTTGCCGCTCGCCGTGGTGACGGCGGCGTTCTTCCTGCTGCCAATGGCGCGGCTGGTGGTGACGGGCGCCGAAGGACCGCAGGGCCTCGCCGGCTATCTGGCGATCCTGACCGAGCCGCGCTACCGCGACACCCTGATCAACACCGTGCTGCTGGCGGCCGCGACCACGGTCGCCACGCTCGCCATCGCGACCGTCGCCGGGATGTTCCTGCAGCGCCATCGCTTCCCCGGCCGCGCTGTGCTGATCGCGATGCTGACCTTTCCGCTGGCATTTCCCGGCGTGGTCGTCGGTTTCCTGATCATCCTGCTGGCCGGCCGCCAGGGCCTGATCGGCGGGGTTACCAGTTTCCTGTTCGGCGAGAAGCTGGTGTTTGCCTATTCGATCTACGGGCTGTTCCTCGGCTATCTCTATTTCTCGATCCCGCGCGTCATCCTCACGGTGATGGCCGCGGTGCAGAAGCTCGACATCGGCCTGGAAGAAGCCGCCCGCTCGCTCGGCGCCACCCCCTGGGCGGTGCAGCGCGACATCGTGCTGCCGGCGCTGGGACCGGCCTTCGTGGCCTCCGGCGCCATTGCCTTTGCCACCGCGATGGGCGCGTTCGGCACAGCCTTCACGCTGGCGACCAACATCGACGTGCTGCCGATGCTGATCTACACCGAGTTCACCCTGGCGGCGAACTTCGCGACCTCGGCTTCGCTGTCGATCGGGCTCGGAATCATCACCTGGGCGATCCTGGCGCTGGCCCGCTCGTTCAGCGGCAGCACCGTCGCAGCGGCCGGATGAGCTCATGCGCGACCGCCTGATCTTTGCCGGCCAATTGATCTTCACGCTGCTCGTCGCCGCGTTCCTGGTGGTGCCCGCGATTTTGTCGATCTCGGCCGGCGTCACTGTGAATTACTTTCAGGGCATCCGGTCCGGCATCACCCTGCAATGGGTGTTCCAGGTCTGGGACCTCTATGCCGGCACCATCCTGCTGTCGTTCGTGATCGCCATTGCGACGCTGGCGGTTACACTGGTCGTCGGCGTTCCCGCCGCCTACGCGCTGCACGTCCGGGGCGGGCGGCTGTCGCGGATCGCAGAGGAAATCATCACCTTGCCGCTGGCGATTCCCGGGCTCGCGATCGCGCTGGCGCTGCTGCTGACCTATGGCAGCTTCAGCGAGTTCCGCCGCTCCTGGCTCTTCATCCTCACCGGTCATGTCATCTTCACCATGCCGTTCATGGTACGGTCGGTGATGGCGGTGTTCGCCACCATCGACGTCAGGACGCTGGACGAGGGCGCAGCCTCGCTCGGCGCTTCGCCGTGGCGGCGGTTTTTCGACGTGATCGTTCCCAATGCGGTGCCGGGAATCCTCGCGGGCAGCCTGATGGTGGTGACGCTCTCGCTCGGCGAGTTCAACCTGACCTGGA
>Ga0302320_10022798_pt1 | contig 12327 bp, 5 predicted proteins | sample Bog_T0_3_FD_202130 | JGI IMG/M metagenome (GOLD analysis project Ga0302320, IMG submission 202130) | Peat permafrost microbial communities from Stordalen Mire near Abisko, Sweden - Bog_T0_3 | ecosystem: Environmental > Terrestrial > Soil > Wetlands > Peat | place: Sweden: Abisko, Stordalen Mire...
GGACTGGCGGAGTTGCGGCCCCGTTTTCCGAGCGCGGCGCTGGGAGCCGCAGGAACATCCAAACTCTCCAAGCAGCTTTCGATTTATTTCCCGCGTGTTCAGAGTTTCGAAGTTGCTGCGGGTCGCCGACCCCTCCGAAGGCAAATCAGAACACCGCCAATCACTTGTGCAGCCGGTTGCGGCTGCGCCACTGGCTGGGGGTAAGGTTCAATTTCTGCCGGAAGAGGCGCGAGAAATACAATTCATCTTCGAAGCCAGTCAGCATGGCGATTTCCTTAACCGACAATTCGGTTTCAGTGAGCAGGCCGCGGGCGCGAACGAGCCGGAGTTCGAGCAGGTACTGGTGCGGGCTCAAACCGGTGTAGGCGGCAAAGGTATGGCGGAACCAACTGTAACTGACCCCGAGTTCGCGCGCCAAAAGCTGCATGTCCAAGTGACGCGCAAAATCAGTCTGGATGCGGGCTATCGCCGATTCAACGGCGTTGGCATTTTGCGAGTCCGTAGCCGGCTGCGCTTGTTGCGACGAGTAAATGAGGCCCATCAGATTGTGCGTCGCCCCGGCTAGGATTTGTTGTAGTGCTGGCCGATTTGCCCGGATAGACTGCATCACGCGGCTGAAGGTGGCCAGCACCGTGTCCTCGGCATTGATTTTGACGACCGGATTTTTCACAGAGAACAGCTTGTGCCGCAGCCAGCGGCGAGCCATTTCGCCATCAAAGCAAATCCAATGTTCATGCCAGCCGGCTTTGGGGTCGGGCGAGTAGCGATGCCAGATTTTTGGAAACAGCAGGAACACATGGCCGGCTTCAACGGACACGGAAATATTCGGTTTCGATTCAAATTTTCCGCTGCCGCTGGAGATATAGACCAGCGCAAATTCGTGGAGGGCCCGCCCCTGTTGCCAGTCAAACGCGAATCCCTTCGGATGGCCGACCGGCGGATACCTCGTGTGCGGCATGATCCGCGCTTCGCCAGCAGTGGTCACGTAAAGTCCCCAATTATTATCGCGCCGGCTGATGGGAAAATAACGATAAAATGAAATGTTTTCGGATTTCATGCGGCTGCTGAAAATTAGGTTTCGTCGCCCGTCAAGTCAAGCTTCCAACTTTCTGCTTTTCTTTGTGGCATCCGCCTGAATCCGCCCACATCCGGCCATACAAAACTACCCGCCCTGCAAAAATCGCCAGCTCTCACCCGCTTGTCGCATGAAAGGGCAGCAACGGCGAACTGCCTCCTCCCGTGTTCTCGTATCCTCACGGTCTTTTCCGATCACGCATCACGCATTACGCTCCACGCTTACCCATCTATTCTTCGAAACGAACCCAAACTTAAATTTCCGGAAAGCCAGCAACATCCGGTTCCCGTTGGATTCATTGGCAAGAATGGAATCCGGAAAGATTTCTTTTTTTTGCAGTTGACACAAACGCTTTTTCGGTCATATTAACGACTAGATCGGTCGTTTATTAATATTGTGGTAACGAATAGATCAAAACACTGCTTAGATTTTGTACCATGATTTTGCGTGTAGTAAACGCCGACTCTCTCGGACTGAAAATGAAAAGAAAACCGAATTGGAAATTGATCGATAACGCCGCAGACTTGAATTCTGCGCTCGCAGAGTTCGCTGTGGTGGACTTGGCGACAACGAACTCGGCTATAGGCATCGGCCGCCCGTGTGTGCCGGCTCAGCCGAAAACAATATGTTCCCGTGACTGCGAATCACTTTCTAATGAAAATATTTCGCCCATGCCAATCGCGTTGTTGCTAGTGGTTTCCGCAACTGGCTCCGAAGAAATCAATGCCAACCATTTTGTCCATGAGAACTGCCATTTTATCCATTGCTGAATGCGGGTGATTTGTGGGATAGTTGACCATCGCACCAATTTAGGCATGATGAAACCGATCAATCATGAAACGCGGACGCCGTCAACACGGTCGTCGGAGCAATCAAAATAACCATAACCAAAAACCCAAACACAACCAAAATGAAAATCAAAGCAATCACAACCATCCCAAGCACTTGGCGCAGATTCAGCAATTGGAGAATACTGGCAGCCCTTTTGCCAATCTTGTTCATGACCGGCTTGGTGCAGGCGCAGTTTGTGACCAACATCATCTATCAAGACAACTTTGCCCGAACCGGGCAGTTGGACGGGACGGCACCCGATACGGTGAACACCCCCGGTGCCACTTGGTTTGCCTGCAACATTCCGGCAAAGAATGCGCAATTGCAAACTGATGGCGCGTCGCTAGCCCTTACCAACACGCCCGGCACGACGAACGGAATTTACTTGAATGGTTTTTTGCCGTTCACGCCGCAGGTGGGGCATGTCTATAGAGTCAGTGCCAATATCAGCTCGCTGTCCGGCAGCAATCAGTGGCTGGCGATGGGTTTCGCCACGCACGCGTTAACGAACAACTTTTTTGCCACCTACCAATGCGGCTCGGGATGGGTGCTCGTGCGCGGGAACGGCCTCGGGTTTTCAACGTTTGGAGCGTTGACTGCCTCAAGTGCTTTTCCCACCACGTTTGGCACCAGCACGAATTTGTTCGCAGTCACACTGGACACGACCGCCGGAAATGCAAATTATGGATGGACCATTAAATTTTATACCAATGGGGTCTTGGTGACTGGCGGCAATTACACCATTCCGTATGGCAATTATCCCATCAAGTATGTGGGTATTGGCGCGGATGCTGGACAGGGGTATTTCCAAAATTTCACCTTGACTGATGTCCTGGAGCGCCAAGGGGTGCCGACGATCACCGAACCACCCCAGAATACAACGGCGCAGGCCGGTCAAACAGCCACTTTCTGGGCTGGTGTCACCAATGATTATCCTGCGGCTGCTTACCAATGGATGACCAACGGCGCTACTGGTCCAACCAATGCGATCGCAGGAGCCACTAATGCCGCCTATACCACTCCCACGCTGGACATGACATACAATGGATTAAACTACAGCGTGACCATCACCAACGCGAATGGTTCCACGAACAGCGCGACCGCGGCTTTGACCGTGGTGTCCGCGCCACCGACGGTGTATTCCGTGACGAAAACAAAGAGTGTGACAAACATCGTGGTAGCGTTTTCCAAGGCGGTTGATCCGGGCACGGGTCTGAATGCCGCTAATTATTCCTTAACTATAAACGGCGCTCCGAGTGGTGTTTCCATTCTGTCCGCCAGTTACGGCAGCTCGTCCAATAACGTCATCCTGATGACTTCGACACTGAACACAAACGCAGGCTATTATCTTAATGTTCAAAACGTCCAAGATTCGTTCGGCAACGCCACGATCGCCAGCACCAATGTGGTGCTTCCGGCAGGTTTGGTGTTCTATGTGAGAGCGGATTCGGGCGTAGTTTATGACAGCAGCGGGTCACTGGTGGCGCAATGGCTGGACCAGACGACCAACGGCAACAATGCGTCACAATTCTTCGGCGTGCCGACGGCCGGCCCCCTCTACCTCGGCAGCGTGGTCAGGCCAACGACAAGCCTCTTCAATAACGGCCAACAGGCATTGGACTTTGGCACCACGCTGCACTGGCTGGCGGCGCCATCCACGCCCAGCCTGGCATCAATGACCACCAACACCACCATGTATGCCGTAGCCCGATTTACAGCCGCCAGCGACGAGTTGGTCAATAAGAACTGGGGCAATTTACCGGCGCCATTCGACTGGGACCCAAGCCCCCAGGCAGAGAACATTCAATACGGAAATGGCGGCAATAACGCCCCGGCGAGTGGGACCGGAAGCACCGTTTTACTAAACACGCCCTATGTTCTTTCCTCCATGCTGTCATTTCCGCCACTCAACGGACTGGCGACAAACACTTTTAATTTCTGGCTAAACGGCGCACCCAATGGGAACGGCAACTTAAGACCATTAACCGACAACCCCCCAGCCCTCTGGGACGCCGGGTTCCCGCTTTGGGTTGGTGGACGGTGGGATTTGGTGAACCCGCGAATGAGGGGTCAGATTGCGGGGATCATGCTGTTCGATACCGCGCTCTCGGGTGCCGACCGCACCAACGTGGACAATTTTTTAGGGCAAAAATATTTCACGTTTACGATTGCCCAAGACTTGCCGGCGAGCACCACTTCGTCCAATGGATTTGCGGTGACCTATACGTTCCTGGCAAGCCAGGGGAGTGTTCACGGTTTTTCCTTCCAATGGCAGGAGAACGGCACAAACATCCCCGGCGCCAACGGTTCAACTTACACCACGCCGATTCTGAGTCCCAGCGACAACGGCGACACGTTTGACGTGCTGGTGACTTCGCCCAATGGTTCCACCATAAACAGTGTCACAAACACGCTGACGGTTCTTAACGTGGCACCCACGGTCTCGTGGGCGGGGATACCCGTTTGGAACACCACCAATCAAATCGTGGTGCTCTTTGACCAGGCGGCAATGGATCCCGCCTCGGCTACCGCAATTACCAATTACTCGTTGAATAACGGGGCGAGCGTCCTTTCCGCCGCAATAGGGGGAGCCCCCAACCAAGTGGTACTCACCACCACTCCGATATCGTGGAATGCCAATCCAGGTTATTACACGCTCACGGTTTCAAATGTGATGGATGTGTACAACAATGTCATGGCCCCGGCGTCCTTGCCCCTGGGGCTGTATCCGCCGAACGTGGTCCTTTGGCTCAAGGCGAATACCGGCGTCGTGACCGATTCTGGCACAAACACCGTGAACGAATGGGACGACCAGTCGGGCAATGGCAACACCTTTGTACAACAAAGCGGGTTGGCGTTTGAACCGCAGCAGGTCACCAACACCTGGGGCGATGTGGTTCTTCGATTCACCAACACCCCGGCAGTGGCCAGCAATTATCTGGAAAACGTAAACGTCTCGGGCACCTTGGCCATTACCGGCGACATGTCCATTTACGCGGCGGTGAACTTTCAGCCCCAGACCGGCAGGAACGGCTCGCTTTTGTCAAAAAACGGCCAATTATCAGGCACGAAAAACCTCGCCGCACCCTATGATATTTACATGGGCATTTCTGGAACGCTATTTTATCGCGGCAACGGCAGTACTTACGGCCAGACCACAGCGACGCTGGGGCCGGGGGCCGGTTATCCGTGCGTGGTAGCGGTGTCCGAGACGGGCAATACGGTCAGCCAGTATTTTAACAACCAAGCCGCCGGGACCGGTCCGCTTAGCGGCGGCTACCAGGAGTCCAGCGACGCCGACGGCGGGAATCTAACGTTCATCGGCTACCGGGCAGATGCGTTTAATTCCCTGACGGGGGACCTAGCCGAAATGATTGTGACTTCTTCGGGTTCATCCAGCTCCGACGTTGCGGCGCTAGACATTTACCTCAGCACGCAGCATCATTTTGTACTGTTTAACCCCAACCGGACGAACATTGTCGTAGCGGTTAAGAACAGCCAAATGACGCTCTCCTGGCCGGTGGACCATACGGGCTGGCAATTGCAGAGCAACTCGGTGGGGCTCACGGCGACGAGCGCCTGGTACACCGTGAGTGGTTCGACCCTGACGAATCAAATCACGATCACGCCGTCTGCGGAATCGAGCAACGTGTTTTACCGCATGTTTTTTCAGCAGCCATAGTTTGCAACAATGATAACGAAAGGATCACTATGAATGGTTTTAGTCACTGCGCAGCGGAGAGTGGAAGGACCTATCTATCTGGCCACGAGCGGGATATTTTGAAGACCTTCCGTGGATCAACTCGCGGCGCGGCGGCGCGGCGGCGTGTCTCGTGCAGCGCCGCAGCGCGGGAAGGCGGAGCCTTCACGCTGATTGAATTGCTGGTAGTGATCGCCATCATTGCAATTCTGGCGGCCATGTTACTGCCCGCGTTGACCGCTGCCAAGAATAAGGCCAAGGAAACGGAATGCCTGAGCAACATGAAGCAATTGCAACTGTGCTACATGATGTATGTGGGAGACAATACCGACCTACTGCCGCTTAACGGGGGCACGCCCACACCCGGCAGCGACCCCGGGAACGGCGGTTTGCCCAACTCGTGGATTCAGGCCAACGGGCAGTCCGACGAGCCGACGCCATGGATCTCCAATGGGGTGCTCTGGCCATACAACAAATCGCTGGCCCTCTATGTGTGTCCGGCGCTTACGAGGCAGGTCATGATGGGGCCGGATCCGGTTCATACGGTAGCGACCCTGACCTACCAAGCGCGAACCGTCTCGATCAATTATCCGCTGGGAGGATTCACGGCTGCCGATCCGGCGGGAGGGGGGTTGTTGGCCACCGGTTCTTACGGCATGTGGAAGTACAGCCAGATTGGCAGGGCACCCAATCCCACGGTTGATAAATATTTTGTGTTTGTGGATGAGAACGAATACAGCGTGGATGACGGCGACTTTGCCATTGACGGGACCGGTTCGCCGAATGGAAACAGATGGTGGAATCTGCCCGGCAGCCGCCACAACAAAGGTACCACGTGGTCCTTTGCCGACGGCCACGCCGAGTATTGGAAATGGCACGGAACGGCCGTGCTCACTTTCACGGCCTATTACCAACCCGCCGACTCATCCGATGATTTGTCCCGGGTTCAAGCCGGCACATCCCTTTATGGGTATTGATTGAAGAATCCGCACTGGGTTTTGGCCTGCGCCTCCCAGCACGGGGATTGCAGGGAGTTGTGGCGGCCAAGGCGATGTCCGCCGGGAGAGGGCAGTTTTAGCAAATCTTTGAAACACCAAAATCAATCGTCAGATGCGTTCGTTAAGCTGGATTGTGGTAGTGAGCCTCTTCGCGCCATCAGGAGGGGCTATGGCAGGCGGCTCTTTGTATCCTTGAGCGGAAATCCCGCGCTGCAACGAAATTGCCAATCCCCGCGCAGCCATCTGCCTTCCGACTTTCAAAGGGATAGGTCAACGTTACGGAATCCGGGACAGTCTTGTGGCCGGTAAGGTCCGAAATCAAGGATCCCGGAGTGCTCGCCGTTTCGGAAGAGGATTCCTCCATCAAATGTCCAGCGAAGGCGCAGCTGAGCTGCTTGTCGGTCTGATTTCTATAAATATTTCGCACCTGCGGTGCTGGGGGCGGCGTCCTCGCAAGTCATTGTATGCAAAAGTTTTATCCATTAACTAAGCACCATTCCCCCAACGGGGTTACGGCTTGGTGGCACAAACACGCCACAACCCCGTTGGGGTGGAAAACCCTTTGGCAAATTACCCAAGATGGCTCGTTCCTCGCAGCCCTGGGCTGGTGGACACAATCCCGTTGGGATTGCTGCCGGGCGGACTTCGTCGCTGATTCGTCAAAGTTTGCTTTATCTCAGAATTCACGAAACGCATTAAGGTTGGGGTCTGTGCTTATGCTGGTCATCGCCACGAATGCTTTCCCAGCTTCCGGCAAACCGGCTGCTCCCTTGGGGCTGCTGGTCAATGGCGTGAGCTACCCGCTGGCGATTGATCGGGACGCAACGCGATTCACTTGGAGGTCCGAGGCTGCAGGACGGGGAGAGACCCAAACTGCGTATCAGATACTGGTTTTTTCGAATCCTCCGGCCTCTGCCCCCCCTGCTCCGTCGTCCATTTGGTGGGACAGCGGCAAGGTGGATTCGGACCGGTCGGCTGCCGTGGAATACGCGGGCAGGCCGCTGCCTTCAGCCACGCGGTTTTGGTGGATAGTACGGATTTGGGACCAGACCGGGAAGTCAAGTGCGTACAGCGCGCCGGCGTTTTTTGACACTGGACTGAATCAAAACGATTGGACAGCGCAATACATCTGGGATGGGACGACGAATGTGAATAACTTCGCTTACTTCCGAAAGACCTTTGTGGTCACGAATAAGCCAGACCTGGCTAAGATATATGTGACCGCACACAATGATTACGTTCTTTACTGCAACGGAGAGCTTGTAGGCCGTGGCCCGGCGCGCTGCGATCCGTATCATTATGGACAATACAATGCCTATGAGATTACCCGGCTGGCAAGAACCGGTACGAACGTGGTCGCGGCCATCGGACATTGGCAAGGCACCTGGTCCAACTGCGGCGTCAATGCCCAACCGGCTTTTAGGCTGGAAACGCGGCTGGATTATCCTGACGGCTCGTCCTCAACCATTGGGACCGATGAATCTTGGAAGGTTCTGGCCCACACCGCCTTCATCGAAACGAATGCGGTGTATTTCAGCTCGGGCGGTGGATTGGCCAATCGCACGGCCATGCAGTTTGATTCGCGCCTGGAACCCGCTGGCTGGCGGACGGCCGATTTTGACGATTCGGTTTGGGCTTCCGCCACCGTAGTGGATCGGTCCAATTTTCATCTATTCGTGCAAATGGCCCCGCTGGAGCGGGAACAGGCTGAACTCAAACCGGTGCACGTCACTTCCACAAACGGCGCGTGGCTGGTGGACTTCGGACGCTGCATTGACGGCTGGCCCAAACTCACGATGCACGCGAACCATTCGGGCGATGTGGTGCGCATCGGATATTTTCAAATGGTCGGTGAACGCAAGCAGGCCGGGTGGGACCAATATACCTGCCACGGCGGGACGGAGGCCTGGGACGCGGACTTCGGACGCCATGCCACTTTCCAAGTGCTTAAGATCACCGGCTACGCGGGGGAATTGAGAACTTCAGACGTCCGCGGGATGTGGGCTTATTGCGACGCGGACGTGGCGGGGCGTTTCCGTTGTTCGAGTCCCTTGCTCAATGCCATCTACGAGATGTGTGAGCGTTCGGCGCGACAAAACATTCAGCAGGGCATTATCAGCGTGGATGCCAACCGGGAACAGGCGCCATATACGGCCGACAGTTGGAACATAGGGAACGTGCTGCTGTATAATCACCGCGACACAATGGTGATTGACAAGGTGGTGCGAGACTACGCAGAGGCACAGATGACCAACGGGGATTTACCGTCCTGCAGCCCGGCGCAGCGGTTTGCCAGTATTCCGGAGTGGTCCATGTATTGGCCGATGTTGCTCTGGCAACAATACCTTTTTTCGGGCGACGAAACACTGCTACGTGAGATGGCGCCGCACCTGACTCATTTTTTGGAATGGATTAAAGCCTATCAAGACCCAACCAACATGCTGATCAACCCTCCCGGATGGCGGATTTCGGACTGGGCCGTCGGCAACACAACCAATTCGAACTGGGCAGTCGGCAACACACCCAAGGGTGGTTTCAACGCCGCGACGGCCTGCCAATACTATGAAAACCTGCTCATTGCTTCGCGTGCGTTTTCAGTATTGGGCGAAACAAACCAAAGCAGGGATTATCTTCAGCAAGCCGATGAGGTCAAAGCCGGCATCAATGCCAACCTGTTCAACGGCGAGTTCTATCTCGTGCGGACCGACCGCGAGAAAATGTTTCCGCTCGCTTCCGCGTGGGCCTTGCGTTTTGACATCGAGCCGGCGGCGGCCAAATCCACCATCCTGGCCACGATTCTGGCGCCGGGAAAACCAGAGTTTGGCGGTTACGGGGGAGATGCCTTTTACAGCGGGCTGTTAAATTCCGGCGGCGGGGCTTTCGTCGTGCGCGACCTGGAGCGTTATCGTCCCATGCTGGAGGAAAACAAAGCCAACTGGGAGAGTTTTGATCCCGCTCACGGCGAAGTGAATCACGCTTGGACAAGCTATCCGGGATACCTTTTCCAGAAATACATCTGCGGCATCCGGCCCACTAGCGGCGGCTTTTCCACGTTTGATATCCGGCCGGAAACTGGAGGCCTGAACTTTGCGGAAGGCACGGTGCCCACCGTGAAGGGAGTGATTACGACACATTGGGAGAAGGGCGCGAATGGACAATTCTCCCTGGCGGTCAGCGTTCCACCCAATACGCGGGCAACGATCCATATTCCCAAACTTTTAAGGGGAGACTTTGCCATTACTGAATCGGGAAAACATTTGTGGCCACCAACATCAGAAGTGAGGGACCCGGGAGTGCTGGCCGTCTCGGAAGAGGATTCATCCATTAAATGTGTCGTGGGCGCCGGCGATTATGGATTTCGCGAGACACAGTAAGTCAAAATAGCTAAACTGTTTTCATTCTATGAAAATTCTTGCCCTAGTCACGCGATCCCTGATGGCGCTCATCGCAGCCGCAACCGCTCTCGAAGCATGTAGCGGGCAGTCCGCTCCCGCGGGACTGCTCGTCAACGGAGTGAGCAACCCGCTGGCAATCGAGCGCGACGCGACACGGTTCACGTGGCGGTCGGCGGATGCCGGCCGGGGAGAGGCCCAAACCGCGTATCAGATACTTGTCTTTTCAACTCATCCGTCTTCTGACCTCCGTCCTCCGGCCTCCGTTTGGTGGGACAGCGGGAAAGTGGCTTCGGCGCGATCGGCTGCGGTTGAATATGCGGGCAAACCAATGCCTGCAGCCACACGGTTCTGGTGGGAAGTCCGGATATGGGATCAGACCGGCAAGCCTGGTCGTTACAGCGCTCCGGCGTATTTCGATACCGGGCTGAATCAAAACGAATGGAAGGCACGCTACCTTTGGGATGGAACCACAAACCAGAACAACTTCGCTTATTTCCGAAAGACCTTTTCAGTCACAAACCAACCCACGCTGGCCACGGTATATGTGACGGCGCACAATGATTACGTTCTGTATCTCAACGGGCAGTTGCTGGGCCGCGGGCCGGCCCGGTGCGATCCGTATCACTACGGGCAATACAATGCATACGACATTACCAAGCTGGTGAAAACCGGGACGAACGTGTTTGCCGCCGCCGGGCACTGGCTGGGTGCTTGGCAGGATTCCGGTTGCAACGCCAAACCCGCTTTCTTACTGGAGGCGCGGCTGGCAGGTGCGGATGGCTCGTCCATGACGGTGGGAACAGATGCATCCTGGAAGGTCTTAGCCCACACTCCATTTATTGAGACCCAGGCAACGTATTTTGGCGCGGGCGGAGGAAAGGGCAGCCGGGCGGCCGTTCAATTTGATTCGCGCCGGGAATCCGCCGGCTGGCGGACGGCCGCATTCGACGACTCGGCTTGGAACTCTGCCACCGTGGTGGACCGGTCCGACTACCATTTGTATGCGCAAATGGCGCCGCTGGAACGGGAGCAGGCCGAACTCAAGCCAGTCAGTATCACCTTCACAAATGGAGCGTGGCTGGTGGATTTTGGCCGGTGCATTGACGGCTGGCCCAAACTCACCATGCACGCGAACCGACCGGGCGACCAGGTGCGCGTGGAATACTTCCAAATGACGGATGAACGCGACGGCGCCGGCTGGGACAAATATTTTTGCCACGGCGGCACGGAAACCTGGCACGCGGATTTCGGACGCCATGCTTCGTTCCAGGTGCTCAAAATCACCGGCTACGCGGGCAAACTAAAACCCTCAGATGTCCGCGGGTTGTGGGCTTTTTGCGACGCCGAGGTGACTGGGCGATTCCATTGTTCAAGCGAGTTGCTTAATTCCACATACCAAATGTGCGAGCGGTCGGCGCGGCAGAATATACAGCAGGGTATTATCAGCGTGGATGCCGACCGCGAGCAATCTCCGTGGACCGCCGACAGCTACCTCATTGGTAACGTGTTGCTCTACAATGACCGCAACACGATGATGATTGACAAGATTGTACGGGATTATGTAGGCGAACAACTGACCAACGGCGATTTCTACGCGTGCAGTCCGGCACCGCTATTCCGCATTCCGGAGTGGTCCATGTACTGGCCGATGTTGCTCTGGCAGCAATACCTATTTTCGGGCGACCAGACGCTCCTGCGCGAAATGGCGCCGCACCTGACGTGTTTTTTGGGTTGGCTCAAGACTTATCAGGATCCAACGAACCAGTTGCTCAATCCTCCGGAATGGCGGATTTCAGAGTGGGCCGGCCTCAACAAAATGCCCAGCGGCGGTTACAACGTGGCCACCGCCTGTCAATACTATGACAATTTGCGCATTGCCTCGAGCCTCTTTTCCGTGTTGGGACCGACGAACCAGAGCCATGATTATTGGGGCCAGGCGGAAGCCGTGAAAGCAGGCATCAATTCCAGTTTATTAACCAATTCATCCAACGGTGAATACTACCGCGTGCGCACCGACCAGAATGAACTGTGGCCGCTCGCCTCGGCGTGGCCGCTGCGCTTCAATATTGAGCCGGCGGCGGACAAGGCCAAAATCCTTGAAGCCATTGAAACTGCGGGGAAACTGCTGATTGAGCAGATTGGCGGCTACGGTGGCGATGCGTTCTATAGCGGACTGTTGAACGCAGGCGGCGGCGCGTTTGTCGTGCGCGACTTGGAGCGATATCGGCCCATGCTGGACTCGAACAAAGCCAATTGGGAAGGTTTCATTCCCGGACGTGGTGAAGTAAACCATGCTTGGACCGCCTATCCGGGGTATTTGTTACTGAA